>ERZ1026780.534-NODE-534-length-30093-cov-14.012018_pt1 | contig 30093 bp, 24 predicted proteins | sample MGYA00380126_ERZ1026780 | MGnify/ENA primary metagenome ERZ1026780 (study PRJEB33269, sample SAMEA4719762) | human gut metagenome | biome: human-associated habitat; feature: organic feature; material: feces | place: Cameroon | collected 2013-10 ... | reverse complement strand
AATAAAACATAATTTTCCTTATCATTTATCCCTAAAACAAAAACAAAACCCTGCAAAGTGCAGGGTTTTGTTTTATAAAGCGAAATCGGTCAAATCCGGATAGTGTAAAATTTTGGTGACTGTTGGGTCACTCTATTATTTACTTATAGACATTAAACTTAATGCGGGTGACCCGACAATCTCTCTCACTTGGAAAAGTGGGAGAAAATAGAGAGAGGTTGTCAGGTCAATATGAACACGGTTATTATGGCGTTAGGGCATATTGGCTCTAACGCCATTTGTTTTACAGGAGAAAAGAGATGGGCAAGCTAATTAACGTCATAAAGGACAAATACTCGATAATTCCTAACGAGGTTTTTTTCGATAAACGCCTTGACTATCGAAGCAGGGGGTTACTATGCACTATATTTTCCTTGCCGAACGGCTGGGAGTTTTCGATCCACGGACTGGTTGCATTAGTGAATGAAACTGATGAAAACGGTAATCGATTGGACGATTGCAGAGGCGAGAAAAAAGACGCTGTGAGTGCTGCGATTCAGCATATTGAGCGACTTGGTTATTTAGAACGAATACCTTATAAAGACAGTAAAGGACAATTTTCCGGATATGATTATAAAATCAACATTCCTCCTGTTCCGATTGATAAAACACCTATATATAGTTAGGAGTAGGAGGGGTGATACCCTAATATTATCCGCCGTTCGCGGATTATCCGATGACGGATAATCCGACGACGGATAATCCGACGACGGATAATCCGCGAACGGCGGAATAAAGATAGTAATTTATATATTATTATTTTATCTTTTAGTGAAAACACAAGAAAACCTATGTGCAAGTATAAAAGAATATAGGGGACGACGTTTTTGACAGAAGATATGAACAAGGCGACTTGTTTTGTAGTAAACATAGAGACAGAGAGAAAGGCGCAGCCGCACAGTCTTTTTCTTGTGTTCTCAAAAGAGGTGGAGTATGGCGAAGGTAAAAAAGCACATCACAGAGAACGAGGATAGATTGTTGCGAGAACTGCGAGCAGTGACTGATGGACAGCTTGATGATGACGTCATCGGGGCATTGCTTGAACAGGCTCGAAGTCAGAGGGCTGCCAGCTCCGTTGCTTTCTATGCTCGTGACGGTGTGAGTATAGAGGAGTGGACAGAGCAGAACTTTGGAGCTGCGACGGATCCGTCAGATATTCCGGACGATGAGCCCTCCGAACAGGTTCTGATCGATTTCGAGTAAGGGGTGTGAACTATGGACTACAAGCAGAAAGTCGAAGAGAAACGGAAGAAGATGGTCGATACTCTGATCTCTTTCATAGAACAGGATCCGACACAATGGGAGGCGGGCTGGTATCGCGCACCGTCTGTGTCTCCGATGAATGGAAAAACACAAAAAAACTACAAAGGGCTAAATGCTTTTTATCTTTACGTTATCGCGGCGATGAAAGGCTATCGTGATCCGCGCTGGTTGACGTTCAATCAAGTAAAAGAACTTGGAGGAAACGTTAGAAACGGTGAAAAATCGAGTGAGGTTTTTTTCTGGACGTGGTACGACAAAAAGACAAAAAAGCCGTTCGAGGCAAAAACGCTCGAAGGTATGAGCGAAGAGGAAAAGCTCGAATACAAGAAGGAGAATGTTCGTCCGGTTATCAAATTCTATCAAGTTTTTAATGGACAGCAGTGCGAAAATATCCCGGAGTATTTGATCGTTCAGACGCCAACAATGGCGGAAGAAGAGCGCGCTCGGCAGAATGATCTGATCGAGACAGTTATCGCAAACAGCGAGGCGCCGATCCAATACAACGGAGGCAATCGAGCCTACTATTCTCCGATGAGCGACAGTATTCATTTGCCGGAGATCAAAGATTTCAAAACAATGCAGGACTATTATGCGACGGCTTTGCACGAGATTGCTCATTCAACTGGGCACGAAAGCCGTCTGAACCGTTCGTTGAAAGGTATGTTTGGCAGCCCAGATTATGCACGGGAAGAATTGCGTGCGGAACTCGCCAGCGTTTTTATGCAAACGGAGCTCGGCATATCGGTCGAAGGTAAACACTTTGAAAATCACGGAGCGTATTTGGCGTCGTGGTTGAAAGCCGTCAAAGATAATCCGAAAGAATTTTATTCCGCAGCGAGTGACGCCGAAAAAATTGCGGATTACGTGAGTGCTCATTATCTGAAAGAACACGTGCGAGAAGATATTTACGGTGTTATCTATGATTGGCAGGGGCTGAAAGAAGAAAATTCGCTCTATACCGCGAAGCAGCTCAAAGAGATTGATCCGGCGTTCGTAGAAGGTGCTGATCGCTATGAGGGTGGTTTTAGCGGTGACAAGACTTATACCGTTTATAAACTTACCGGTAGCGATCCTGTTGAAACTGAACAGAATATCCGCAAATTTTTGACTGGTGGCTATAATGTTACGGGCGATATGGTAATGTACGACGGCTGGTATTGGGAAACGGTCGATACCAATCTCTTTACCTACCGTTGGAACGAGACGACGCTCGAATACATAAAGCGGCTTGGCATACAAGACGAAGATCTGCGAATGAAAGAGGGCGAGGTGTCACAAACCGCCGACGCGGAAATGGTCGGTGAGCGTTTTTCTAATGAGCCTATCGAACAAGCCAAACAAGCTGAGCAAGCTCAGCAAGCCGAAAACACAAAAGAAAAATACGGCAAGTTCAAAGAGGGTGTTACCTACTACGAAATATGGTGGTCGGAAAACAACGGAGTCAAAAGCTATTATGCAGATTACTTCCAAATAGTCAATGGTCAAGTTGATAAAACAACTGATTTTTTCGGTGCAATTTCTCGTGAAAATGCCTATGAAAAAGCCAAATTCGCAAACGAAGGTAAAGTGCTTATAGAACTTGTCGAAGGGGAGTATCAAGAAATAATGGGGTTACGAGATAGCTTGCGGCAGGTTCAGGAACACCAACAAGCTGAGCAAGTCGAACAAGCAGAAAAAGCAAAACAAGCCAAACCTGCCGAACAGGATAGATATGCAATTTCTATTCCTCCCGAACAAGTCGGGGAGGAGTATGGCAGGACGCGTATGATCCGTATGCCGGCGGAAGGCGAGTATTCCTCTTTTGTGTTATTCGCGCCAAAATCTATGATCCGGCAGGACGCGAAAACAGGTGAGATTAAATTGTCTGTCAGAGCGTCGCAACAATTCGTCCTTAAAAACGACGGTCTGAACGTCGAGCTGAACGGCTCGGAACTGTGCGCCGCTCTGGAAGGTAGAGAAGTCGGCAAGAGCGCACAGCGGGTGGCTCCCAGCCACAGAAACGCCAAACGGCTCGGAGTTTTGCGCGCGAATGTACCGGAGGAAATGCGCGCGTTGCCGAATTGGTGCGTGTTCCGAACCAAATGGAACGCTGAAAAAGGGAAGAAAGATAAATTTATCATCAGCCCGACGGACGGGAAGTGGGCAAAATCGACCGATCCTGCCACGTGGACGGACTTTGAAACAGCAATGCGTTACGCCGAGGAGAACAACTGCGAGGGCTTGTCTTTTGCTTTGGACGGTAGCGGGATCTCTTGTATCGATCTCGACCATTCGGTGGAAAAAGACGGAACATTGAGCGCAAATGCGGAGAAACTTACGAAGGAAATCTCGGAAACCTATACCGAGACAAGTGTCTCCGGAAACGGCATACACATTTTTGTCAAGGACGATATTCTTGCCAAAGGCAAGTACCGCAATCGAGCTGTCACTGACAGCGGCGAAATCGAAGTGTATGACGCCGGACGCTTTATCTCGATGACCGGCGCCGTACGTTCTGGCATGCTTACGCTCGGCAAGTGTCCGCAAGCCACTATGTCGTGGTTGCGACAGACACTCGGCCGGCGCACTGCCGAACAGAACCGACAGCCGGAGCAGCGCGATCGCGCAAGCCAGAGCGATCAAGAAGTCATCGACCGCATACGCCGCTCAAAGAAGGGGAGCACGTTCGATCAACTGTATAGTGGAGGAAATGTCACGGGCGATAATAGCCGCAATGACTTTATGCTTCTGAATATGCTCGCTTTCTTTACCGATTGTAATGCGGCGCAGATGGAGCGTATCTTCAAATCTTCCGGGTTATACCGACCGGAAAAGGGTGAGCCTTATCTGAACCGCTCGATCAACAAAGCGTGCTCTACTTTGACCGCTCGAATGAACGCCCCGCAGGGCGGACAGTCTCGCGGCCGGGGACAACAACGATAGTCAACTCTGTGCTTCCGCGCGGAACTATCCGCGCGGGGTTCGGAGCGAGCTCCGTGAAAGGCAGAGCAGTTTTTTTCGGGGCGAAAAAAAGAAGCAGGATAAGACGGTGCGCCACATCGTCGAAAAACGACTTTTTAATACTTTGTATTATTTGTTGGCGCACTTTGACGATTTCGTGTACCAGATGGTACACGAAATCGAAGGACAAAATGGAAACCATTTTTCCAGAGAACAAGGAGGACGTTGTGGCAAAGAAAGCAACAACACAAAAAAAGACCAATTCTTTCCATATTCGCGTGTATGATGACGACGTGTTGACGTCGATCTATGAATTATTTGCAACAAAAGAGTTTCCGACGATGAATGATCTACTCAATCGAGCGCTCGCGGTCGGTATTGAGGAAATTTATAAAAAGTATGGCAAAAGAAAAGCTCTTGCTCCTGCAACAGACCCCGTGCGTGATCTGCGCGGCGTAGAAGAGTTGCTCAAACGTGTAAAATCCACGGAGGCGACAGTGGACGACCTTTTCGTCATGATGAGCATAATCGAAATGCTCGCCACGACACTTTTCAACGCTCAACGCGCTCGTTCTGCCGGAGAGACTGTAAGTGTGGAACTTCTGGACAGCGGGTATTTTTCCACGCTGCCAGAGAACTTGCAAGCGGTCAAAGATGAACTGATCCATCGCCGCGAAAAAGCAAAGAAAACTTACTGAACAGAGGGAAAAGCTATGCCAAAAGCCTTGTTTAACATCGCCTATACTCTTCCGTCGGCGCCGTCGTATATGAAAGGCAATGCTCGTGCGGAATACCAAGCTCGGCGCAGTTTTTATGATCTCACGGCGCAATATAATTTCTTTTCGTATGTTCTGAACGGCAAGAAGATCGCAAGGAACGCCAACGCCGAGGAATATTACACGCGCGGTGGAACAAACGGAGGTTTGTTTAATCTGGACGGCGCCATGAGCGAGGGACAGGTCGCAGAGATGAAGAAGCGGCTCGAAAGCTCGAAGTCCGTAATCTGGCACGGTTTTATCTCGTTTGATGAGGAGACAAGCCGTGGTTTTCAGACGCAGGAGAACGCAGTCAAATTTATGCGTCAGACGTTCGGCTCGTTTCTGGAACGGACGCATTTGAACCCGAAGAACATCGAGCTATATGCGGCGCTCCATCTTGATAAAGAACATCATCATCACATACATTTCGCGTTCTTTGAACGCGAGCCGAAGCACCGCGATAAAAACGGTGTGCTCGGATATACACACCGCGGAAAATTCGACGCGCGTGCGATTGATAATTATCTCGTTTCAGCCAATATGCACTTGTCGGAAAACGGTTATGAGTATTATACCGCACGTGATCGTGCTATGTCTCGTCTGCGCGAAGCCCGTAAAGAGATCGGAAACTCCGTCAAAAACGCTGATTTGCGTCTGGCGTTGTCAGATTTGAGGTCAAAACTCCCGAAAGAGGGGCGTTTGCAATATAACGCTGCGCAGATAAAAGAACTGCGCCCGGATATTGACCGAGTGGCGGAACTTCTGATAGCGTCAGATCCCGCAGCAAACGCAGCGCATAAGGAAATGCTTGTACAGCTTGCACGAGTAAAAGAAGAAGTTATCGAGCTTGTAAAGGATAACAAGCTCGCTTATTCAGACGATCGCCGAATGAGCAAACAGGAGCTTGCGGCCGCAATGAGCGGCGACAGCTCTATGTCTCTTAAATTTGTCGATCTGAAAAACGTGGACTACTTCGAGCGTCTGCAAGCGGACTACCGCGCGCGTGTTGGGAACGTCGTTCTCGGCGTCTGTAAGGATCTTTCGCGGAACGATTATCAAGATCGCTGTCGTAAACACAATATCAATGATCGCTCAATGAAAATCAACGCCAAACACCGCTGGCGGCGCAGGGAAAGCCTTTTACAGAACGCCGTGCGTATTCTGGCAGAGGTCGATAAACAGCAACCTGCAAACTTTATCAAAACAGTGCAGGAAATTGAAAGAGAGCAGGAGATGGAGCGCAGGATCCGCGCTTAAAGGAGATTATGAAAAAAAAGAGAATTTACCGCTATGACCGAAAAAGCGGAATGACGATCTGGGGTGCGCTTCCCGGTGTTTGCTTTGCCGCTGCGATGTTCATAAGCGTTGCGCTTGCTCCGGAAACGATTTCGGAGAACGTAAAAGCTGGCTTTATAGTGGTAAGCGTCCTCTTTCTCGTTGTCGATATACCGTCTCGTATTATTCACTATGTAACGCGACGTCAAAACGAGCAGGTTGGACAGGTTGAACTTGTCGGGCAAGCCGAACAAGGCGGACAAGATATTCCGCCGCGTTATGTATCATTACCGGAAAAAGCGACGTACTGGATCGTCAAGATCCTGCCACCGCTTTATATCGTACCGACGGCAATCGCTGCCATTTTGCTGAAATTGTAGAGGAAAATTATGTCAAAGAAGAGAATCGCGTTATTTTTAATTTTTGCCACCATCGGAGCCGGAGTGGTGCTTGCGGCGCTTGCGGCGATTTTTGCCGTTATTACGTCGCAGCAATACACGGCAGTCTTTGACAATGCGGTTTTATATGTAGTCTGGATTGCGTTGATAGCAATAGGAATAGGAGTTGTTGTCATCGACGTGCGTATGCGCGGCAGCAAGCGCGTACTTAAAGTAAATACAGACCTCGAAAACTCGCATTTTATGGATAAGCGGGAAATAGCGGCAAACTCCGGATTTACTGTTACATCTTTCAGCCGTTTGAATGAAATGGCAGATGGCGTACCAATCTATGCGGAAAAAAATAAACGCGATATAGATATTGTATTGAAAGATCCGATCCATACGCTCGTCATCGGTGCAACCGGAACGGGTAAAACAGCAGCGTTTGTTAGCCCGACGATTGAGATCCTCGCCCGGACAAAAACGAAGCCGTCTGTTGTAGTGACTGATCCGAAGGGCGAACTTTATGCGAAGCACGCCGCGACGTTGCGTAAAAACGGTTATACCGTCAATGTCATAGATCTTTCAGACGTCTATCATTCGACACGCTGGAACCCGTTTAACGACGTCTGGCGCAAGACCGATGAGATGATGTATTCGACGGTAACTCAAAAGAGTGGCAAATATTACAGCGCCGGAATTGAATATCTTACAAATTCAGAAGCCAAGGACGCACAACGTGAGCGTGTAGTTCGGCTGCGTGACGAGATTTATGTTGATCTGCAAGATCTCGTTTATACGATGTGTCCGATCGAGAACAAGCACGATCAGACGTGGCAGCGCGGCGCGAGGGATCTTTTGTTTGCTCTGTCTCTTGGTTTTTGGGAGGACGTGCGCGACGGCTATATGCCGCGTGAGAAATTCAATCTTTATAATCTCTATCGCAACGTCACGGACTATGCAAAAGGCGATTGCGACGAGCTGAAAGCCTATTTCGACACGCGCCGCCCGGAAAGCAGGACGCGCGGATTGAGCAACACCGTCCTTGTTTCGGAGGACAGGACGCTTTCGTCCTACCTCGGAGACGTCAATCAGTATTTGAATTGGATGGCGGACGGTGGCATTGCCGCGCTGACTTCGGGTAATGATATAGAGTTTACGGAATTTGATGAAGCTCCGAATGCTCTGTTTCTTAAAATTCCGGACGAGAAGGAAAACCGTTATAAGCTCGTCACGCTCTTTATGACGCAGATGTATAAAGCTCTTGTTGAGAAAGCAACGCGCAACAAGGAGCTTTCAAAAACGAAAGAACAGACGCTCTTACGCAACGTCTATTTCCTTATGGACGAGTTCGGGAACCTACCAAAGATGTATAACATGGATAAAATTGTGACGGTGGGGCGCAGCCGCCATATCTATATGGTGCCGGTTATACAAGATTTTAACCAGCTCGACGACAAGTATGGAAAAGAGGTTGCGGCGACCATTCGTAGCAACTGCAATATTCAGATATTTATCGGCTCGAACGATGAAAACACAAGAAAAATCATTTCGGAGGCTTGCGGTAAGAAAAAGGTCAAGCAGATCAGCTATTCAGAGAACCGGGATATGTCCGTTTCGACGTCGGCGCAGAGTGTCCCGCTCATTTATCCGAACGAGCTGGAACATTTGAACGATCCGGCAAACGGTATCATCGGTAATGCAATCGTCCTTTGCCTCGGAAATTATCCGATCCGAAGTAAGATAACGCCTATTTTTCGGGCTACTGAATTTTACAAACCAGAGCACACGGAAATTTCAAAGGGGGTATTTATCGATTTTGACGAGGCAAAGACGCACTATGATATTGAACGTGTGACAGCGTTCTTAAAAACAGACGCGGCAATTTTGCAGGGCGAACAAGTCGGACAAGCCGAACCCGCCGAACAAGCCGAGCAAGCGGGGCAATCACAGCCGTCAGAACCTGTCCAAGCAAAAAAAGGGCAGAATGAAAAGAAGATAAAATTTGATCTGACAAAAAAAATGCTTATGCAGGTAGACGAAAAGACAAAGATTTTACAAGGTAAGATCTCACCGGAACTTTTTGAGCGATTGACGGCAGCAGATTTTCGCGCGAAGATAGATATATTGAACAATATAGCAGATGAGGCGATGAGCAGAGGAAACTTTTTTCTGTCTGCCGAGTGTGCGACGGTTAAGAATTTTATTCTTTATCGTTGCTTTTCAAAAAGCGAAATTGAACAGATCCGTGTGACCGGAGCATAGGAGGATAAAGTATGAAACCAATTAGACGACTCAACATATTAAAAATTTTAGCGGTGGGAATTTTTATAGTTGCATTGCTTTTATCGGTAATGAATATTTTCTTTTTCCAATTTCAAACCCCGTCGGTAGCCCAAGCAGAGACGCAATACGATTATCTTGTCATGAACTTGCCGCAAATAAACAATTCCACAATGTCAAGTATGCTGTATTTTGAGTTGCGGATTTACAAAAATAATGGCGGTAAAATTACAGTAAACGGTTCGAGCAACGTGATAAGCAGCGGCGCTGCAATCAATTTTAAACCGAGGGTTAAGTTATATAGTCGTGTTACGCCTCGTCCTCTTTCAGTTTCTCATACTCACGCCAAGAATGGTAAAAATTATTTTTGTGGTTGTAATAGTTTGGGTACAGTAACGGCTTTTCCGATTTTAGCAAGGAGTTATCGGATTGAAACGAACTCTAACTATGGAGATTGGATTTATTTTGATAATAACGGTTTATCTTACGAGGTGCCGGGAGAATTGTTGAAACCGTCTACTAATTTTGATGTGGAGTATGATAGCGGGCGAATTTATCATGATACTTATTCTAATGGTGAATGGCAAGGAAAAATTTTGAGTGCGAATAAAATTAACACTGGCGAAAGTACCGGATTGTATGGATTTTATGATGGACAAATGAAAATCAATTTGGAATTTACTGCTGCCATGGGGACGGATTATTTACATGAACATATTGAAGGAGGAAATGATGGGAGCTATGTTGTATATCTCGGTTCAAATCACGGATATGGCGAGTTTTACTATAATCAAACCGTGTATCTGAATGTTGACACAAAAGATCCGGATGTTGAACTCAATAGTGTTAGTGATGGCGGATTTTCCCGTAACGACGTCGCGGTTAAGTATTCCGACCAAACCTTTTACAGCAATACGTTGACCGCACGGTATAGCCGCAATTCGACATCGACGATTCCGTCTGCCGGCACCACATATTCCTTTGCGAACAATTACTCGTTTTCGCAGGAAGGAAACTATGCCGTCACTGTAACCGATCGTGTCGGCAATGCTACAACAAAAACCTTTACCATCGATAAAACAGCGCCGACGCTTACGTTGTCCGGCGTCCCAAATGGCGGATTTACAAACGGAACCGTTACTGCTTCGTGGAGCACCGCCGTAGGAGGGATTGGGGCGCAGCTAACAAACAGTAAAGACGCTTTGACGGTTAAATATTCTCGAAGTACAGGATCCACATTCCCGACGTCTGCAACGACCAGCTATACAAGCGGGACGTCGCTGACGGAAGAAGGAAACTATCTGATGACTATCACAGATAAAGCGGGGAATTCTACCAGCTATACTTTTACCATCGATAAAACAGCGCCGACGCTTACATTATCTGGGTTTGTTGTAGGTCAAATGGCAAAGGACAGCGTATCTGCAACGTGGGTGACAACGGTCGAGGGAGCCGGAAAGAATTTGACGAACAGCAACGACGTCTTGACCGTCAAATATTCTGTACAATCCGATACCTATCCCACGACCGCAACGACTACATATTCCCGGAATACGTCGCTTACGGCGGAAGGGTATTATCTGATGACGATCACGGATAAAACCGGGAACGTCAGAAAATACCAATTTCTGATCGACAAAACAGCGCCGAAAGTGGCGGCGTTTGATGAGTTTACCAATAAAACTTTTGTGTTTTCAGCCACGGATCCACGGGACATAACGATCGAATATCGGCACGATGGCGGAGCGGTGACATCAGTTCAGCAAGCGTCCGTCGAGATTATGTGCAATGAAAGCAATTACGGGAGCTGGGAGTTCCGTGCGATCGACGCCGTAGGCAATGCAACAGGTTGGAATACCATCAAACTCTATGTGCGTGATACTTTTGGCAATCAAGAAGAAATCAAAAACGCTTACAAGGTGCCGGCATGGTACACTGTTCGTCTATCGACAAAAGTGTTTCCGGATATAGCCGGAACGTATAGCTTTTCGAGCTATGAAAGCGCTCTTGATTTTGCAATAAAAAGAGAATGGGAATACCGTGTTGTAGAGCTTTCCGGAGGACGTTGGTCTTACGTCAATATTGCAAACGAAAGCGTCACGCAAATCTATGATGATCGTGCGACGCTTGATAACGCGGTCTTAAAATACGCAAAAAGCTATGTTTCGAACCGCTATATCTTTGACGTGACAGGAAGCTCTTATCCGAACCCGACGGACGATGAGGGAAAGACGCGCCCGGACGCGCTTACAAGTCAAAATCTTATTTTGCCGGAGCACTTGGCGCAGTATGCTGATCTGCCGTTGTATTTTATCCGTCACGCATATCAATTTGTGGCACCGGCGGAAGGGGTAAAAGGCAATAAAACGAGCGTTTTAGTGCAGTTTCTTTCGGACGGATTAAACCCGCAGACGGGCGCTGAAATTTCCGTTGCATACGGACAAGCTCTAAAACCTGCGTTGGAAAATGCCGGAGCGTGGAGGCAAGGGTACTATCTCGTAACCGAACGGGATCTCTGCGGAAACGTCGAGCAATACCTTGTATGCCTCGATACGGAATTGCCGACAGTGACGGCAAAAGTGCAATACGGCAACGGCACAGAAGAGCTCATCGGGTTTAATCAAGAATATGTAACGACAAACGAGGGCGTTATGCTTTATAGCTCAATGGATATGCAGGGCTTCGCGGATAATCTCGACGAGTACGTCATGATTATACTTGAAGGCAGATCCCTTGACCGTGTATTGTATCTCTCGTCGGACGAATTGCCCGTTCTTTGCTTTGAAAACGGATTTTGGGGTTCGTACACCATCACCGTTTACGATCGCAGTATGAACGCTTTAAGTTTCGTCGTTAAAATCGCCGGGGAGGCACCGTATTTGAAATACACCTCATTGAGCAACGAAACACGCTGCACTCTTACAATCGTCAATAACGATACGGGGAACGCTTTGACAAACGTCGAGCTCTTCAAGATTACATACACTGGCGAATATATCCCGATATTGGAGGACGGCGACGGTACGCCCGTATCGCCCGCGACGCTTGTCTATGTACTGCGCACCGGAGGAAAATATGTGTTGCGCTTTACGGACATTTATGGACGCGTTGTGGAGACGGAGCCGATCTTTTATATGAAAGGTTTGCCGTCTGGAACGCTTAAAGGCGTCAGTGACGGAGGTATCACCAACAAAGACGTTACCCTTGAATTTTCCTCGGCAAATGCTGTGGTTTTGTATATCTGGCAAGATGGCAAGTGGATTGAAGCACAAGATATGATGGTCTTGACGGAAAAAGAGGGGTATAAAAAGGCTGCTATCTCTGCCAGCGAAGCAAACAGTCGCTTGTATAAATTCTTTCTTTATCTTGAAGAGGATATGAATCTTTTTGTTGAATACCGTTTCGAGATTGATTGTATTGCGCCGTCCGTCAGCATAGCGGCCGAGGACGGCGAACCAATCGAAAAGGAAACCGTTACGAGAAAGAATTTCAAAGCGCTTTGGGACGAAAACGACATCACGGTCTATTATTATCGCACAGAAGATCCGCTCGGAGAGCTGTCAGAAAAGAAATACACAAAAGAAACCATCATTTCCAAAGCCGGAACTTACGTTTTCAAGGCTTATGACAAGGTAGGAAACCTTACGCGGTTTAACATTACCCTTGACAACATAGTAACTTACACATTAAACGGCGATTATCAGATCCTTTCTGATGGCAGCTTTATTTCGAGAACGCCGATCACCTTGACCGTCACAGAGATGACGCGCCGCTTCGATTGTGAAAGCAATAACGGGATCCAGATCAAGAACGGAGCGCCTATTGAAGTGGACGGGACGTACTCGTTCAGTGTCGAAGATCTGTATGGCAATGTCCTTGAAATTAAAGTTATCATCGATAACCTTCCGCCTGTACCGGTCATTCGGACTGCGGACGGTGAGCCGATCGCGGTGGGCGGGACAACAAACAAACCGTTTACGGTTAGCTGTGAGGAACAGGGAGTTACGATTATGCTCGCCGTGAGCGCGTCACGCTATGAAAACTATAACGGCGCCACACTTGCAGAGGAAAAGACTTATACGTTCAAGATGACGGATCGCATGAACAATATCGCTACTTTTACCGTCACTGTCGATTTGCACGTAGATTTTTCTCTGCGTGGTACTTATATCCAAACAGCGGAGAACAGATATTTGTCTCGCGGCGGTATCACACTCAGCGTCAATGAGATTTATTCTGCGTTTGATGTACAGAGCGAAAGAGGCAACCGCTTTTCTGCCGGTGAAAAAATAACGGCGGAGGACGTCTATACCGTGACTATTACAGACATGGTAGGAAATAGTGTTGTTATAACGCTTGTGATCGACCAGACACCGCCAATGCCGGAGATTGTAGTGAGCGGTGAAACACACGTTGCTGTGAACGGTAAGACAAATCAACCGTTCAAAGTGACCTGCCCCGAAGATGGCGCCGTGATTAAGTGGTCGATGAAATCCAGCGGATATACGGCGTATAACGGCGAAGAGTTCAGAGACGTTGGACTGTATTATTTCGCCATTTCAGATATTATCGGCAACGTCATGTATTTTACCGTAGAAATTGACCGAGGCGTCGATTTTACGATTTCCGGTACTTATGTGCGGGACGGTGCAGAGTGTTACATTTCTCGTTCTGGAATGGCGGTCACGGTCAATGAAGAATATCGTCGGTTTGAGGTCTCGTCCGAGACCGGGCATACATTCCTGCCCGGTGAAAAGGTCACGCTCGAAGGCAAATATGCCGTAACGATCGAAGATCTCGGCGGCAATGTCGCCGTCATCACGCTTATTATCGATCAGACGCCGCCTGTGCCGGTTATACGGGACGGTGATGGACACTCTGTTGAAATGAATGCGATCGTCAATAAAAGCGTCGTAGTGAGCTGTGAGGAAGCGAGAGCGACCATCGAATATTCTCGGAATGACCGTGAATATTTGCCGTACAACGGTGCCACTCTCGAAGAGGCGGGGACGGTATATTTTAAGGTGGCGGATCTTGCTGGGAACGTGACGCGTTTTTATGTGACGATTGATAGGGGCGTTGATTATACCATCTCCGGCACTTATGTCGTGGACTATCTGGGACGCTATGTTTCCCGCACCGGTCTGACAATCAAAGCCGGAGAAGAGTTCAGCCGGTTTGAGGTTTCGTCTGATACTGGCAATACCTTTGTCCCGGACGAGAAAATCGTGCTCGAAGGCGAGTATGCCGTAACGATCGAAGATCTCGGTGGCAACACAGTTTCCTTTACCATCGTTATTGACTTTACTCCGCCTGTGCCGCTTATCACGGGAGAAAGCGGCAGAAAGATCGAGCCCGGCACGACTATCAATGAGGGGTTTGTAGTCGCTGTGGAAGAGCGAGGAGCAACCATTCAGATTTCAACGAATGGGACAAAGTATGAGGCTTACGATAGTGTCGTTCGCAGCGTGGAAGGAACCTATTACCTTCTTGTTACCGATCTTGTTGGGAACAGCGTCAATTTTACAGTGACGATCGATAAAACAGTAGAGTACAAGCTCAAAGGCTCTTATCAGACTTATGAAGGCAATCGCTTCTATACCCGTTACGGTGTCACGCTCGAAGTCAACGAACCGATGGCAGCGTTTGAGGTTGAGTCCGACGCGGGGAATACTGTGACAATCGGGAAAAAGATCTCCAAAGAGGACACATACACCATCGTTTTGGAGGACGAGGTGGGTAACCGACTTTCGATCGTGATTGTCGTAGATTATCAACCGCCCGTCATCGTGCTCGAAGGCGTGAACGGGGAAAACGTCACTGGCGGTGACGTCACAGTGAAGATCTCCGATTTTGAAAAAGCAGAGTGCCGTAAAACCGGCAGTGACGATGCTATTCAGATTACAGACGTTTCGACGTTCACGGAGGACGGCTATTATACCGTCCGCGCGTATGACCGTGCAGGAAATGAGGCGACCGTCTCGTTCCGCGTCGATAAAACCGTCGAAGCTACACCGTCTTTAACTTTGCTATCAGGGCAGTACATAACGGGCGAGATTTCATTTAAGTTGAATGAAACCATGTCCGCGGTGAATTTGAAGAAAGACGGCGCCGAGTTGGGGTATTCCGGCGGCACGATCCGAGAGACCGGGAAATACGTATTGACAGTGACGGATCTTGTGGGCAATGTTGCCATTTGGCAATGGGAGATTCTTCCGGCAGCAGCGCGGAGTTATCTGTTTGCCGTTCCGGACGGGTACGGCGTCACCGCTACACTTAATGGCGCTGCAACCGATGTTGTTAGAGCGGGCAGTGTGGCGCTTGAAAAAGACGGACAATATTCTCTTACGTTCACCTGCGGCGAACAGTCTTTTGTAATTGAGCTGCGCGTCGATACCGTTGCTCCGACGGTTCAGATTGATCGGGCAAAAGATAAGGTGATTATCAGCGCGCCGAACAAAGAAAATGTCACGCTTACGCTCTATCGTGGCGGCAAACAAGTTGATTGCGTGCTCGGACGGGAAATTACAAAGACAGGAGATTATGTCCTTGTTGTTACCGATGAGCTCGGTAACACGACGCAGTACACTTTCAGCCTTCACTATATCAATACTTTCGGGATCATTGTTATTGTGTTCGGCTGTGTGTTGCTGCTTGCAGTTATAATCATTGTCATTGTCGCCCGAAAGAAACAAGGCGTCCGATAAAATAACGACGCGGAGGGCGTCGAGGATATAAATAAAAATATAAAAAAAGAGGTGCAAAATGAAAGACCAAACATTCAAAACATTTGGTGACACTTTGGCGGGACTGTTCGACAGTATGTTCACGCCACTTATTGCAATCGCAGTATCGCTGTGCGCGATCTGGGGGATCTATCTGGGTTTCAAGTTCTGGAAATCCGGAGGTGACGAAAATAAACGTAAAGAAGCAAAAAACGCAGTATGGTCTTTCGTTATCGGCGTTATTGTCATTTTCGTTGTTGCCGTTGCCGCTCCGCTTCTGATTAGCGCATTGACCGAATGGATGCAGTCTGTCTGATAAGGAGGGGAGAGTATGAAAAAAAGAGCATTGATCTTTTCTTGTGTTCTCTTGCTCGTACTGTTTGCTCTGGTTCTGACTGCCTGTAATCCCGGAGGAGTTAATAACACAAAGAAAGATTATTCGTCCGATCCAATTGTCGGAACGTATATCGGAACTTGCAACACGGACAATGTAAGGAACGGATTTTCCTACTATGTCATCGTTTCTTTCGATAAAGAATTAGGTTACTTTACGTGGAAGATGACGGTGGCAAAACCGCCGATGAACGGTGATCCTGCGATGTTCAGCAATCGTGATTTAACGGTAAGCCTTTATAACGCAGAAAAGGAAAGCTATTCTATGTCAGGAGATTTTAGTTTTGAAGGATCTCTCGCCATAGAATACCGTCCAATATATGAAATAAAAGTTACCGACGGGAAATTGTTTGTTTCTGGAATAGAAAAAACGGGGCTTGATCCGGACGGAAGCAAAGTAAATTATATGTTCGAGAAAACAGGCTTTACCGTAGAGCAATTCCGAGATCGGTTTAAGGAGCAATTTAGTTAAGGAGGGGCGGCTATGGTTATAGCGATCAATAAATTATTCGCACAGCTTTTATTTTGGCTGTATGAATTGCTCGATACGATATTCGAGATGTTTGCCGTGCTTTGCGGTATAGAGACGTTGGAAACAGTGGACGCAGACGCGCCTCGATCACTAATTGAGATTTTCCTCCAAAGCAGTGCCGTAACACGAGCTTTTCTGTTAATAGTTATTGTCTCGGTATTCGTAGCCGCCGCATCGACGATCGTGGCAATCGTCAAAAACATAATCAATATGAAAGGCGGCGAAAGAAAATCTCATGCAAAGACGGTCGGACAGGGGTTTGGATCAATTATCGTTACTCTCTGTATGGCGCTTGTTATGATTGTAGGCATATCCATGTCCAATATCGTGTTGCAAAAAGTATATGCCGCAACGTCGCCCGACGATAACGTAACGCCGGCTAGTATATTGTTTGATATGTGTGTCAACAAAGACTATGTTATAGATTACAATAACCCGGTGCCGAATATGGTTCCGAAAATCGATCCAGAAACGGGCGAGGTAATGAAAGACGAAAACGGAGAAATAATAATGGAGGTTGAGGTGGATTATGAGGGAAATGTCGTTTACACTTATCCGCGAATGCCGGATCCCTCCGATCCGTCGAAAGATTATTATACTTCCGGTTGGCGAAACAATAACAGTGTTGAAACATTGAGCAAGATTGTTCAAAGCGATGGGTGGAACAGTTTGACGCCGGATAAAGTATTTGGCGTACATAAAAAAGTTCTTGGTCTTTTTGAGGACGCAGATAAAAAATATACAACACAACCTATGGTCGAGATGGAGACGTTCAATTTCTTCCTCGCTTATCTCGTCGTCGTAATTATGCTTGTCGCCATCATCTGGTCTATGCTAGGGCTTGTAAAGCGAGTTTACGATCTTGTGTTGTTGTTTATGGCGTTGCCGTTGATTTCTGCGACTATTCCGCTAGACGATGGGGCACGGTTCAAACAATGGCGTGATAGCGTCGTCTCAAAGGTGATCCTCGCTTATGGCGTTGTGTTGTCGATTAACATCTTCCTGCTCATCACGCCTATCATCAACAATATTTCCTTTGCAAGTCTCGGCTGGTCTGCTTTTGTCGAAAATCTTTTCAAGGCATTTATGCTGATTGGCGGCGCCCTTGCCATCAATGGCGGACAACTTTTGTTTGCTCGATTGTTTGGCAGCAGCGCAGAGGAGAGCCGTGAAATGGCGCACGCAGCGCGTGCTATGTTCGGCGGCGCGATTGCGGCCGGCGGTATTTTAAGAGGGGCAAAAAATCTCGCGTTCGGCGGCTATAACAAATATGGAAGATTTACACAGGGTGCGAGCACGCTTGCAGCACGCGCCACCAACGCCGTAGGTAATAAAGTCGGAGGCGCGGCGTATGCCGGTAGCAAATTTGGCGCTGCTATGCGTCATATCGGTCGTGTAAGTATGCCGAGCGCTTTGCGTGGATCCACCGGCGGTGGTACAACGCCCGGCGGAGGAGGAGCAACTGCTTATCAACGTGCCACCGGTAACGCCGGAGGCGTGAGTTCGGCAATGAGCGGAACCGCGGCGCAAAGTGCGGCCGCTAACACAAATATCGATCAGATGGCAAATAGCGGAAATGCACACTACGACGGCGCGCCGTCGCCCGGTGCTGCTGCACAATCGATGTTTCAACCTGCAAGTGGTGGGACAGGCGGCACAACCGTGAACGTGACGCAACAGGCAGCAAGGACGCCAAATTCAGTTTCGTCACAACCAGAGAATAAACATTCCGGACTTATTAACAACGTCATCAAGCCGAAAGATGGCGAGGGCGGAGCGTTCAAACCGCCGAAAAAGTGAGGTAAACTATGAGACTTATTCCTAAAAAAACAAAGGTAAACCCCACAGTATGGCTGAATTTTACGCTGTTCGATATGGTTCTTGCCATCTTGCTTTTCGTCGGCGCGTTTCTTATTGCAATGTCGAATTTCGAGATAAAATGGGGGATTTTGCTTGCGTATGTCAGCTTTTCTGTTATGCTGTTTTTCCCGGACGACGGAGAACGTGCTTATAACGAGCTCATTTATATACTGCGCTACTTTGCGTCGCGGAAAAAATATGAAAAAGGCGCAAAGCACGGCGACGCTGCATTGCTTATTCCATTCAACGAAATAGACGAGGAGGGGATAATCGATTATGGTGAATATCTGGGTGCCGTATTGTCCGTAGGCTCCGTTGAGTTCGCTCTTCTTGATGAGACCGAACAAAACCGACGAATTTCCGCCTTTGCACAAGTCTTGAATAACATGAACGAAAATTCAACTGCACAGCTTGTCAAGATTGATCGTCCGATCAATTATGACGACGTTGCAGCGCGGATCTTCGCAAAGCTCGAAACCGCGCGAGCGGAGGAGCCCATCGACGCGGCAAAGATCGCCATTCTCGAAAGTCGGCTTGCCCAGATTGACGGAATGAACAACATCGAAAAGCAATTTCGCCCGTACTATTATCTTGTGTTATTCGAGAAAGAACGCGACATTCTTTTGAAACAGGTGGACGTTGCGCGTTCGGGGCTTGATAACGCTGGGCTCCCGGCTTATATGCTCGACCGCAAAGAGGTTGCCGTATTTTTCAAATACTGCTATACGCGCAATTTTGATGAGCGCGAGATCGATGGTATTGATCCGGCGAACTATACAGACTATATAAAGCCAGACAAGGTTAAATTTACCTCGTCCTCGTGCGTTTGCGACGACGTTTACACGTTTATTTGCGCGATCTCCGATTATCCGCTTATGGTTGGCAATGCGTGGGGCGCAGGGCTTTTCAATATCGACAATACAAAGGTCGTATTGACGATCAAGCCCGTGCCGAAGGACAAGGCGGTCAAGCGTATTGACCGTGCAGTCGTCGAGCTCGAAACGCGCAGAGGCAGCGGTAAAATTAGCGAGGCGATCTCGCAGGAGACGCACGTCCAGACTGTCGCCAATCTCGCCCAGATGATCCAAAATGAAAATGAGCTGCTTTTCGATTGCACATTGACTGTGACCGGGTTCAACAACACAAAAGAAACGAATAGTGCTTTCAGAAAGGATTTGCGTCGTAAAATAATGTCTGACGGGTTCAAAGTAAATTTCCTGCGCGGCAGACAGTTCGACGGCTTTGCAACTGCAACCGTCTCTAAAAGGACGGGCTTGCGCAATTTGGAACGCGGGATCAACTCGGAAAGCCTTGCAGCCGTTTTTCCGTTCGTTTTTACGTCTATCATCGAGCCGGACGGCTTCACACTCGGCTATGACTATTACCCGGTTATTCTCGACATCTGGAAGCGTGACAATCAGCAATATATTAACTCTAATATGATGGTGATCGGAAAGTCTGGATCGGGCAAGTCGTTTTTTACAAAAACGCTGCTGTCTCTCATTTATTCCGAAAATTCGAGGATTTATATACTCGATCCCGAAAACGAATACCTTAACCTCTGCCGGAACGTCAGCGGACGGTTCATCGACGTCGGCAATGCGACGGAGGGGCGAATCAACCCGCTGCACATTTATCAGATATTGACAGAAGAAGGCACACCTGCGGAGCCGGAGGTCGTTTTTGCGGCACACCTCCAATTTTTGGAGAGCTTTTTCCGGATCACTCTCTCCGGCATTACGTCGGACAGCCTCGAAGAGCTCAACAATATCGTCTCAAAAGTGTATGAGGAGCGGGGAATCACGGAGCAGACGGATTGCTCGCAGCTTTCTCCGGAGGACTTTCCGGTGTTCGACGATCTTCTTAAAGTCGTTGATCGGGAACTTGACAAGGAGACGTTGCCGTCACGTAAAGCCAACCTCGAACGCGTCAAGACATATGTCGCAAAATTCGCAGCCGGCGGGCGCTTTGCAAACTTGTGGAACGGTGCGAGCACGCTTACGTCAGATGAACGGCTTGTCGTGTTCAATTTTCAATCGTTGCTTGGTGCCAAAAACAATACCGTCTCGAACGCGCAAATGCTTGTCATTATGCGATACCTCGATCAGCAGATTATCAATATTCGTGAGATGAACCGGTTGGGTAGAGCGAATATTCACCCGTTCGTCGCCATTGATGAAGGGTACAACTTTATCGATCCCGAAAACCCGGTTGCGCTTGATTTTGTTTTTCTCTGGTATAAGCGTATCAGAAAGTATAACGGCAGCATTATGTTTTTGACGCAGAACCTATCCGATATTCTCGGCAACGCTGCCATCGTGCAAAAGACGACGGCAATCATCAACAATACGCAGTATTCGTTTATCTTCTCTCTTGCCCCGGCGGATCTTGCTATACTGACGGATCTGTATCGCACAGCTGGGGAGATAAACGACACGGAGCGCAATCAGATTGCTAACGCTGGAAACGGTGAATGTTTTGCTATTTGTTCTGCAAGGGAAAGGACGAGCTTCAAGGTCGTCGCGTCTGACGTCGTTTATACTTTGTTTGACTTCCCGGACGCGCTGCGTATGATTGCGGACGGTGACGTTCGTTCGCCCTATAAAAGAAATAATACCGCCGGCTAAACGGCGAAGGAGGACATTATGATTAAAACAACAATTTGCGGCAACCTCGTTTACGATCCCGAATTAAAAACGGTATCGGACGAAAAAAAGGTCTGTGTCATTACGGTGGCGTCCAATCGCCCCGGTAAAGACGGCGCCGACGTTCTGCGTGTCGAAGTGTGGGGAAAGGTCGCAGAAACTTGCAAAAAGTATCTGAAAAAAGGTTCCGGCGTCGTCGCGTCCGGAGATCTTGAAATTGAACTGTACGAGAAGGACGGCGAAACGCGCGTCGCTGTTAGGCTCGTAAACGCACAGGTCGAATTTACCGATCGCGCACCGGCAAAAGAACAATCCGCAAAATAACTTGCGGATCCGGCGCCGATGGCACTTTCTTTTGTGTTATCGGCGCCTTTTATTAAAATGCGCCGACTTGTCGGACTTGCTTGACAAGTTTGGCAAGTCGTGCAAAAATCAGAGAGACGGAGAACACAAGAAAAAATGCTGAACAAGGGAATGTTTACGTCAAATACGGATATGTGGGAGACGCCGCAGGAACTCTTTGACGAGCTTGACAGAGAGTTTCACTTCACACTCGATGTCTGTGCCGTCCCGGAGAATGCGAAGTGCGAGAGGTACTTTACACCCGCTCAAAACGGCTTGAAACAGGACTGGACACGGGGGGGGACAGTTTATATGAACCCTCCTTACGGTAGGGAAATCGGCTTGTGGGTGCGTAAAGCGGCAGAGTGCGGCGTCACGGCGGTTTGTCTGTTGCCGGCGCGGACAGATACGGCGTGGTTTCACGACTACATATACGGTAAGGCGGAGATCCGCTTTATCCGAGGAAGATTAAAGTTCGGGAACAGCAAGAACAGCGCGCCGTTTCCGAGTATGATAGTAATTTTCAGAAAGGAGAAAGACGATGAAAACAATCGTGGTATTTAATCAGAAGGGCGGCGTCGGTAAGACGTCAACCGTAGTAAATCTGATGGCGGAACTTTCGACGGAAAAGAAAAAGCGCGTGCTCGCCATCGACCTTGACGCGCAATGCAATCTGACGGCGTTTTGCGGCGTTCGAGAGCCGCAAAAAAGCGTCCTGCAATGGCTGCTGCATTCTGCCTCGCTCGATGACGTTATCGTACATACGAATTACGGAGATCTTATCCCGGCGGAGGAAGCCTTGCAACTCGAACTGCTGCGGTTTGCCTCAATCCCGGCATTCGTCATACGCTTGCGGGATCTCATCAGAGCGATCCCTGCGGATCGGTACGATTATATCCTTATCGACTGCCCGCCGACGGTGAACCAGCTTACGGCTGCCGCGTTGGTCGCCGGGGATTATGTTCTGATTCCGACCGAGGCGGAGTATTTCAGCGCCGCGGGAGTTGGGAAATTTGCCGATACCATCGAACAGATCCTGCCGCTTAATCCCGGCTTAAAGGCGCTCGGAGTTTTGCTTGTCAAATACAATCCTCGGCGCGTCCTTACCCGTGCCCTCGAAGAACGGCTTGTCGCGGCGACGAACGAGCTGCTGCATTGCGGAGTTCTCGATACGCGCATTCGCTTTACCGTCGATATTCCGGCAGCACAAGCAACGGGCTTGTCGGCACGGGCATATAAAAATTCCGGCAATGCCGCACAGGATTACGCGGCGCTTACAGACGAAATTTTACGGATTATGGAGGGTGCAGAATGAGCGACGATCTGGACGTCGTGGTGCTGGACACAGAAACGACCGGACTGAAAGTCGGATATGATGAACTTCTGCAAGTCTCTATTCTGAACGGGAAAGGGGAGACGCTCTACAACGGCTATCTGAAACCGGTATGGCGCGAGACGTGGGAAGAAGCGGAACGGGTTCACCATATCACGCCGGCAAATGTTGCCGACGCGTCGACGATTGACGAGGAAATAGCGACGATCGGAAGTTTGTTGCGTAGCGCAAAAACAATCGTCGGCTATAACGTGCAATTCGATTTGCGGTTCCTGCAACACGCCGGGCTTGTGCTTGATGATGAGCAGGAGATATTCGACGTAATGCTAAATTTCGCCCCGATTTACGGCGAATATAACGAGTATTACGGGGATTATAAATGGCAAAAACTCTCTGTCTGCGCCGCGTATTATGGTTATCCGTGGACGCAGGAGGAGCAGCACAACAGTCTCGAAGATTGCCGGGCAACGCTGTTTTGCTATCGGCAAATGAAAATACACTCGGAGGAATGATATGAAAAGTTTTGACTTGCTGGGCGGGCTTTTCCCCGCCAAAAACAACACGCCGGACGTCGTGAAGGCGCCGGAACAGAAGGAAGTACCGACGACCAAACGCACGTTCAAAATCTCAAACGAGTTTTGGAACGATTTCGTGGATCTCGCGGCTGCAAAGAAGATGACGCAAGCCGAACTCATCAATGCGCTGATCGCCGAGAGCGTGAACCGCGACGCCGATCTGATTGCGCAGTATCGGGAGTTTTTTGGAGAACACAAAGAAAAATAGTGTGCAGATGACATAAAACCTTGCCAAACGAAAAGCAGTTTAGACTTGTCAGACAAGTTCGACAAGCCCGGCAAGCTATTTGTCGTGAAACCGTTGACTTTTGCCGGTAAATCGTATATAATATTAGTGCAAAGAAAAGAAGGAGGTAGCCGTTATGGACGACAACAAAAAAGTGACGTTTAGTGATCGTGAAATCGAAGGGATAGCAAAAGCAATCGCGCTGGCGGATCTTGCGGCTCGCTCTCCCAAAGAAAAAAATCCGAGCATTCCTATGACAAAGGACGATAGGTACTATCGGGCGTTGGAAAACGGAATGAAAAAGTACAATGCCTTGAAAGCCAAAGGCAAAATTTGATGTATGGAATATGTATTTTTTGCCGGAGCAAACGGCAGCGGAAAAAGCACGTTAATCAAAAATTTGAGGAGCCTTGATGAATATCAAGGCTTCGAGTATATTTGCGCCGATGAGTTGGAAAAGGAGCCGGTTTTACAAAAGCTCGATAAGACGGAGCGTATGAAAGCCGCAAGCGTCCTTGCAAAAAGTTACCGTGAAGATTATCTGAAAGACGGTTTGGATATTATTTACGAAAGCGTCGCCTCGCACCCGTCGCATTTGGCGGATTTAGACCGTATCAAGGCGATGGGCTATAAAATCACCACAATTTATGTGACGACAGAAAACCCGGAGATCAATCTTGCGCGTATCGCAAAGCGCGGAAGGGATAACGATACATACTTGACGCCGGAAAGGGTAAAAGGGCGCTATGAGCGCAGTTTGGATCTTCTGTCCGAATTTATAAAACGCTCGGATATGGCGTTTGCTTATGACAACTCAATTAACTATTTTGCCGTATTTTATAAAACTGCCGAAGGCAAAAACTATCTTGTTGGTGAGAAAGAGTGGGCGAACCGTTATATCGTTGAGAAATTGCAAAAAGAGGGTATTCGAGTATATACGGCGAAGGATATGGATCAAGAGACGTATTTGCGGCTTTTGAACCGGGCGAACCGCCTTATCGATCCGTCGTCAAAAGACAGCCAGACGCAGCACGCCGACGAAACCAAAGATGGTGATAATAAAATGATGTCGCTTACAGAGGAGAAGCGTATAGAACGCGCGATGGAAGTGAGCGCGAAGAAGATCGACGAGGAGTATGGTGAGTATCTCGCCCATCAGAGCGAACAAGCTCGACAAGAACCACAAGCCGGACAAGCTCGACCGGTAGAACGGCAGCAGAAACAGGGAGAAGCTGCCGGCAAACAAAAGAAATCAAATCCGGGCAAGGGGCGCGGAAAATAAAACACAAAGAAAAACACTGCGAGGTAGTTCAGTTATGATGAAAATGCTGATAAAACTTGATGAGGATCGCATTAAAACAGACGGTAAGTACAATCTTGCCGATCTTTGGCGTGTGATCGATGGGCAGTTTAATAACGGTTGCATTAAAGAGGTGCAGCCGGACGGAGCGGTGCTTTATTCTGGCGATCCGACGAAAGATTATTATACCCGCATAAATTTAGCGGCAATTGTTTTGAAGAAAACACATTGGTTTGGCAAATATTGTACAAAGTGGATATGGTATGATAATGACGACAATGAGGAACTTCCGTTTCAGGATATAGATGTACTCGAAAGACAGAGAAAGAACAACCCATTATTTGCGGTATAGATATGGAACGGCGTATAAGAAAAGCAATTAACTTTGATTTAGACACCGAGCAAATGAGGGCGATGTCTCTTTATCCAAATGGGTATGGTTTGCTGAAAAAATCTTTTGAGAAACACGATTTTACACACAGGCAAGGATCTGGATATATTTCTAACGCGAAACTTGATAGTGATCAAGTCAACGACATAATGGCTGCTGTTGTTAAGGAGCAGCCGTGGCTCACTGAATGTGTCAAAAAGATTGACGTTACTGATATAGGGAAGCAGCACGATTTGACGGCAGTTGTAAAATCGCTTGCTGCACAACAATCTGAACAGCTCGACCAACGCAGCGGTAATTTGTCGGAAAAACAAAACGGGGCGGGTGTTCAAAGCAAAAAGTCTCTCACAGAGGAGGAACGTATTGCGCGCGCAATGGAAGTGAGTGCGAAGAAGATTGATGAGGAATACGGCGAGTATGTCGCTCGTCAGAACGAGCAAGTCCGACAGGAACCGCAATCCGGACAAGTTCGTCCGACGGAACGGCAGCAGGAACAGCGAGGCGCTGCCGGCAAACAAAAGAAACCAAATCCGGGCAAGGGACGCGGAAAATAATTATAAGATTTCAAAATTTATAACACGCCGTGTGAGTGCGTAATTTGGCTTGTACGGCGTTTTTTGATGAATTACTCAACGAGTCCACAATTTGTAAATTTGAGGCAAATAGCGCCGTTGTGCGGCGTTTTTGGGAGGTATAACAAAAAATGGATTTTCAAACGGAAATTGAGGGCGTGATCCGTGCGAGTGTATCGCGGATCATCTCCGATCTTGCCGACAGCGTTGGGTGGCGTTCTCTATCTGATATAGTCGAGAGGACGCAGGAGACAGTCAACAGGTTGGGTGTGCAAATCGTCGAACGGATTTATCAAGAGGTAGATCGTGTTTTTGATGAGCGTCGCAACAAGCGAAAGGTTATTATAAAAAACTGCTCGAAAACTCGGCGGTTGCTTACCTCGATGGGTGAGGTTACTCTTCGTCGCAAGCTTTATTTCGACAAACAGACCGCGCGGTATTTCTTTGCGGTCGATGAGCTCTTGCAACTCAAAAAGTATGAGCGAATTGAAAAAAACCTTCAAGCGGATCTCGTCTCGAAGGCGACGCTAACAAGTTATGGTAAAGCAAGTGAGCTTGTAGGGCACCGTGTGTCGCGTCAAACCGTGCATAATCTCGTTAAACGAATTGATACTGACGCTCTGGACGTTCCGACACCGGCACCGTCCATGAAAACGGTCGGCGACATTTTTATCGAAGCGGACGAAGATCATATCCATCTCAATAATGGGAAAAGTGCGGAAGTCAAGCTCGTATATGTGCATGAAGGGACACGTTCCGTGTGCAAAGGACGCGCGGAACTTATAAATCCTCGATATTTTGTGACAGTAGATAATGAAGCGGACGACCTGTGGGCGAACGTCGCCGATTATCTGTATTCTGCTTATCGGTGCAGCCAAGCAGCGATACATATCTCCGGTGACGGGGCAAACTGGATCAAAGGCGGATTGAATTTCTTTCCGCGAGCAAGCTACCATCTCGACAAATTCCATGTTTTCAAAAGTGTAACAGGCGCAAGTTTCGGCAATAAACGCTTGCGTAAGGGTATAATTGCTGCGCTATACGCAAAAGATTTTGATACCGTCCGGGCTTTGTATCAGAACACCTATCAGAGCAAGCAAAAGTTATCCGACCGGAAAACCGTGTCGAAAGGACTTTTTTATCTCGAAAACAATTTTGACGAGATCGATTTAACGCCGGCGCATAGCTGCGCCGCCGAAGGACACGTCTCGCACGTTCTTTCCGCTCGTTTATCTTCTCGCCCGATGGGGTGGAGCATTGAAGGTGCCGGCAGAATTGCCAATTTGCGCGCATACTATTTTAACGGCGGAGAATTTCGCAATATTGTCCGAAGGAAAAAAACAAAAAAAGAGACTGTGCGATATTCTATGCGCGTTCACGAAAATCAACGTCCATCGAAGGTATATCCATTTTCAGCTAGCGTGGTGGGTTTAGATGGGATTACAGATGGCTTTTCGTCAATTTTGAGAGCGATTTTGAAAAGAAAATAAAAAATTTTCGATTTTATGCTGAAAACACTTGACACAATCCAAATCCGCAAAATATTGACATATCGCAGGAAAAATGATATTATTAACGTGCGACAAATCTTAATAAGCATAGTGCAAAGAGCCTTTTACTTCGGTAACAGGTGCATTTTTCGCGTTACATAGTCTTTGCACTGGGTGTAGTATGTAGATTTGTCGCAAAATCAGCGGGGATGCACTTGTTATATTTTTTTGCTTATTTTTGACGCCCTGCAATAAGTTTTTGCGAGGTTTGTTATGAAATCCAACAAAAAACAAATCATTAGTATTCTTGCCGTCTTGACGATGGCAATTCTTTTATCGTGCGCTTTCGTTGCCTGCGACAAGGTCGACACGGATAAAACCGGCACCGATATTGTAGCCGACTACAAGGTCACAATACACCCGAATAACGGGCAAAGCGATATCGTATGGGATATAACCAAGGCAATCCCGACTATCACGAAAGATGGCTTTCATATCGCGGGATACTTCCTTGACGCGCAGTTGACGATAAGCACCACTCTTGAATCCTTGAAAGCAACGGGCATTACGAAAAATATCGACGTTTACGTGAAGTGGGAAGAAGACGTTTGTGAACACGTTGCAGTAACCGACGCCGCCGTTGAGCCTACTTGCACGGAAAAAGGACTTACCGAAGGCAAACATTGTTCAAAGTGCGGAAAAATATTGCAAGCACAAAACGAAATCCCTGCGCTCGGCCACACAGGTGGCACGGCAACCTGCACTGAGCAAGCAACGTGCGAAAGATGTAACGAAAAGTACGGCAGTGCTCTCGGTCATAAATACGGCGATTTGATTTCAAAGATAGAGCCTACTTGCTCGGCAACGGGCACGGAAGCGCATTACAAATGCTCGGTTTGTAACAAAGTATTTAAGGATGACGAACACAAAACGGAAACAACGCTTGACGATTTGACGATTGCAATAAATCCAGATGCTCACAACTTCGGAGAATGGATAAAAAATGAAGGTGAAGATACGCATACAAGGGTTTGTTCTTTCAACAGCGAACATACCGAAACGGAAAATTGCCATGGCGGAACCGCAACTTGCACCGAACAAGCGGTGTGCGAAAAATGTAACGCAAAATATGGAAAAGCCTTGGGACATGATTATCAAGGCGGCGTATGCACCCGTTGCGGAACCGAACGTGCAAGCGAAGGTCTTGAATATTCTTTGAACAGCGACGAAACCGGCTATACAGTGACGGGTATCGGCTCTTGCACCGATAAAGAACTTATTATTCCGTCAGAATATAATTCAAAACCCGTGACGAGCATAGACAATGAGGCATTCAAGGGTTGCACCGGGCTTGCGAGTGTGACAATCCCCGACAGTGTGACGAGCATCGGCGATTATGCCTTCCGTTTTTGCAGCGGACTTAATAGAGTGACAATCCCGAACAGTGTGACGAGCATCGGAGAAGGAGCCTTCTTATTTTGCAACAGTCTTACGAGCGTGACAATCCCCGATAGCGTGACGAGCATGGGCTTTGGTGCCTTCAATGGTTGCAGCGGGCTTACAAGCATTATTGTTGTTGAAGGAAACTCCAAATATCACAGTGAAGGAAACTGTATAATAGAAACCGAAACAAAAACACTGATTTTAGGTTGTAAAACAAGTGTCATTCCTACGGACGGAAGCGTGACGAGCATCGGCGAGTATGCCTTCGCTCTTTACACCGGACTTACGAGCATAACAATCCCCGACAGCGTGACGAGTATCGATGTTGCTGCCTTCGCGTATTGCACCGGGCTTTCGAGCATAACAATCCCCGACAGCGTGACGAGCATAGGCGAATCTGCCTTCTCAGGTTGCAGCGAGCTTACGAGCATTATTGTTGTTGAAGGAAACTCCAAATATCACAGTGAAGGAAACTGTATAATAGAAACCGAAACAAAAACACTGATTTTAGGTTGTAAAACAAGTGATATTCCTACGGACGGAAGCGTGACGAGCATCGGCAAGGATGCCTTCTATTTTTGCAGAGGGCTTACGAGCATAACAATCCCCGACAGCGTGACGAGCATCAGCGCTTATGCCTTCTATGAGTGCACCGGCCTTACAAGCATAACAATTCCCAACAGTGTGACGAGCATAGGCGATTGGGCCTTCGCGTATTGCATAAGTCTTACAAGCATAACAATTCCCAACAGTGTGACGAGCATAGGCTCAGATGCCTTCTATGGTTGCATCGGGCTTACGAGCATTATTGTTGTTGAAGGAAACACCAAATATCACAGTGCAGGAAACTGTTTAATAGAAACCGCAACAAAGACACTGATTTTAGGTTGTAAAACAAGTGATATTCCTACGGACGGAAGCGTGACGAGCATCGGCAAGGATGCCTTCTATTTTTGCAGAGGGCTTACGAGCATAACAATCCCCGACAGCGTGACGAGCATCAGCGCTTATGCCTTCTATGAGTGCACCGGACTCACGAGCATTACTTTCAACGGAACTATGGAACAATGGACTGCTGTTTCAAAAGGAACAAATTGGAAAACCAACGTGCCGGCGACGGAAGTTGTTTGCACGGACGGGACGATTTCAATTAGTGAGGCATGAAAACATAGCATAAATCGAACCCCTCTGCGACTTGCGGAGGGGTTATTTTAATAAGGTAACAGCAACTTGCCGGAAGGCAAATTTCATCGTCGGGGCGATTTCAGCCGTTTGGAAAACGGATTTCACAAATTCGCCGACGGCGAATTTATTTCATTGTAGCGCCC
>ERZ1026780.532-NODE-532-length-30140-cov-6.371315_pt1 | contig 30140 bp, 26 predicted proteins | sample MGYA00380126_ERZ1026780 | MGnify/ENA primary metagenome ERZ1026780 (study PRJEB33269, sample SAMEA4719762) | human gut metagenome | biome: human-associated habitat; feature: organic feature; material: feces | place: Cameroon | collected 2013-10 ... | reverse complement strand
CACTGCAAATAAAGGCTGAAGCCGCCTTTGGGCGGCTTCAACTGCGACAGTTAGGTTTAATGGCAACGCAAAGGTCGCAAAGGATTCTGATGAAAGGCCGAAGGCCTGCTTAATCCGCCATCTCGATCGTCACGCGCGAGATGGCCGGGCGCACGGCGGCCATCCGTTCGTAGAGGTCTTCCACCTGCGCCTCCAGCGCCGCCTGGACGGGCGCCACCTCGCGGTAGGTCTTCGCCCAGTTCTGGAACGCGCCGAGGTAGCGGCTCTCCGCATTCCGCGCCAGCCAGTCCGCGAGCCACGCCTCCGCCGCAGCCGGGTCCGACGGGTCGACCTTGTTCCGGCGCAGCATGCCGCACACGAGCGCGAAGGTGCGCAGGCGCGCGTTCACGCGCTGGAGCTCGGCCATCGGCCGGGCGGCCTCGTGGGCGCGCCGCTGGTTGGGCGTGTCGAGGAGCGCCACGTTGACGCCCTGCGCGAGGGCGGCCGCCGTGAAGACGCCGACCGGCCGGCCGTCGAAGGCGAGCGTGTAGCGTCCGTCGGCCAGGCCCGTCACGACGAACGGCTCCTGGTTGAGGCGCGCGGTGAGCGGGTAGAACGCGCCGTCCACCCGCTCGTACTCGGGCAGCTTCGGGAACGGCAGCGCCTTGGGGGCGTAGGTGAACGCGACGCGGCGCGGCGAAGCTTGGACGCGCGTGAGCGTGCAGTTGCGTGAGCCGTCCCGCGCGCCGAGCGGCCGCGCGCGCCCCGTCTCCGCGTCGATGGCGGCGCGCGCCACGACCGGCGAGTAGCGCATCGCCTCGGCCAGCAGCGCCGCCATCACGAGATGCCCCTCCGCGCCGGGGTGGACGCGGTCGCGGCAGAACGCGAACGCGGGATGGGCCTTGAACATCGCCGTCATCGGCGCGTGGAGGTCGACGACGCCGAAATGGCGCTCCGCCGCGAGCGTCCGCACGCGGTCCGCACAGGCCGCAAGCCCCGGCTCGTTGCACTGGGCGAGGTTCTCGCGTTCCGGCTGGAGCGAATACTGGTTGTAGGGGGACGGCGTGACGAAGACGGTCTTCACGCCCGAGGTGGGCATGAGCGCCGCGAGCGCGCGCAGGTTCGCCTCGTAGCGCGCACGCGCGGCGGCGCGGCCCTTCGCCTGGACGTCCGTCGGCGTGGCGGTCGCGTAGAGGTCGCGCCCCACGTCGTTCATGCCGAACATCACGAAGGCGCGGTCCGGGCGCATCGGCAGGATGTCGTCCCGCCACCGCCCGACGCCGCCCGCGGCCGAATCGCCGCTGATGCCGCCGTTGAGGAGGCGCGTGCCGCTGCCGGGGCGCCGCAGGTTCTGGAAGAGCTGCAGATTGTAGACGTAGCGCCCGTCGTGCGTGATCGAATCGCCGAAGAAGACGACGCGCTCGCCGTCCGCCAGGCGCGCCACGCCGTCCGCCTCGACCGTCTTCATCACGAAGTCGCGCAGATGGTAGGCGCTCTCCAGCACGCCGCCGCCGTGGTCGCCCTCCGTCTCGTGGAACTCCGTGCGCGGATACCCGCAGTCGCGGAGCGCGCGGGCGAGGAGTTCGTTCTCCTCCACGCGCCCCCTCCATTCGAGGTCGCGTCCGCCCGTGCAGAAGCACGCCGGGGGCAGGCCCTTCGCATGGGCGTAGAAGAGCGGGGCCCAGACGTCGATCTTGGGCTGGAACTGCGGATCGGGGTCCTTGAAGCCGAGCTTGCGGACATTGAAGTGCTTCGTCATCTGCCCCGTGAGCGGCACGATGCCCGCGAGGTCGCCGGGCCTGAACCCATGCGGCGCAAGCCACCGCGCGTCCATCCCCACCATCGCCGTCAGGTAGCCGCCCGCCGAGATGCCTGTCAGGAACACCTTTTTCGGGTCGCCGCCGTAGCGCGCGATGTTCGCGAAGGTCCAGGCGACGGCCGCCGCCGCGTCGGCCAGGCAGTCCGCCGGCTTCACCGCGTCGTTGTCCGGCCGCAGCAGACGGTACCCCGCGCCCACGAACACGATGGCGTCATGTCCCTGCGCCTCCTCGGGCCACGGCGCAAACTGTTTCGCGCCGCCCGTCAGGCCGCCCCCGTGCAGGTTGACGACGACCGCGCAGTTCGTTGCGCCCACCGGCCATTTGACATCCAGGACGCAGTTCGTGGACGCCCCCGAATAGCGGATGTTCCGCTCGACTCTGAATGTGCGCCCTCCAGAGGGCGTCCCTTCAGCCAAGCCGACCTCCTTCACGGCCTTCATCGCACAGGCGCGGATGAAGGGCGCGCGGCGGGCGAAGTCGGCGCCGAGGTCGGGCGCGTAGCCGAGGTTGGCGAGATCGACCCCGAACAGCGCGGCCGTCCAGACGCACGCCTGCAGGTAGCGGCCTTCCGGGTTCAGGTGGTGGAAGTCCTGGCGCAGGCGGTAGACGCCGTAGTCCTTCTCGTACGGCCGCCCCCGGCTCCACTCCCACCACCCCGAAAGCTCGCCCTTCATGTCCGGCACCTCGCCCTCCTTCAGCGCCGCAAGTTCCGCCGCCGTCGGCTTCGTGAACCGAACTGGAAGGCCCCGCCGGTAGATCTGCAGGGCCTTGCCGACCGGGATGAGCCGCGCGCCGAGGCGCGCCGCCTGGAAGGCGTAGTTCTTCTCCAGTGCGGCGAACATCCCGTCCTGCGTCAGGCCGAGCGCCCCCTTCACGCCGTTGTCGGTGATGCGCCACGACGCCACCGTGTCGCTCCAGGTCTGCTGGAAGAAGATCCTCGCCTGCGGCTGGCGGCTGCGGACGAACGCAATGAGCCGGTCGGCCCAGGGGTCGAACTTCTTCGGGTACATGCCGTCTGCGCTCTGTTCCTGGAGCGTCACGACATCCCAGGTCTTCGCGGCGAGCATTTCCGGCAGATTCGTCTTTCGGCCATCAGCGAAGTAGGGGCGCCGTGCGGGATCGGCAAGCGCCGCCGCGCAGTGCATCCAGTGGTTGCTGAGCGAGTTGCCGCCGATCGCGAGAATCGCCAGGTCGAGCGAACATCCCGCCGCCCGGGCGACCTGCGGGAACTCCGGCACCAGCGACTGCGTGTAGCTGTTGCCGATCGCCAGGACCCGGAGAGGGCGCTGCCCCGTCCCGCGCGCCTCCGGCTCGCCGCCGTGTACGCACGTGCAGACCGAACAGACAACCAAGAAGCGGAAAACGAAAAGAACCCCTCGCCTCCCCCTGCCGGGATGCGCGTTCATTGCATGCTGTGTCTTCATGCCGCCATTATAGCAAGAGACCGGGAGAACGGGCAAGACCCCGCCGAAATGAAGGTAAAACGAAACTCCCATCGTGTGGGAGTTCAGATTCATCCGCTGAGCGGATGGTGGGCGCCACTGGACTCGGACCAGTGACCCCTACCGTGTGAAGGTAGTGCTCTAACCAACTGAGCTAGGCGCCCGACGCTTTCCTGTGTGGAAAACGGAAAATAGTTTACCAAAAGACGACGGTGTGAACAAGGGGGAATTTCGTCTCTTTTTTGCTATACTATCCCGCATGGCAAGAAAGGTCGTCATAGGGGTCACTGGGTCGATTGCCGCCTATAAGGCGTGCGAGCTGGTGCGGTTGCTGGTGAAACACGGTGACGATGTCCACGTCGTCATGACGGATCACGCGAAGGAGTTCGTGACGCCGCTCACGTTCCGCACGTTGAGCCGCAATCCCGTGCAGAACCAGATGTTCACGGAACCGCTGGACTGGAAGCCGGAGCACATTGGACTTGCGGAGAGTGCGGACCTTGTGGTGATCGCCCCCGCGACGGCGAATATCCTCGCGAAGATGGCGCATGGGCTTGCGGACGACCTCCTGAGCTCGGTCGCGCTTGCGACGCGCGCGCCGATCCTCGTCGCGCCTGCGATGAACACGGGGATGTGGCTGAATCCCGCGACCCAGGCGAACCTCATGGTGCTGCGGGAACGGGGCGTGCGCATTGTCCAGCCGGGCGATGGTGACCTCGCCTGTGGCACCGGGGGCGTGGGCCGCATGGCGGAACCGCACGAAATCTTCGCGGCCGCCTGCGCGTGACAACATGGACATTGCCCGTTCCGGTGGATGTACCGGGGGATGTGGCATACTGGGGCACATGGGAGGAGAGACGATGCGAATCTACGTGGACGTGGACGACGTGCTGTGCGAAACGGCCGCCCACCTGTGCAAGCTGGCGGCATGCGAATTCGGGCGGCATGTCGCCTATGCGGACGTGTTCCAGTTCGACCTGCAGAAGGTGTTCGGCTTTTCCGACGCCGACATGCGGCGCTTCATGCTGCGCGCGCACGAACCGGACTCGATTCGGTCCCATGCGGTCACGCCGGGTGCGCCGGAGGGCGTGCGGGCGTTGCGGGCGGCGGGGCACGTGGTGGAGATCGTGACGGGGCGCCCCGCCGCGGCGCACGGCGCGACGGAGGCATGGCTCGCGGCGACGGGCCTCGCGGGCATTCCCGTCAGCTACGTGGACAAGTACGGGCGCGCCGCCCGCTACGCCCGCCATCCGGACGATCCGCCCACCGTTCCGCTCGCCGAGCTTCTGGCGCGCCGGTACGATGCCGTCATCGACGACTCGCCCGCCGTGCTGCGGCACCTCGCGACGGCCTGGCCCGCGACGCGCATCTTCGTCTACGACCGCCCCTGGAACCGCGCCTATTCCCTCGCCCCCAACATGACGCGCGTCGCGGGATGGGCCGAGATCGTCGCCGCCGTCGTGTGACCCCCTTTATGCCAAACGAATGCAGAAACTGGAGATGACCATGAAACGGATGCAGCTCCCCCTCATGATGCTGTGCGCCGGAACGGTTCCGGCGATGGACTTCATCAAACTGACGGCGCCCGACGCCGTGCAGGTCGACGGACAGCGGTGATGTGCTATACTAGCGGCATGAAAACGTTGAATCGGTCGGTCAGCCGCCGCGCGTTCGTGACGGGCGGCCTCTTCGCCGCCGCCGCGTTCCCGTTCATCGGGCACGGACGGAACGCCGTCGGCAAGGCGACGCTCGCGCTCATCGGCGCGGGCAAGCAGGGGCGCAACCTCCTGCATGCGTTTCTGGGGCAGCCGAACCTCGTCGTGACGGCGGTGTGCGACTGCGACCGCGTGCGCCGCGAGGACCGTGCGCGCGTGGTGAACGACTACTACGCGGCCAACCCGCAGCTCGGCGTGCCGGGGACGGCGTGCCGCGCGGTGGCCGACTTCCGCGCCGTCCTCGCCGACCCCTCCATCGACATGGTGTGCATCGCGACGCCGGACCACTGGCACGCCTACATGGCCGTGGAGGCGATGAAGGCCGGGAAGGACGTCTACTGCGAGAAGCCGCTCACCCACACCGTGGAGGAGGCGAAGGCCGTGATGGCGGCGGCCGCGAAGTACGGGCGCATCCTCCAGACGGGCGCGATGCAGCGCTCGGGGATCGAGTTCCGCACGGCGTGCATGGTCGTGCGCAACGGCGGCATCGGGCGCGTCTCGCTCGTGGACGTGAACTACGGCGGGCCGTCCCGCCCCCACCGCGACTTCGAGAACCCCGCGAACGCGGCGGCGGAGGGGGCGCCGAACCCGGACGTCGACTTCGACATGTGGTGCGGCGGCGCGCCGCGCGTCAAATATTCGGACCGCCTGGCGCCGCGCGGCGTCCACGACTTCTTCCCGATGTTCTGGCGCTTCGACGACTACTTCGGCCTCGGCATGTGCGGGGACTGGGGCGCGCACCACCTCGACATCGCCCAGTGGGGCCTGGGGCTCGACGGGAGCGGCCCCGTCAAGGTCGTCAAGTCGGCGCTCGCGCCGTCGCGGGATCCCAACGACGGCGGACGCCGCCAGCGCGGCATGTCGTTCGTCTGCGCAGACGGCTGCGTCATCCGCCACAATCCCTACGGCGGCTCCGTCTGGGGGGTGGTCTTCTACGGCACGGAGGGCGTCGTGGCGGTGAACCGCGGGCGGCTCGCCGTGTGGCGCGGCGCGGGCGTCGCGCCCGACGCGGCCCTCCAGGCGCGGCTCAACGAGGGGACCTTCGACGCGATGGCGCGCGTCGCCTTCTGGCATGCCCCGCGCGCGGGTGAACCGCCGCGCCCGGCGAACGACCGCAGTCTCCTCGATGCGGTGAACAGGGCGACGAAGGCGTTCGGGCTCAAGAAGGCGAAGGTGCAGCTCTGCAAGGCGAACGGGCATCCGTCGGACTTCGTGTCCTGCGTCCAGACGCGCCGGCAGCCCTGCTCGCCGGCGGAGGTCGGCGCGCGCGCGTCGATCCTCTGCAACCTCTGCAACCTGAGCTACGTCCACGACGCGGGCTTCGACTGGGATCCCGCGCGGAACGTCTTCGCGAACGGCACGGGCGACGCCGCCTGGCTCACAAAGGCCTACCGGGCGCCGTGGAAGTTAAGTAGTTAAGTGGTTAAGTAGTTAAGTAGTTAAGTAGTTAAGTGGTTAAGTTCCGGGAGGGGCGCGCTCCTGCGCGACCGGGATGTGTTATAATTGTTCTCATGCTGAAAGTAACGATGGACTACCGGGTGCCGTATGCGGACACCGACCAGATGGGCGTGGTGTACTACGGCAACTATCTGACGATCTTCGAGCGCGCGCGCAGCGAGCTGATGCGCGCGTGCGGCTACACCTACCGGCAGTGCGAGGCCGAGGGGTGGATGCTGCCCGTCGTGCATGCGGAGGTGGACTATCACCGTCCCGCCCGCTACGACGACCTGCTGGAGGTGACGGCCTGGTGCCGTGCGCACCGGGGCGTACGCATCGAAATCGCGTGCGAGGTGCGGGTGAAGGGCTCGCCCGAAGTGCTGGTGGAGGGCTTCACGCGCCACTGCTTCGTCTCCACCGAGACGTTCCACCCGATGCCGCCGCCCGAGAAGTTCATCGCCATCCTGGACGCTGCCGAATGATCATCCGCGTCAAGGATCCCTGCCGGCCGCTCGCGTGCCCGGCGATCTACGACCTCTCGCGTCCGCTGGAGGTCGAGGTGGGCTGCGGGCGTGGGCGCTTCCTCACGGGACGCGCCGCGCGGCACCCCGACTGCACGTTCCTCGGCGTGGAGCGGATGCTGGAGCGCGTCCACGTCTTCGACGGGAAGGCGCGCCGCCTCGGGCTCGCGAACGCCCACGTGCTGCGTCTCGAGGCGCTCTACACCTTCCACTACCTGCTGCCGGAGCACCACGCGCGCGTCGTCTACGTGTTCTTTCCGGATCCGTGGCCGAAGAAGAAGCACCATTCCCACCGCCTGTTCGGTCCGCTCTTCCTGAACGCGCTCTGGAAGCGCCTGGAGATCGGGGGAAGGCTGGAGTTCGCGACGGACCACGCGGAATACTTCCAGGTGGTGGAGGCGTGTTTCGCCGGAGACGCGCGCTTCGAGCGCGTCGCGCCGATGGAGCGGGGCCCCGACGAGTGGACCGAGTTCGAGACGCTGTTCCGGGGGCAGGGACTGCCCATCCACGCAGCCGCCTGGCGGTCGCGTCCGGTGGCGGACGAACGTCCGCTCGCGCCGCTCGCGATCGCGCCGGAGGACGAGCCGCGCGAGGGGATCGTACGCCGCGTTTCGCGCGGCAAGGAATGGAGAGAGGAGCAGAAGCATGCTGACCGTGACGAAGAGCGTCAAGTTTGACGCGGCGCACGTGTTGACGAACCACCAGGGACTCTGCAAGAACCTGCACGGGCACACGTACCGCGTGGAGGCGAGCGTCTCGCAGGCGCCGGAGGACACGGCGGACATGGTGATCGACTTCAAGGACCTGAAGCGCGTGTGCGAGGAGGTGATCCTTGCGCGCTTCGACCACGCCTTCATCTACGACAGTTCGTCCGCCGGCGAGAGCGAAATCGCCGCCGTCGTCGCGAAGAACGGCATGCGCGCCGTCGCGATTCCGTTCCGCTCCACGGCGGAAAACCTCGCGCGCCACTTCTACGGCGAGCTGAAGGCCCGGATTCCGGGCCTGTGCCGCGTGAAGGTGTGGGAGACGCCGGATTCCTGCGCGGAGTACAGCGCATGAGCGGGCGCTACCGGCTGCACGCGATCTTCTCCTCGCTGCAGGGGGAGGGCCGCAACGTGGGGCGTCCCGCGACATTCGTCCGTTTCTCGTCCTGCAACCTCGCGTGCAGCTGGTGCGACACGCACAAGGACGAGAAGATGCAGCTCACCGCGTCCGAGATCCTGCGCGCGCTCGGGAAGCTGGGGAACCGGAGCGTGATCGTGACGGGCGGGGAGCCGACGATCCAGCCGGGGCTCGACGACCTGCTCCTCGAACTGCGGGGGGCGGGCTACTGGCTCGCGCTGGAGACGAACGGCGTCGTGGCGCCACCGCGCCCGGACCTCTTCGACTATATCGCCGTCTCCCCGAAGCCGCAGTACCTTTCGCGCTATCTCGACGAAACGATGCTCCACCGGGCGGACGAGGTGCGCATCGTCGCGACGACGGAGGAGATCGCCGCGTTCTGCCGCACGATGCGCGCGCGCATCCAGGCCGACGCCTACTACATCTCGCCGCTGGAGTCGGAGGGGCGCATCCACTACCGGCGGGCCCTCACGCTGCTCAGGAAGGTGAACCGGCTCGATCCGCACCTGCTGCCGCCCTGGTCCCTTTCCATCCAGATGCACAAGGTGATCGGCATCCGGTGAAGAAGCGCGCCGTCCTCGCCGCCGCCGGGCGAATTCCCTAAAATCTCCCCTTTACCTGCCCTGCAGGTTGTGGTATACTACTCGCCAATCAGCGGACCGTAGCGCAGCCTGGTAGCGCGTTTGCTTGGGGTGCAAAAGGTCACGAGTTCAAATCTCGTCGGTCCGACCATTCACGATGGCAAGAAGCCGCACGGAGGTGCGGCTTTTCTGTTTGTCGTAACGGTGCGGGTCCGTGTTGTGCAGGGGGGAAGGGGCCGCGACGCGGCTTCCCGTCCCTGATGTACCTTCGGGCGCGGAAGCGCGGGGCGTGTGGAAGGGCGGGTGGTGGTAAATGTGGTATACTGTTGGGGTCACGTGAAGATTGGAGTTTGAGATGAAGAAAATGCTGATGGTGGTCCTGGCCGTGGCGGCCGGGATGGCGGGGGCGAACGACTTCCAGGCGAACCCGGTGCCGGCGCTGGGACAGAACGCGCGGAACCAGACGGCGTTCGACGCGGCGAAGAAGGGGCCGCGCGTCCTGTTCGTGGGCAATTCGATCACCCTGCACGGGCCGCGTCCGCAGATCGGCTGGACGAACAACTGGGGCATGGCGGCGAGCGCGCGCGACAAGGACTACGTGCATCTCCTCCAGAAGAGGATCGCCGCCGCGCAGCCCGAGGCGCAGTGCTGCCTCCTCCAGGTGGCGGGCTCGTTCGAGCGGTCGTTCTTCAAGCCGGACTGGAGCTGCGAGAAGAACTTCGCCTGGGCGCGCGCGTTCAGGCCGGACGTGGTTGTGCTCTTCTTCGGCGCGAACGTGCCGAAGGACTACGACGCGGGGAAGATGGACCCGTCCCGCACCTTCGGCGCGGCGCTGGAAGCCTTCCTCGACTACCTCGACCCCGACCGGCGCGCGCTCGTCCTGATGTCCCAGGGCTTCTACGTGCGGCCGAAGCTCGACGGCGAGAAGGAGGCCGTCGCGCGGAAGCGGGGTTGCACGTTCGTGAACCTGGAGGACATCCGCTCCCGCGCGGACGCGCATGGTCGCTACAACCATCCGGGCGACCTCGGCATGCAGCTGATCGCGGACCGCTTCTGGGAGAAGATGGCGGACCGTGTGCGGGCGTTCGGGCGCTAGAGCGGCACCATGCACGACTTCGTCCACCTCCACGTCCACACCACGTATTCGCTTCTCGACGGCCAGTGCGCCATCAAGCCGCTCGTGAAGCGCGCCCGCACGCTGGGCATGAAGGCGCTCGCCGTGACCGACCACGGCAACCTCTTCGCCCTCAAGGCGTTCTACGACGAGTGCCGCTCGAAGAAGGGCTACGACGACCTGCCGCCGATCAAGCCGATCCTCGGCTGCGAAGCCTACGTGACGACGAGCGGCGACTACCGGAGCCGCAGCAAGGAGGAGAAGCGGCGCCACCTGATCCTGCTCGCGAAGAACCTCACGGGCTACCACAACCTCGTGCGCCTCCTCTCCGAGGCGTGGATCAACGGCTTCTACCACACGGCGCGCATCGACCACACGTTGCTGGAGAAGCACCACGAGGGGCTGATCTGCTCGGCGGCGTGCATCGCGGGCGAGGTGGCGCACGCGATCGACATCGGGCGCCTGGACGAGGCGGAGAGGGTGGCGAAGTGGTACAAGGACCTCTTCGGGGACGACTTCTACCTGGAGGCGATGCTCCACAAGTCCGTGAAGACGAACATCCCCGGCGTCGCGATCGACGATCACCGCAAGCTCTACGCCCGCCAGGTGGAGGTGGTGAAGGGGATGGTCGAAATCGGGAAGCGGCTCGACATCCCCGTCATCGCGACGAACGACGTCCACTTCCTCGACGCGGCGGACGATCCGTCCCACGACCTCCTCCTCTGCCTCTCCACGCAGAAGAAGATCTCCGACGACTCGCGCATGATCTACACGGGCGAGGAGTGGTTCAAGGACGGCGACGCGATGGCCGCGCTCTTCCCCGAGCATCCCGAATTCCTCGCGAACACCGTCGCGCTCGCCGAGAAGGTGGAGGAGTACAAGCTCGACTCGGACCCCATCATGCCGAAGTTTCCGATCCCGGCTTCGTTCGGCACGGAGGAGGCGTACGCCCGGACGTACGACGAGGCGGCGCTGCGCGAGCAGTTCAACACGGAGGACAAGCCCAACAACTTCGAGCGCCTGGGCGGCTACGACAAGGTGCTGCGCATCAAGTTCGAGGCCGACTACCTCGCCTCGCTCGTGTGGGAGGGCGTGAAGCGGCGCTGGGGGGATCCGATTCCGAAGGAGGTCTCCGAGCGCGTCCAGTTCGAGCTCGACACGGTGCGCACGATGGGCTTCCCCGGCTACTTCCTCATCGTCCACGACTACATCGCCGCCGCCCGCAGCATGGGCGTGTGGGTGGGGCCGGGGCGTGGCTCCGCCGCCGGCTCGGCCCTCGCCTACGCGATTGGCATCACGAACGTCGACCCCATCAAGTACGACCTCCTGTTCGAGCGCTTCCTGAACCCCGACCGCATCTCCATGCCGGATATCGACGTGGACTTCGACGACGCGGGGCGCGGGCGCGTGCTTGAATACGTCACGCAGAAGTACGGACAGGACCACGTGGCGCACATCGTCACGTTCGGTCAGATGGCCGCGAAGAGCGCGATCAAGGACGTGGGGCGCGCGATGGAGTATCCGCTCGCCGACACGAACAAGCTCGCCTCCTACGTGCCCGACACGCCCAAGATCACCTTCAAGGCGGCGATGAGCGCGACGGACAAGCACGGCGAGCCGAACAAGGACTACTCGCCCGACCTCGTGGCGGCCTTCAAGGACGAGACGACGTTCACCGACTCCGCGAACCACGTCCACACGATCAAGGAGCTGATGGACTACGCGGCGCGCCTCGAAGGCTGTATCCGCCAGCCCGGCATCCACGCCTGCGGCATCCTCATCTCGCGCGACCCGCTCATGGACACGCTGCCCGTGATGCCCACGCCCGAGGAGTCGCTGCTCTGCACGCAGTACGACGGCCACTTCGTGGAGCCGGTCGGCCTCCTGAAGATGGACTTCCTCGGCCTCAAGACGCTCACGGTCGAGAAGGAGTGCGTGGCGCTCATCAAGAAGTTCCGGGGCGTGGACCTCAACCCCGACGACATCCCCGACGACGACGCGGAGACGTACAAACTCTTCGGGCGCGGCGAGACGACGGGCCTCTTCCAGTTCGAGTCGGACGGGATGAAGAAGTACCTGATGGAGCTCCAGCCCGAGCGCCTGCCCGACCTCGTCGCGATGAACGCCCTCTACCGCCCGGGTCCGCTCGCCTACATCCCCACGTTCATCGCGCGCAAGCAGGGGCGCGAGCCGATCAAGTACGACCATCCGCTGATGGAGAAGTACCTGAAGGACACGTACGGCGTGACGGTCTACCAGGAGCAGGTGATGCTGCTCTCGCGCCTCCTGGGGGGCTTCACGCGCGGCATGTCCGACAAGCTGCGCAAGGCGATGGGCAAGAAGCAGCTCGCCGTGATGGAGGAGCTGAAGGTCAAGTTCGTGGACGGCTGCCTCGCGAACCCGGCGTTCCGCATCGGCGAGTGGAAGGACGAGAAGAAGGCGCGCGCGCTCATCGACAAGATCTGGGACGACTGGAAGGCGTTCGCCTCCTACGCCTTCAACAAGTCGCACGCCGTGTGCTACGCCTGGGTCGCCTATCAGACCGGCTACATGAAGGCCCACTACCCGGCCGAGTTCATGTGCGCGCAGATCTCCTCCGAAATCGGCAACTTCGACAAGCTGCCCGGCTTCGTGGCGGAGGCGGACGCGATGGGCCTCGAAGTGAAGCCGCCCGACGTCAACAGGGCCTACGCGCGCTTCTCCCCCGTCGAGGGCGAGCATGCGATCGTCTACGGCCTCGCGGGCGTGAAGGGCGTGGGCGAGGCGGCGGCGGAGGCGATCGTCGCCGAGCGCGAGAAGAACGGCCCCTACAAGGGGCTGATGGACTTCTGCACGCGCCTCGCGGGGGCGGCCGTCGTCAACAAGCGCGTCCTCGAAAACCTCATCAGGTGCGGCGCGTTCGACTCGCTCGCCGCCGCACTGCCCGGCTTCCACCGCGCACGCTACTTCAACAACATCGAGTTCGCCCTCAAGCGCGCGTCCGCGCGCGGACGCGAGCGGGCGAGCGGGCAGATGGACATGTTCGGGATGCTCGCGCCGGGCGAGGACGAAAGCGACGCCGAACTCGCGGACTGTCCGCCCTGGCCGCAGGCGCAGGGCTTCAAGGACGAGCGCGACCTCTGCGGCATCTACCTGACGGGACACCCGCTCGGCGCCTACGGGAAGGTGCTCGGGTCGCTCTCGACGTTCTCGCCCGCGTCGCCGCCGGAGATCCCGATGATGCTCGAAGTGAACGCGGAGCGTCCGCTCCGCCAGCCCGTGCGCCTCGCGGGGATGCTCAAGGCCTGCACGGTGCGCATGGGCAAGCCGAAGCCGAAGCGGGAGAAGGGCAAGGACGTGAAGGACGCCTTCGGGAACGTCGTCATGCTGCCGCCGGAGCCGTGGGCGGTCCTTCTCCTCGACGACGGCGGCGACACGGAGATGGAGGCCCTCTGCTTCGCGAAGACGTTCGCGAAGTACAAGGAGTGGCTGCCGGGCGAGGTGGACCAGCCGGTGCTCGTCTGCGGCGAGCTTTCGCACCGCACCGACCGCGACACGCACGAGGAGACGCCCGAGATCCAGTTCATCGCGCGCGAGGTCTACCGCCTGTCGGACGGTCTCCGCCGCTTCTCGCAGGCCCTCCACGTCACGATGAGCTACGACGACCCCGACCTCCTGAAGAAGGGCGCCGCGCTCAAGGGGCTCGCCGCCACGTGGCCCGGCAAGGTGAAGGTCGTCATCGACCTCGTCTGGGCGAACGGCGCGCGCGCGGAGATCGAGAGCGGCGTGGAGGGCGTGGAACTCACGCCTGAATTCCTGACCGCGCTCAACCGCCTCCAGAAGAACGAACCCTACGCGCTCGCGACGGTGAAGGACATCTTCCTCGAACCGCCCGAGCCGAAGCCCTGGGAGCGCCGCCGGTGAAGGACCATCCCGACACCCCGCGCATCGAGCTGACCGGTTCCGTGCCGAAGGACTTCGGCCTGGCGAAGGCCGAGGTGCGGCGTGCCGCCGCCTTCTTCGCGGCGCGCGCGCGGGCGCGCGTGGGCGGCACGTGGCACGAGGTCGTGGTCCACCTCGTGCGCGATACGGCCTCGGACGAACTGCACCGCGCGATCATGGGGATCGCGGGCGCGACGGACGTCATCACGCAGGCCTACGACGCCATTCCCCCCGAGCCGCCGGGCCTCTCCGGCGAACTCTTCGTGAACGTGGACCAGGCGCGCCGCGCGGCGCCGAGGCGGCGCGGGTGGAGCGCCGCGAAGGAACTGTTCCTCTACGTCGCGCACGGCATGGACCATCTGTCCGGTGCGGACGACCACGCGCCGTGTGACTACGCCGCGATGCGGCGGCGCGAGCTGGGATGGCTGCGCGCCCTGGAGCGGGGGGAAGGCCGGTGAACGCCCCGCCGCTGAGGGTCCTCCTGCTCGCGGGCGAGGAGTCGGGCGTGCTGTACGCGGAACGGCTGCGCGACGCGCTCGCCGGGGCGCTTGCGCGGACCGGGCGCGGCGTCGCCTTCCGCGGCTACGACACCGAGGGGTTCAGGACGGGCGACCTCGCGGTGATGGGCTTCTGGCCCGTCATCCGCAGGCTCTTCTACTTCCTCGGCGTCGCGCGGACGCTGAAGCGCGTCATCCGCGACTGGCGTCCCGACGTCGTCGTCACGATCGACTATCCGGGCCTCAACCTCAAGCTCGCGGCGTACGCGAAGGCGCGCGGCATCCCCGCCGTCCACATCGTGTGCCCGCAGGTCTGGGCCTGGCACCGCAACCGCGTCCCGAAGGTGGCGGCCGCGCTCACGAAGCTCCTCTGCTTCTTCCCGTTCGAACCCGCGCTCTTCGCGGGGACGGGCCTCGACGCGCGCTTCATCGGGCATCCGCTCGTGGACGTGTTCGCGCGGGAGGCGGCGGGGCGCGTCAAGAAGGATGAGAAGGTGCTGGCCCTCCTGCCGGGAAGCCGCGTGGGGGAGATCCGGCGGAACCTGCCGCGCCTCGTGCGGGCGCTGGGGCTGTTGGCGGGAGAGGGGCTGAAGGTCGTGGTTCCGGCGGCGAACGGGAAGGCCGAGCAGGAGATCCGGCGCGTCCTCTCCGCATCTTCCGTGTCCGATGCGGGCGTGCAGATTACGATTCAGCGGGGGGGCGCGCGGGCCTTGTTGCGGCGGGCGACGTGTGCGGCGGTGGCGAGCGGCACGGCGACGCTGGAGGCGGCGCTTGCGCGGTGCCCGACGGTGCTCGTCTACGCGGTGTCGCCGCTGCTCGCCTGGTTTGCGCGCCGGGTCATCACGGGCGTCCACTACATCGGCCTTGCGAACGTCATCTGGGAGAAGGACGGCGGAACGGGGACGCCGCCGATGCCCGAACTTCTGCAGGAGGCGTTCACACCCGAGGCGGTGGCGGCGCGGCTGGGTCCGCTTCTGGCGGACACGGCGGCGCGCGCGGCGGCCGTCCGGCGCCTCGACGCGGCCATGGCGCGCCTCCATTCGGACGGCGATGCGCTCGGTCTCGCCGCGCGCGAAATCCTAAATGTGGTATAATCTCCCGCACATGAAGCCGATCGTCGTCATACCCACCTACAATGAACGGGAGAACGTCGCCGCCATGGCCGCGGCGGTGCTGGAGAACCTGCCCTCCGGGGGGCGGCTTCTCTTCCTCGACGACAACTCGCCGGACGGGACGGGCGCGATCATCGACGGCCTCTGCGCGCGGGACCCCCGCATCGCCGTCCTGCACCGCGTGAAGAAGGAGGGGCTGGGCCGCGCCTACGTGGCGGGGTTCGCGCGGGCCCTCGCGCTGGGCGCCACGCACGTCGTCGAGATGGACTGCGACTTCTCGCACGACCCGAAGGACATCCCCCGCATGCTCGCGGCCGTCGCCGACGCCGACGTCGTCGTCGGTTCGCGCTACGTGAAGGGCGGGCGCTGCGTGGGCTGGCCGTTCCGGCGCTGGTTCGTCTCCTTCTTCGGCGGGCGGTTCATCCGGTTCGTGCTGGGCGTCCCCGTGCAGGATCCGACGGGGGGCTTCAAGTGTTTCACGCGCGCCGCGCTCGAACGGCTCGTCGACTTCTCCGCCATCCGCTCCTTCGGCTACTCCTTCCAGATGGAGATGAACTGGCGCATGGCGCAGATGGGGCTGCGGCTGAAGGAGATCCCCATCACCTTCACCGAACGGCGGGCGGGGACCTCCAAGATCTCGGGTTCCATCGCCGTCGAAACCCTCAAGATGGTGTTCAAGCTGCGGTTTGGAAGGGCCTGACGAGGATGGTTGCCGCCGGGCGCAGGATCCGGCGGCCGTTCCCCCGAACAACATGAACATCTGGATCAGAGCCCTGCGCGTCAACCAGTGGACGAAGAACGCCGTCGTGTTCGCGGCATGGTTCTTCGCGGTGGCGGACGCCTCCCAGTCGGCGGTGGCGCGCGGCGTGCGCCCGTTCCTGCTCGTGTGCGCGATGGCGCTCTCCTTCTCGCTCGTGGCGAGCGCGTTCTACCTGCTCAACGACGTGGCGGACTACGAGGCGGACCGCCTGCACCCGGTGAAGCGGCTGCGTCCCGTCGCCGCGGACCTCATCTCCAAGATCGCCGCCGTGCGGACGGCGCTCGCGCTCTTCGCCTTCGGCCTCGCCTTCCCCTGCTACCTTGTCCTGCGCCACCCCGACCGCACCTGGGGCTTTGCCGTGCTGCTCGTCTACACCGTGATGCAGTGCGCGTACTCGGGGTTCCTCAAACGGGTGCCCTACGTGGACGTGGCCGTGATCGCGGCGGGCTTTGTGCTGCGCGCCGTGGCGGGCGCGGCGGCGATTTCGGCGCGCATCTCGCCGTGGCTCCTGGGGTGTACGTTCCTCCTCTCCCTCTTCCTCGCGCTCTGCAAGCGGCGGCACGAGAAGGTGCTGGCGGACGCAAGCCGCGCCGCGCTGAAGGGGTACCACCCGGTGGTGCTGGACGCGCTCATCCTCCTCTCCGCCCTCGCGACGGTCGGGGTCTACGTCTGCTACACGCTCGCGTCCGACACGGTGGCGCGCTTCCACACGCGCGGCCTTGCGTGGACGTCGGTGTTCGTGGCGCTGGGCGTCGCGCGGTATCTGGTTTTGGTCTACGGACGGGGCGACGTGGGTCGTCCTGAACGCATCCTGCTCACGGACCGGCTGCTGTGGCTGATCCTGGCGGGATATGGTCTGACGGCGCTCGGCGCCGTGTTGGCGGTGAGAGTATGGCATTAGAAGACAATTCGCGGTTGAGGGGTGTGATGGAACGGCGTCGGTTCGGGATGCGTCCCGGCCTGGACGTGATGCGCGCGGTGCTCGCCGGGCTGGGGAACCCGCAGGATGCGCTGAAGGTCATCCACGTGGCGGGCACGAACGGGAAGGGCGCGGTGTGCGCGATGCTCGACGCGATCCTCCGCGCGGCCGGCTACCGGGTGGCGCGCTACACGTCGCCGCACCTCGTCTCGATCAACGAGCGGTTCTTCCTCGACGGTGCGCCCGCGTCGGACGCGGCGCTGGAGGCGGTGGCGGACCGCGTGCTGGACGTCGTCGAGCGGCTGGAACGGACGCAGGGCTTCGAGGTCACGTTCTTCGAGACGCTCACCGCGATGGCGTTCGTCCTCTTCGCGGAGGCGAAGCCCGACCTCGTGGTGCTCGAAACGGGGCTTGGCGGCCGGCTCGACGCGACGAACGCCGTCGCGGCGCGGAACGTCCTCCTCTCGGTCATCACGCGCATCGGCCTCGACCACTGCGAATGGCTCGGGACGACGCACGCCGCCATCGCCGAGGAGAAGGCCGGCATCGTCAAGCCGGGCCGCCCGGTCGTCTGCGGCGTGATGCCCGAGGCGGCGAAGGAGGCCGTCGAACGCACCGCCTCCCTGAACGGCTGCCTGTTCGTGGCGGCGGACGAGCATGTGACGGCGGACCACCTGGACCCGATGACGCTCACCTCCGCCCTGCGGAACCTGCCGCCGATCACGTGCGGCCTCTACGGCGCCTTCCAGGTCGAGAACGCGATGACGGCGCTCACGGCCATCGACGTGCTGGTGAAGGACTGCGGGCTGGACGTGCCGGACCACGCGATCGTCGCGGGCTTCACGCACGTGGTGTGGCCGGGGCGCTGCCAGCGCCTCGTGCGGGACGGCGTGGCGGTCTACGTGGACGGCGCGCACAACCCGGACGGCGCGTGCGCGCTGCGCGACGCGCTGCGGCTCGGCGGCGTGCGGGGGCCCGTCGGGCTCGTCGCCGGCTACTGCGGCGACAAGGACGTCCTCGCGCACCTGCGCATCATGAGCGCCCTCGCGACGCACGGCTGGGCGACGCCCATCCGGAACGCGCGCTCGCTCGACCCGGCGGAGACGGCCGAGCGCATGCTCATGGCCGGCTTCGCGGCGGCGGAGGCGTGCGCGGACCTTTCGGAGGCGCTGGCGAAGGCGCTCGCCTGGGCGCGCGCGAACGGCGGCACGGTCGTCGTCTGCGGGTCGCTCTTCCTCGCGGGCGAGGCCCTCGTCGAGCTGGGCGCGTTCCCGTGGGGCGTCCGCGAGCCGGACGCCAACGAGCTGACGCTCCGCTGAGGGTCGGAAGGGGCGGATGCCCGGCGGCCGTTGACAGGCGGCGGCGGAAATGATAAAGTAATCGCGTGTTTACCTTACAAGGAGGTTCATGCGCATGAAAAGATCGTTTCTGCCGCTCTTCGCGACGAACTTCTTCGGGGTTGTCAACGACAACTTCCTGAAGACGCTGGCGAGCTTCACGGTCATCGGATGGCTGGCGGACGAACGCCTGCAGTCCGTCTTCATGGGGACGGTCGCCGCCGCGCTCGTCGTCCCCTACGTCGTCTTTTCGCCGCTCGCCGACCGGCTGACCGCGCTCTTCCCAAAGGTGCGGATCTTCCGCCTCGCGAAATGGGCCGAGCTGCCGATCGTCGCGCTCGCCGTCATCGGGTTCGCGCTGGAATCCGCCGCGCTCGTCGTCGCGTCCGTCCTCCTGATGGGGCTCCAGAGCGCGCTCTACTCGCCCGCGAAGTACGCGCTCGTGCGGGACGTCGGCGGCGCGGACCGCATCTCCACGGGGATGGGCGGCATGGAAGGCGTCGCGTTCGCGGCCGTCCTCGCCGGCACGATCGCCGCGTCGTTCGCGGCGGACGGCGTGCCCGCGTGGGCGCGCGACGCCTGCCTCGTCGGCTTTGCCGCCGCCGGGCTCGCGCTGAGCTACACGATCCGTGCGGACGAGGAGCCGAACCGGGCGATCCACGCGATCAACCCCGTGCGCTACCTGTCGCGTGCGTACCGCCTGGCGCGGCGCTATCCGGGGCTCAACGCCGTGATCGTCACGCTGTCGGTCTTCTGGTGGGCGGCGGCCATGCTCCAGATGGGGCTTCTCGTCTACGGCAGGCAGGTGATGGGGTTGGATTCGACGTGGACGGGGGCGATGCTGTGCGCGGCGGCGGTCGGCATCGTGGCGGGGCAGGTCGTCGCGGGCTTCGTCGACCGGCGGCGTTTCCTCCTCGCGGCGACGCCGGCCTTCGGACTCGCCGCCGCCGCGCTTCTGGCGGTCCTCTTCTTCGTGCCGCTGGGGCCGGTCGCGTTCGCGGCGGTCCTTGCCGTCCTCGCGTTCGACCTCGGGTTCTTCAAGCTGCCGTTCGACGCGGAGATCCAGAAGGTCGTGAAGGGGCCGAGGCTCAACACGATGCTCGCGTACTTCAACCAGGTGTCGTTCCTCTTCATGATGTTCGCCTCGCTCTCGTATGTCGCCGTGAGCGCGCTCTTCGGTCCGCGCGCGTTCCTCCTGCTCCTCGCGGCCGTGCTGGCGGTCGTGCCGCTCGCCTTCGTCTTCAACTACCGCACCGTGCTGTGCCGCGTGGGCAAGTGGGTGTTCGGGCGGCGCTACGCGGTCACGGTCGAGGGGCTGGAGGCGCTGCCCGAGGGCGTGCCGCTCCTCTTCCTGCCGAACCACCCGGCGATGGTCGATCCGATGCTCGTCGGCGCGGAGCTGTGGCGGCGCGGCGCGAAGCCGCTTGCGGACGAGCTGTTCCTGGATCGCGGCGGCATCTCCGCGAAGGTGCTGAAGACGCTCGGCTGCGTGAAGGTGCCGGACCTGCGGAAGCGCCGCAGCGTGGCGGGCGCGAAGATCGCGCGCGGCCTCCAGGACGTCGTGACGGACGCGCTCGCGCGGGGCGACAACGTGATCTTCTACCCGTCGGGCCACATCTGGACGGAGCCGCGCGAGGAGATCGGCACGCGCCAGCTCGCCTACAACGTCTGCCGCGCGCTGCCGCCGGACGCGCGCGTCGTCGCCGTGCGCACGACGGGCCTCTGGGGCTCGATCTGGAGCCGGAAGGGGCGCACCGCCTCGCCGGCGTTCGGCCCCACGCTCGTCCGCTCGTTCCTCCTGTGGCTCTTCGCCGTCCCGTTCATGCCGCGCCGCAGGGTGACGATGCGCTTCGAGGACATCACGGCGCGCGCGCGCGAATGGGCGAACGGCACGCGGCTCGACTTCAACCACCACCTGGAGGACTGGTACAATGACGACGAAACCGATGCGGCGCGTGCGCGCTGACGGCGCGGCGACGCGCGAGGCGATTCTCGAAGCGGCGGCGGACGAGTTTGCGGCAAAGGGCTTCGAGCTCGCGTCGGTGCGGGCGATCTGCGCGCGCGCCGGCGTCAACGTGGCGCTCGCCAACCGCTACTTCGGCGCAAAGGAGGCCCTCTACCGCCTGACGGCGCAGCGGCTCTTCGGCGATCTCGGCGCGCCGCTCGCGACGCTGGCGGACGGCGTGCGCGACGCCGCAGGCTGGCGGACGGCGCTGCGGACGTGGATCGACGACTTCCTCTTCATGACCCTCCCGACCGAAAAGGCGCAGAAGCGCTGCGCGGCCCTCTTCCGGCACGAGGTCACGCGCCCCACCGCGTTCCACGCCGAATTCAGGGAATCGTTCGGCAAGCCCGTCTACGACGCCCTGCGCCGTCTCGTCGCGATGGCCGTGGACGACACGGAGGAACAGGAACTCTGGACCTCCTCCGTCTGGGCGCAGGTCAGCGTCTACGCGCTCGCCGACAAGTCCTGGCACGCCTCCTTCCGCCCCAAGGGCGTGAAGGACGCGGCCTGGCGCGCCCGCGTGTGCGACCACATCTGCCATGCGCTGTTCAATTTGCTCACATACAATCCACGGAAAGGCGGTACGAAATGAACCGACAGGAATGGATGCGAACGGAAATCGCGACGTGGCGGCAGGAGGGCGTCATCGACGACGGACTCGCCGCAACGCTGCTGGGGCGCTATGCCGCAGCGGATTCGAAGGTTTCGCTGGGGGCACGGATCGCCGGAATCTTCGGCGCGCTCCTCATCGGCCTGGGCGTCATTGCGCTCTTCGCCGCGAACTGGGATGTGTTCGGCCGTGGCGTGCGGGCGGCGTTGGCGCTGGCGCCCGTTGTCCTCTGCGGCGTCCTTGCGCTGGTGGCGTCCCGGAAAGGGTGGACGTCCATGTCCCTCTGGGAACCGCTGGGCATCGTCTGGTGCATCGCGACGGGCGCCGCCGCCTGCCTGATCGCCCAGACGTACCAGATCGGCGGAACGGTGCCCGACCTCATCCTGTTCGTGGCGCTCTTGTGCCTGCCCGTCGTCTGGGTGACGAGGGCCGTCGTTCCGATGGCGGTCTGGCCGGTCTTCGCGATTGCGTGGGGCATCGCGATGAATCTGACGGGATATACCGCCTGGCCGCTTGCCGTCTGGTCGCTGGGGTTGATGGCGCTCTCCCTGCCCGCCTTTGTCGCCTTCGTCCGGCGGAAGCCCGGCAGGATCGCATTGAAAGCGGGGCAGAGCATGACGGGGTTTGTCTATTCGTTCGGAACGGGAATTCTCCTTTTGTGCGGACTGGAGCCCGCTTGTTTTAACAGTTTTCTGGAGACCGCCATCACCGTCTTCTGGCTGTGTGCGGCGGTTGTCCTTCTTGCGGGTGTCTACTTCAAGCTGCCGTTCTGGATCACGCCCGCCCTCCTCGTGGCGACTGGCGCGGCGATGGCTGCGGCCTTTGCCTGGATTGGCCTGTATGTCGCCGCGCTCGCACTGGCCGTCGGCGTCGTCTATGCGGGCGTTCGCCGGATGAAGCTCTCCACGGTGAATCTCGGCGCCGCCCTGTTCCTGTGGCTTGTGCTCGTGAAGTTCCTTGAAAGCCGCCTGCCCTTCACGGGCAAGGGGATCGTGCTCATCGGCGCCGGTGTGGCGTTGGTGTCCCTGAACGTCTACATGCTGCGGCTCAAGAAGAGGAGGACAACGACATGAACAAGATGAAGAGAACGACACTCATCGCGCTGGTTCTGGCCGTGCAGGGGCTTGCCCTCGGCTGGCTGATCCTGCGCTACGAGCGCATTGTGGTGCAGGGCGTGGAGGTTCGCTTCCCGTGTACGGCATACGATCCCTACGATCCGCTGCGCGGACGCTATCTGCGGACGACCGTGGAGGAGCGGACGACGACGTTGCCCTCTTCGGTGACGAACCTCGACTACGGGCTCAAGAACAAATTCGTCGTCCGCATCGAACCGGCGACGAACGGGCTCTGGCGCGTGGCCGAAGCGGCGTTCGAGCCGACGAAGGAAGGTGTCTGGGTGAGGCCGAAATCTTCCAGGATGGATTACCGCCTGAGTTCGAGAGAACGCCGAAAGGAGGAACCGTGGAAGGATTTCGAAAAACGGCGCATGGCGTCGGGACTCGCCGTGGCCGCGACGTTCCCGGATCGACTCTTCGTGAACGAGAAACTGGCGCCGGCGGCGGAAAGGCTCTTGAGCGAGAAATCGCGCGACGCCGTTGCGGTCTACCGTGTCCTCGGAGGCAGAATCATCCTCACGGACATTGAACTCAACGGCACGTCCGTGCTGAAGTGGGCCCGGGAAGACGGAAAGGAAGGTGTGAAATGAAGATGTCGCACATGATTCTGGCGGGTTGCCTGATCGGCTTGCTGGCAGGGTGCCGGACACCGACGATGAAGGGGACGCCGTTCTATGCAGGGGAGGAAAGGAAAACCGTCGGCGAAGTGTCTGATCGCGTGAACCTCTGGCCCCTTGCGTATTGGGACGATCCGACGGGTTCGATCGCCTGGCCGGTCATCACCTTTTCGGATGACCTGTTTGCGATCCGCCCCCTCTATTCCCAGTACCGCCAGAACGGACCGCGCGGACGGTATGACGAGTTCAATCTCCTCTGGCCGTTCATCCAGGCGGATCTGGAGGATGGAATGTATCGAATCTTTCCTCTCTTCTTGTCAGACTATTTCCAGTGCCTCTTCCCGGTCTACTGGAATTTCGGCGAATACAATGTCCTGTTCCCGTTGTGGCACTACAAGGGACGGATGTTCAGTGACGAGATGTTTAAGAGCTGGTGGAATTTCTATACCCTGGGTGGTCTGGCCGGCATCCAGTATCGTGATTCGGAGGTCCGTTCCTCCTGGCTGCTCCCCCTCTGGTATGAAGATTCCGACGGACGGTTCATCACGCCGGTCTACGGGAAAACGCCAGATGCCCACTGGACCTTCCCGTTCTACTATGCAGACGACACCGGTCTTCTGGCAACGCCGTTTTACGGGAGGAAAGACGATGCGTACTGGATTCTCCCACTTTGCTATCAGGATTCGGATACGTTCGTTTCCTCGTTCTACATGCACGGGGATAAGGGCACGACAACGTGGTGGGCGATTCCCTCCCTTCTGGCGTGGGGAAACACGGGATACGAGGGGACGGAAACGGTACATTCCGACGGCAAGATCCTGCTGGGTATCGGATCCTGGTCGTTCGAACATAATGAGCAGACCTGGAGCCTGTTTCCGCTGATTCGCCAGACGTTCGGTCAGCATTCATCGAAGACCTGGTTGGGCTGGTATTTCTCCGGGTGGGCATACGAGGGCGAAGACATCGAGTACGCCTACCTGTTCCCGGTATTCCTGTGGGAGCATTCCCAAGGGTTCTTATCGCCGTTGTTTGGATGGGGCGAACGGAAGGGCGAATGGACGGACGCCTATCTGCTGCCCCTGTTCGCCTGGTCACGCGGGCAGTCTCTCGTGACACCCCTCTTTGGGTGGGGACAGACATGGCGCTATGCGACGCCGTTTCTCGGATGGCGAACGGGGTCCGACAAGGGCGGCTGGCTCTTCCCGGTCTGGAACTACCGTGAAAGTCGCACGTTCGACGAGACCTGTGCGCGATTGGATTGGGAGGCACAACGGCTGCCCGAGTGGATCACCGTTGACAGGGAGGTGGTGACGAATCGGGCGGGCGTTGTTTCGACGCAATTGACGGGCAATGCGTTCAACGCGCAAAGTCGCACAGACTGGCTGCTCTTCTCGGACAACTTCCACACGATCGGCGGGGGCATGCACGGGGATCCGACGAATCGGCTTTACACGATTTCATCACACCGGAAAATCGGGAACCGTCTTGGCGCGAATTACGATGCGAAGCGGACGGCCACGTACAATCCCGCCACGCGGGAGAAGGTCTCGGATGTAGACGAAGTTTCGTCCAGCCTTCTCATCTGGCTGTATCAATACAACTGCACCGAAGACCGCATGGCGAAAAACATCCGCACGCGGCGATGCCGCAGTCTCTGGAAACTGTGGGACTGGAACGAACGGGAGGGCGCCGTCTCCTTCGACATCTTCCCGGGCTTCACCTACGATGCGCAGTCCAACGGGGCGTCGCAGGCCTCGTTCCTGTGGCGGTTCTTCCGATATGCACACGATCCGGCGAACGGAACATCGCTTGACGTCTTCTTCCTTCCCGTTTGGCGCCCATGACCATTGTTGGGAAATACTTCGTTCGGAACGGACGAGTTCGCAGCAGAAGGAAGAAGAAACAGAGGGAAGCACGGAGAAGGGTCGATGATCGCGGAGGCGTTGATGATGGCGATGACGGTGTGGTACGTGCCGGGCTGGATGCGGACGCAGGAGCCGCAGGAGGGCGTGATGCCCGCGTTGGCGAACGCCTATCCGCAGGCGCGGATCGCGTTCAAGGCGTGGGACGGCGACCGGCTGGTCTGGCCGTCGGCCGTCGCGTCCGCCGACCGGGAGGCGGAACGCCTTGCCCGTGAAATCGAGGCGCTGCCAGTGGACGAACGGGAACGCCTCGTGGTCGTGGGGCACTCCCTCGGCGGACGCATCGCGGCGCGGGCGCTCGCGCGCCTGGCGGAGAAGGGACTGAAAATCCAACAGGCGGTTCTGCTCGCGGCGGCGATTCCCTCCGGGGACGCGGACCTCGCACGGATGGGCGCGGCTTCCATCCGGCCGGTCCTCGCGGTCTGCAATCCCGACGACGTCACCCTCCGCTACGTCTACGCCCTCGTCGGCGGCGAGAAGGGCGTTGCGTTCGGGGCGAACGGGTCCGTGTCCCCCCTGACGAACGTCGTCGAATGCGTCACGCCGCCCGACCTGACGGAGCAGGTGAAGCTCGATCCGTTCTGGGCGAAGTCCCGGACGCTCAAGGAGATCGCGAACCACCACGTCCTCTTCTCCCTCGCCTACATGACGCGCCTCCTGAAGGGGGAGCGCCCGTCGGACGCGGTCATGGTGATGCAGGACTTCCCGACGATTCCGCACACGGTCGTCGACGCCGGGATCTGGTGGGACGTCGTCGAGGAGGCGCAGGGCTGGAAACTCGAACGGCACAAGCTGACGACCCACTTCCGCATCGTCTCGCCCGCCCGCAAGGGCGTTGCCTGGGGCGGGGAGGCGGCGATGCGTACCGCGTTCGGGAAAGTCCGGCGCCAGCTTCGGAAATGACGGTGCCCGCGCTCGCGCGACTAAAGCCGTGTTCCCCGGCCACACGAAAGGGGTTGTGATATACTGGAGGCGTGTGGCCCGGAAGCCGTTCGGGCGCGTGCGGAGCGGCCGGGAAGAAGCGGGCAGACCCCGCGTAGGAAAGGAAAGAGATGAAGATTGTCTATCAGGGCGACGAGGTTGAGACCGAACAGGCGACGGTGGCCGGTTTTCTGGCGGAACGCCGAATCGATGCGGCGCATGCCATCGTCGAATGCGGGGGCGTCGTCCATGCGCCGGGCGCGGACCTCGCGCAGGTGGTGCTGCGCCCGGGGGCGGCGCTGGACGTTTTCCAGTTGACGGCCGGAGGTTGAGGCGTGTCCGCAAATCCCTACTTGACGCCTGCGGAGCGGGCCGTCCTCGAACGTGCGCGCATCGGCATCGCCGGCGCGGGCGGCCTTGGGTCGAACTGCGCGATGCATCTCGTGCGCGCGGGCGTGCGGCGGCTTGTCGTGGCGGATTTCGACGTGGTGGGCGAATCGAATCTCAACCGGCAGTTCTTCTTCCGCGACCAGTTGGGCATGAAGAAGGTGGCGGCGCTGAAGGCGAATCTCCTGCGCATCGACCCGGAGGCGGAGATCGAGGCGGTCGACGTGAAGCTCGACGCGGCGGCGGCGCGGACCCTTTTTGCGGGCTGCGATGTCGTCGTGGAGGCGTTGGACGCCGTTTCCGCGAAGACGATGCTCCTTGGCGCGCTGATGCCCCTCGGTCTGCGGCTTGTCACGGCAAGCGGCCTTGCCGGCTGGGGGCGTTCCAATGCGATCCGCCTCCGGCGGATGGGCGCGCGCGTGGTGGCCGTCGGCGACGGCGAGACGAGCGTCGAGGACGCAGGGATGGCCCCGGTCTCGCCGCGCGTGGGCATCGCGGCTGCGATGGAGGCGAACGCGGTCGTCGCATGGCTTCTGGGACTCGACACGCCGTGAGCGGGACGCGATTCGCGTGTTCGGACCTTGCGCGGAAGTTGGGCTCTGTGCTAAAATGAAGCCGTCTTTTCCCAACTCACAGTAAAAGGAATTTCATGAAGGATCTGAAAGCCGCCTACAGGACCATCGAGGCCGACCACTTCGCGCCGAAGATGGAGATTTCGTTCATTACCGGTGACCGGCGCGAAACGCTGCGCTACGAGAAGGTGACCTGGAACATCGGTGGCGAGGAGAAGGGGCTCCGCTACGGCGAGAATCCCGGACAGGAGGCCGCGCTCTACAAGCTCGTGAACGGCAACCTCGTCCTCGGCGACGTGGAGATGCTGCAGCCGGGGCAGTATCTCGCCTCCACGCCCGAACTGCTCCAGAGCGGCAAGCACCCCGGCAAGACGAACGTGACGGATACGGACAACGCGCTCAACATCCTCCGCTACCTCACCGACAAGCCCTGCGCCGTCATCGTCAAGCACAACAACCCCTGCGGCGTCGCGCTCGGCGGCACGCTCGCCGAGGCCTACTACCGCGCGAACAAGGCGGACCGCCTGGCGGCGTTCGGCGGCGCGATCGCCCTCAACCGCGAGTGCGACCTCGAAACGGCGAAGCTGATCGTCGAGAACTACGCCGAGGTCGTCGTCGCCCCCGAGTTCGCCCCCGGCGTGATGGACCTCTTCGCTGCGAAGAAGAACCTGCGCGTCTTCCGCATCCGCAACATGGCGCGCCTCGTGGACTTCGTCGCGCGGCCCGTCATCGACTTCAAGAGCCTCATCGACGGCGGCATCGTCGCCCAGACGAGCTTCGTCGCCCAGGCCCGCCGTCCCGAGGACTTCATGCCCGCCTTCTGCAACCGCAAGATCACGGACAAGGCGACGGGGGCCGTCTCGTTCAAGGAGTACAGGATCAAGCGCCTCCCGACGGAGAAGGAGTACGCCGACCTCGTCTTCGGCTGGCTCGTCGAGGCGGGCGTCACCTCCAACTCGGTCCTCTACGTCAAGGACGGCGTGACGGTCGGCATCGGCACGGGCGAGCAGGACCGCGTGGGCGTCGCCGAGATCGCGCGCGACAAGGCCTACACGAAGCATGCGGACTGGCTGGCATGGGAGAAGTTCGGCAAGCCGTTCAACGACCTGCGCCTCGTCTTCGGCGACGAGGACGGCGCGCGGAAGCAGGCCGAGGTCATGGAGCAGACGCGGGCCGAGAAGGGCGGCCTTCCCGGCTGCGCGATGGTGTCGGATGCGTTCTTCCCGTTCCGCGACGGCCTTGAAGTCGGCATCCGCGAGGGCATCACCTCGGTCGTCCAGCCCGGTGGCGCGATCCGCGACTGGGACGTCATCGACTGCGCGAACGACGCAAACGTCGCCATGGTCTTCACCGGTCAGCGGTCGTTCCGGCATTAAGCCGCTTGACGGCCCTCGTCGTCCGCACGCGCGTCCGGCATGAAGCACGCCCTTTCCGTTTTCGTCCCCGCCGTCCTGTCGGCGCTTCTCCTGTGGGCGGTCTATCCGCCGATGGGGGAGGTGTGCGCGCTCGCGTTTGCGCTTGTGCCGCTTCTCGTGGTGTCGCGCCTCGGTACGCCGAAGCGGGCGGCGCAGACCTGGTTCCTGGGGGGCTTCCTCTTCTGGTTCGCGACGCTGGCGTGGATGCCGGCCATCGTGAAGAACAACGGCCCGCTGCCGCTCGTGGTCCTGGGATGGATGGGATTGGCGGCGCTCTGCGCCGGCTACTTCGCGCTCTTCGGCTGGCTCAGCGCCCGCGCCTGGCGGCGCCTCTCCGCCTCTCGGCGTCCGGCGTCCCCTGTCCGCAAGCTTCTTCTGGTCCTGTTCGCGGAGCCGGTCCTCTGGGCGGGAATCGAATGGGTGCGGAGCTGGCTTTTCACGGGATTCGCGTGGAATTTCCTGGGGACGGCCCTCGGGCAGATCCCGTCGCTGGCGGCGCCGGCGCGCCTGGGGGGCGTCTACCTCGTGAGCGCGCTCGTCGTCCTCCTCAACGGCGTCTTCGCGACGCTGGCCTGCCGTCTTTGGGCGCAGATGCGTCCGCAGCGGACGGGAGACGCGGACGGACGGCTGGAGGTGTGGCGGCTGGCGTTCGGGAACCGGTGGGGGCGCATGTGCGAGACGGCGCTTCCGCTCGGCCTCATCCTGCTGGCCTTCGGGCTTTCCAACCTTTCCCTGATGTCCTTCTTCTCTCCGGGTGGCACGGGAGCCCTGCGCGAGGAGTCGTCCGTCCTCGCCCTGCGCGTCGCCCTCGTCCAGCGGAACGCGCCGTGCATCTTCGCGCGGCGGGATGGCGCGCAGGATCCCTACGAGGTCTTCGGCCGGCTGCTCGCCGTCGCGTCGGCGGCGCGTCCGGACCTCGTCGTGTGGGCGGAAAGCGCGATGTCGGAGTTCGGGCACCTGGGCAGCGACGGGGCGCGGCACGCGGCGCTCTTCTTCGCGCGGAAGACGGGCGGGGCGTCCCTGCTCGCGGGCGGCGACTGGTGGTACCGGGTGCAGGACGGGGAGAAGGAGGTGCGCCGCGTCTGGAACGCGGCGGCGCTCTACACGCCCACGGCGACGAACGTGGCGTTGCAGGTCTACGGCAAGCAGCACCTTGTGCCGTTCGGCGAGTACATTCCCTTCGACAAGTGGATTCCGCCGCTCCAGCGGCTGTCGCCGGTGGGGGTTTCGATCTGGCCGGGCGAGGCGAAGGTGCTGCGTCTGCGGCTCAACCGGGAGGAGGGGGCGACGGTCGCCCTCGCGCCGCTCATCTGCTATGAGGACACGGATCCGGTCCTCGCGCGCCGGGCGGCCCGCCTGGGGGCGCAGGCGATCGTGCTCATCACGAACGACAGCTGGTTCTCGCATTCGCAGGAGCCGGTGCAGCACGCCTGGCAGGCGGTTTTACGGGCGATCGAGACGGGGTTGCCCGTCGTGCGGGTGGGGAACTCGGGCGTGACGGGGATCATCTTCCCGTCCGGACGGACGCGGTGGCTGGAGGACGGCGACGGGCGCCCGCTCGTGGACGCCGCCGGCACGATGGTCGAATCCGTCCCCGTGGTCGCCTCGCCCGACCTGACGCCCTACGTCCGCTTCGGCGATGGACCCCTCGCGGTCCTCTTCGCCGTGTGCCTCTGTTTCGTCTGCTACAATCCGAAAAAGGAATGCCCATGAAAAGAATCCTGAAGAAAGTCCTGTTCTTCCTCGCGGCGGGGTGTGCGTGCGCGGCGGGGGCGGTGACGAAATTCGAGGCGGCGGAGTCCGTCTGGCCGGCGGGTCTCGCGGAAGAGATGAACACGCTCATCGCGTTCCGCGCGCCCTTCGAGCTGAAGGCGGGGGAGAGGCCCGTCCTGAAGATGGTCGCGTGGTACTCCTATCGGGTGACGCTGAACGGCGCGTTCGTGGGGTTCGGCCCGGCGCGCGGACCGAAGGGGTTCTTCCGGCCCGACGAATGGGACCTCTCCAAGGCCGCGAAGCCGGGGCGCAACGAGCTGTGCGTCGAGGTGGCGGGGTACAACGTGCCGAACTTCTACCTGATGGAGCAGCCGCCGTTCTTCAAGGCGGAGGTGGTGTGCGGCGGAAAGATCCGCGCCGCCACGAAGCGGACGGGCGGGGCCTTCGCCGCCACGCGCCAGCCGCGCGTCCAGAAGGTGCCGCGCTATTCCTTCCAGCGCACGTTCGCGGAGGCGTACCGCCTGCCCGCGCCCGCGCACCCGCCCGCCCTCGCGCTCGCCGCCGCGCCGGAGCCGACGCTCATCGA
>ERZ1026780.524-NODE-524-length-30463-cov-5.459353_pt1 | contig 30463 bp, 29 predicted proteins | sample MGYA00380126_ERZ1026780 | MGnify/ENA primary metagenome ERZ1026780 (study PRJEB33269, sample SAMEA4719762) | human gut metagenome | biome: human-associated habitat; feature: organic feature; material: feces | place: Cameroon | collected 2013-10 ... | reverse complement strand
TATTTTCCCGCAAAACCGATGGGTTCACTTTGTTACTCCGAGATTAACAGAATAGCGATTTGTATTCACAATTTTATCAATCACACAATATAAATCAGTCGCATCGGGTCGCAATTCCGGAAGATACGACCGGTGCTTTCAATACTCGTTGCTGTCGCACATAATATTTCCCTGTTTTTGGTGTTTCTTTCAACCAACTCTTCAAAAAGTCCTGCGACTCACTCCTCCGTGTCGAGGTCTGCGTCGGTTATGGTAAAAAGATAATCTCTTATTTCATCATAGTATTCGTCTCTGAACTTTCTCCAATCGCTTTCCCTGAAAAACTCTTTCCTTTGAGATGTCGACTCGAAATCTTTCGTCCACAATCTCAAAACACGCCCATCGGCATCGTTTTCCCGTACTTCGCAATATTCATATTCGGCAAAACAATCTTTCATCGTAATATGCTTGGCATGAAAATTAGTTATAAGTATCACCTTCCCCGGTTTTGCTTTCATTTTTCTTTTACCTCCGAAATCCACATGCAGGGTTTTGCTGCTGTTATTCTTGAAATCAAAGTAAACAATCGGTAGTTCTTCTCTACAAGAAGAGAACAAAAACACCAACAAAATACATCCAAGTCGAAACACAATCTTTCGTTTATTCATATCTTCTTCGTTTCTATTCTTCAAAATCATTCTTCGTTATATTGAAGATATAATCCGGTACATCATTCGAGGTCTTTCTTCTCTCCCAATCGCTTTCTCGGAAAAACTCTTTCTTACCCGAGGTCGGCAAATATTCGAAACTCCACTGCCTCAAAACTCTCCCGGCAGAATCATTTTCCTGCAATCTGCAATAATTACAATCCAATAAACATCCGTAGAAGAACCCATCACTCTGATAGAATGCACCTATGATTTCTTCTTGGAATGGTCTTATGACGAATGAGTATTCATCATCCAAGGTCAGATACAAGGTCTTATCCGTTTTGTTTTTTACAATCATATATATCTCCGGATCACATGAGAATGCCAACAGCAAAACGGATAAACAAATCGCCAAGCATATTCTTATTCTATTCATGACTAAAACCTGTATTTATCATTTTCCCGTGTGTTTGTTCTTGAATGAATTTGTTTTGTTTTTCTTTCAGACACTGCAAATATACGATATGTTTTCCGGATAATCATACATTTACCGTTTCTTTTGAGAGAATTAAAATCATACGACGTCGTTTTTCTAACAATGAAGCAAGAATGTAAAACAAGTAAGTCGGCTGAACTATTCATTGTTTCTTGCAAAATTACCACTTGGACATGCGATAAAGGAGAAACACTTTAAGATAGCGTAAAGAAGATGGACGCAACTAAAAAGGAATCCGAGGAAGAAATAAAAAAAGACATGGAGTTCGAGGCGGGATTTCTATTTGCCCGCCGCAAACTCCATGTTCCATGGTTCGTGCTTATTTTATTCCTATGTGTGCAGAATAAATCTTGACATAAGATAGAATACTCCGGCTCCGGAGAGATAACCGACCAAAGCCCAGAGGGATATTTTCTTCAAATACCATATAAAGTCTATTTTCTCCATTCCCATTACTGCCACTCCGGCTGCCGAACCGATAATCAAGAGGCTTCCTCCCGTGCCTGCACAGTATGCCAAGCCTTCCCAGAATGCTCCATCGGTTGCAAAATGTTGCAATGACGGGTCTGCCAAAAGTGTTGCGGCGTCTGCAATAGGGTACATGCCCATGGAGGCTGCAACCAAAGGCACATTATCTATTACCGAGGAGAGTACTCCTATGATAAGGTTGATTGCATATATATTGCCGACATTTTCGTCCAAGGCTTGCGAAAGAAGTTTCAAGTGTCCTGCCTCATTCAAGCATTGAACCGCCATAAGGATACCGAGGAAAAAGAGTACGGAAGGCACATCGACCTTTTGTATGATTGTGCTTACGCTTAACTTGGAATAATTGGCAGGGCTGTTGCGGTGCATTATCTCAGTGGTTACCCACATAACGCCCAAGCCGAACAATACTCCCAAATAAGGAGGAAGGTGCGTTATCGTCTTGAAAATCGGAACGAAGAGCAACAAGCCTACGCCCATGATAAGGGTAAGGAGGCTTTGTTTGTGGGATACTTTGTACACTCCGCCTTCTTCGACATGCTCCGGTCTTTCGACATCTCCTTTCATCGTCATGCTTATGGCTATCAAAGGAACGACTATGGACACTAATGCAGGGATAAAGGTCTCCATTATTATCTTACCTGCCGTAACCTGTCCGCCTATCCAAAGCATGATTGTCGTTACGTCCCCTATCGGCGACCATGCTCCGCCGGCATTGGCTCCGAGTATGACCATACCGCAGAAGAACCAGCGTGTTTTCTGGTCGGCAATCAACTTTCTCAACAATGCACACATCACTATGGAGGTCGTAAGGTTGTCCAAGACAGCAGACATGAAGAATGTCAAAATGCCTATTATCCATAAGAGTTTGCGTTTGTTTTTAGTTGTGATTTTGTTTGTAATGATGGAAAAGCCGTCGTGCTTATCGACTATTTCCACTATTGTCATCGCTCCCAAGAGGAAAAAGAGAATTTCCGAGGTGTCGCCGAGGTGTTCTATCAGATTTTCACTGCTTATACCGGGACCCAAGAGAGCGTAAACAGCCCATATTATTGCCGCTAACAATAAGGCTGTTGCCGATTTGTTGATTTTTAACGGGTGTTCCAAGGCTATGGCTGCATAGCCGAGGACGAAGATGATAATCATCAATCCGAAATACATAATTTGGTGTTTTAATTGTTTGTAATGAGGTTGGTTAAACTTACTTTTTTCTCTTTTGTCTCTCTGCCATCAGAGCTTGGTTTTGTTTCTCCAAGGCTTCTATTCTTTGCTGCCATTTGGACTTTTTGAGAGGCTTCTTGGAGTTCGCTTCCAAGCGTTTCAAGACCTTTTCTCCGTTAATCGACTTCTGAATGGCGAACATCTGAATAAAGGTTATACACAAGGAAATAAGGTAGTAGTAGTTCAAGGCTGCGGATTGACTGTTGAGTATGAACAGCATCATAACAGGCATGAAGTACATCATAAACTTCATTCCCGGCATGGCGTTGTTCTGCGGCTGTTGCTTCATGGTTATTCTCGTATAGAAGATTTGAGCAACCGTCATAAGAAGACAGAACAAGGATATATGGGCACCGTAGAACGGAATGTTGAACGGCAAATCGAGTATGGAATCATAGCTCGACAAGTCGTCCGCCCACAGGAAGCTTTGTTGACGAAGCTCTATGGATGCAGGGAAGAAGCGGAACATGGCAACCAATATAGGGAACTGCAAAAGCATAGGCAGACAACCCGCCATAGGGTTTATTCCCGCCCGCTTGTAGAGGTTCATTATGGCTTGTTGTTTCTGCATGGCTTGCTCCTGTTTCGGATATTTCTCGTTGATTTTCTGAACCTCCGGAGCAATCACACGCATTTTCGCAGAGGAAGAGTAGGATTTGTAAGCCAAAGGGAACAAGACGAGCTTGACCAATATGGTCAATACAAGGATTATTATTCCCATGCTCCAGCCGAACTGTTGCAGGAAGTTGAACACAGGCAACACCACAAAGCGGTTTATCCAGTGAAGAAGGAAAAAGCCCCAGCCCAAAGGTATGATTTGCTCCATGTCTATGTTGTAGTCGCTGACAACGGAGTACTTGTTGGGACCGAAGAAGAAATTCATGTCATATTTGAAATATTCCTTATCTCCGTCGAAAGGTATGTTCAAATCGGCTTTCATCGTACGCAGGTATTTGTCATGCTGACCTTTTTCGGTTATGGTTTGCATTTTTGCGTATGCGAAATCATTGCTGCTTTCGGCTATGAGAGCCGTCGAGAAGAATTGTTGCTTGAAAGACACCCATTTGATGGGAATGCCGTTCTCCTCTTTTTGATCATCGGCTCCGTTTTCCTTCAAGTATTCCACCTCATCTTTCAACAAATAATATATGGAACTGTTCTTACGCTCCACATTACCGTCCTTCTCTTTCAACCTCAACTTCGAATTCCAAACGAACTCCAATGTGGTTCTGTCCGTTATCACTTTCTCGAGATTGTTCGTGATTATGCTGTAACCTATACGATAATCATCGCCCCGCAACGTGTAACGGTATTCCAAATAACCTCTGTTCCTTGTCAATGTATCCGCATCGGCATACAGCCTCATGGAAACAACAAGCGAGTCCTTCCCTTTGACCGAAAGTTTCTCCCCGCCGGTGTAAGGTTTGTCGTTGACAAAGATCTCGAAGTTCAATTCGTTGGTGCGAAGCACTTTCGAACCTATCGAAAGGTTCAATCCGTATGAATTTCCGTTCTCCGTGAAGAAACGTACGCTATCTTTATGATATGTTTTGTACTCTTTTAGAGTAACCTGTTCTATATTGGCACCCAGAGATGTCAAATCGGCTTTCAGCAACTCGTTTTCAATCGTAAGATGCTGCTCCTTATTCAATGCAGCCTCAGAAAACGCACCGAATTGATTGGAAAGAATACGTCTTGCCTCCGTTGCAAGGGAATCATTGCCCTCTGCTTCCCGAGCCAACTGCTTTATGTCCGCCTGTTCCTTCTTTTCGGCATCTTCGCTAAGCCTCTCGGCTTTTTCTGCCTCCTGTTCGGCTCTCATGCTTGCCGCCATCGCCGAATCCTGTTTTTGTTTTATTTTTGCTCTTTCCTCTTCCGAGGGTTGCGACACATACATCCATACACCGAACACGGCAAATATCAGCACCAAACCGATAATAGTCTTCTTGTCAATCATTTGCTTATTGTTATCTTATCCTTTCCTGTTCAAACACGCCTGTTTTGCGAAGTTGCAAAGGTAAACAAAAACATTGATACAAAACTGTTTCATGATGTTTATTTCGGCTTTGTTGACAAAATTCCGCACAACCCCGCCGGCTTTACCGCACCCCCTCCGGCAAAATGCAGTTTCGCCATGAATGAACCGCTGAAAGAAAAAATTTTTCCGGCAGTTCATTCTTTCCAAACGGTGTCTTGACAATCGACTGATAAACAAGAGTATTCCCAAATGGCTTCCGAACTTGGCTTTTCGGGAATATCATGATGCGTTTTCGTTTTCGGAAACGTCCGATTCAAGGATATTGTGCAGTGAAAATCCTATTACAACAGGCAAAAAAACAGTATATTTCCGTGGTTTATAATTTCTCGAAAAAATATTTTTCTTTCAAACAAATGACATCAAAACGGCAGTCCGCCGAACCAAGTAAATAAAGGATTTCTCTTCATAAGCAAAAAGTGTGCCAAAGAAAAATCACAATGTGATTTCACATCATCGAACCGGAATTTGTTGCGATTTTATTTTGTCGGTTCGATAAATATACATACCTTTGGGGCGTCCAAACAAAGCTAACATACAAAAAAAACAATTTGTTATGAAAAGAAAAAGTATTAAGACGGCATTGTGTGCCGTGGCTTTATCGAGCATGGCTTTCTTCTTCCAAGGAGAGGCATCGGCTCAAAACGAGAACGGAAACGTATGGGTGTCGCCCTTTGTCGGAATGTCGGCATTAAACGGCGGCAATGATGTAATCGATAAGTTCGGTTGCGATGCGAATGTTCTCAATTCGTACAGCTTGGGATATGAGTTGGGATATGATTTCGGCAAGTTGTACATGTTCTTCGGTTTAGAAGAGGAATATACCGACCTTGCCAAGGATGATGTCAGCCTCGGAATAAAGACGACGAACGTAAACGTCAACCTTGCGTATCCTTTATGGAGGAGCAATTCGCAAAGATTTTCACTTGACTTCCGTTTGGGGGTTGGAATGTATAACAGCAATATCGAATACGCAAAAGAGACGGTTGAAAATGTACCACCGGTGCAATCGATTGTAAAACAAAAGTACAATCTTTACCTGCCTGTCGGTTTAAGTTTCAACCTCTTCAAGTCGGGCAGTTCCTCTGCAAAGATAAACGTACTTTACAGACATTCTTTCGACACGGGAACGACGAAATTCTTCGGTTCGGATTCCAAGTTGTCCGATTACGCCTTCAACAAACTCGGTTCGTTGTATATAACAGTGGGATATACCTTCGGGATTTAGGCGAATGTAATTCGAAATCTCAAAGAAAAAGTAAACCGTGTTGTAAGTGAAATACTACAACACGGGTTCTTATTTGCAATTCCACTCTTTCTGATTACGGTTTGGTCAACTTATCAATCATCATGCCCAAGGCTTCGAAGTGGTTGCAGTCCATGGTGATTGTTTCTGCCGTATTCTGCCATGCTGCGAGTTGATTGCGGAAAGGGAATATCTTATCGTTCATTGCGACGACTGCATAATCGTAATGGAAATCCGGCTTGCCGTAATGGTTGTACACTTGTTCGGCAAGTGCCAAGTCTTCCGAGAAATTTTCATAGGCTTCCGAATGTTGCATGTCTTGCTGCTTCAATCCGCAACGAAGACGAAAGGTTTGCAGAGTAGCGGCATTGAAATTCCTTCCGGTGAGGGCAAAGACACGCAAAGGTATTCCCTGCTCATCGTTTATCGGATGCAGAGTACCCGAAAAGGCAGAGGCGGAATGTATTTTGGATTTTGTTATGGCAGGACAGAAACCGGTGCCTGCGGAAAAGAAAAGACCTGCGGCATAAACGCCGAAACTATGTGCATAAAGAGCAATATCATCATAAACATCGAAAGTTTCCTTACCCGCAAAAGGCTTCTCTCCCACTCCGTCGGGTTTTGCAAGATAATGAATGACAGAAGAAAAATCGACCATTGCCAAATCGAAGTCTTCTTTCTGCAATTCGCTGCTTGTTTCCGATAATTCGGTAAACAAATCCAAGACAAGGTCGATAGAGAACGAAAATCCGAGAAAGGCTATTCTCAATTTCTTGTTTCCGGATTTTCGTTTCAAAAAACATATCTCCATGATTTCTTTATTCTTTTATTCTCTACAAACAGGCAAGAACCGCATCCAGTTCCTTTTTCGTCATTGCGGAGTTGAGACTCAACCGAAGGCGGCAGAGGTTTTGCGGAACGGTAGGCGGTCTGACGGCAAGACAGTGAAAGCCTGCCGAATGCAATGCAGCGGACTTACTTATGGTTGCCGATGGTTGCCCCGTTATTATAGGTATGATGTGTGAAGAGGAAGGTGTTTGTATGCCTTTCCTTTTCAGTTGCATGCGAAAATAGGCGGCATTCTCAGTAAGGCTCGCTCTTCTGTCGGAGAAGTTCGCCATTCGTTCCCATATAAACCGTGTCCATTGCATTTGAACGGGTGGCAATGCCGTCGAGAAAATCAATCCTCTTGCTTTGTTGACAAGATACTCTTTCATAATTCCATCACAAACCACAAAGGCTCCGCATGATGCCAAAGCCTTACCGAAGGTCGCAACGATGAAATCTATCTCGTTTATCACGCCTTGCTCTTCCGGCTCACCCAATCCTTTTTTACCTGCGGTACCTATATCATGGGCAGTATCGACATAGAGCAATACATTATCGAACCGGTGTTTCAGTTCGACCAAGAATCGTAAGTCGCATTTGTCGCCGTCCATGGAAAAGGTGCTTTCGCTGACTATGATAATGCGGGAATAATCCGCATGCTTGCTTTCGAGTATCCTCTCCAAAGCTTCGAGGTTGTTGTGTTCAAATCTGCGAAATTCGCATTTCGACAATCTTATCCCGTCTATCAGACTTGCATGAACGAGTTTATCGGCAAGGATTAAGGTTTTTGCATTGCCGATTGCCGGTAATACGGACGTGTTCAGATGATAGCCGGAGGAGAATATCAATGCGGCTTCTCTGTTGTAGTCTTTCGCTATAAGCCGTTCCAGTTCCACCGTATCGGAATCGAAACCGCTCATAAGACGAGAGGAAGACGATGAAAAGTTCTTCGGTTTGAAAAGACGGAAGAACTCTTCCCTGAGCGTCTCATCTCCTGCGAGAGCAAGATAATCATTGGAAGATAAATCGAGAAGTTCTTTCCCATCTTTATCCTGCACCATTCCCCTGCCTAAGGCTTCCACGACAGGCAGGGAACGATACATATCATCTTTTTTCAGTCGTTCGAGTTCCAAGGCTATTTCTTCTATCATTCCGATCTTACGACTTTGAGCAATTTATGGCACAAGTAGTACAGTTCTTCTTCGGATATGATGTATGGAGGCATTATGTAAATCAACTTACCGAACGGACGAACCCATATTCCCTCCGCAATGAACTTAGGCATTATGCTTTCCATATTGACTTCACGCTTCATTTCGATAACGCCTATGGCTCCGAGTACGCGGACATCCGCTACCTTGGAATAGTTTTTTGCTGTCGACAAATAATGACGCATTCTGGACTCCATGCTTGTTATTTTCTCTTTCCATGGAGTGGATAAGAGCAATTCGACACTTGCAAGGGCTATACTGCATGCAAGAGGGTTTGCCATGAAAGTAGGTCCGTGCATGAAGATATATGGAGGATTATCGCTTATTCCTTTTGCGACCTTATCGTTCGTAAGTACTGCGGATAGGGTAAGATAACCTCCTGTCAAGGCTTTGCCGATGCACATTATATCCGGAACGACAGAGGTGTGCATGTAAGCGAACAATTCTCCTGTTCTTCCGAAGCCTGTTGCTATCTCATCGAAAATCACAAGCAAGCCTGCGTCGCGACAAATCTTCACAGCCTTTTCCAAAAACTCAGGACTGTAAAATTTCATTCCGCCGGCACCTTGAACAATCGGTTCAAGTATCAAAGCCGCTATCTCGTCCTTATGCTCGGCTACCATTTGCTCCAATTCCTCCGTACTCTCATCTTCCGGTGAGGCAACAAAGAACCTTTGCGGAAGGTCTTTGGAAAACATGCTGTGCATGCCGGTTACAGGGTCGCATACGCTCATTGCATTCCATGTGTCGCCATGATAGCCTTTACGGATTGTTATGAAGTTGCTTTTCTCAGGTCTTCCGATGGATGCGAAATATTGTACTGCCATTTTCATTGCCACTTCCACAGCAACGGAACCGGAGTCTGCAAAGAAGACTTTTTGAAAACTGTCATCGACTATGCTCAACAGTTTCTCGGCAAGGCGGATTGCAGGAGCATGTGTCAAACCTCCGAACATGACATGGGAGAACTGTCGAAGTTGACGCTCTGCCGCCTGATTCAATTCAGGATTGTCATATCCGTGTATTGCAGACCACCATGAGGACATTCCATCTATCAAAACAGTTCCGTCGAACAATTCAAGTCTTACTCCTTTTGCTCTTCTTACTCCATAAACTTCCAAAGGGTTCGTGGCACTTGAATAAGGGTGCCACACATGCTCTTTGTCGTATGCCAATAATTCTCTATAATTCATATCCTTTTGATTTTATCATTCGTTTATCTTCTTCCACATCATTGCCAAGCGTCGTAAGCATATCGCCGACTATTGCGGAATTCACCGCTATCTCCATTGCTTTTCCGACAACCTCTTTTTTCAACGCTCGTCTTCCTCCTGCAAAACGCAACTGAACATCAGGCAAAATAAATCTGAACACTGCCAAAGTACGAAGTATGTCTTCGTCTTCAAGAGGCTTAGTATCCTGCAAAGGAGTTCCTTTTATGGGATTGAGTATGTTTACCGGAACGCTTTGCAAGTCGATGCCTTTAAGGGCAAATGCCAACTCTATTCTTTGTTTTGCACTCTCACCCATGCCGATAATTCCTCCGCTGCATACTTCCATGCCGACTTTCTTTGCGTGCATCAATGTGGTAAGTTTATCCTGCGTGGTGTGAGTGGAACAAAGTTCGGGAAAATAAGATGGTGCGGTTTCCAAATTGCAGTGATAACGACTCACTCCTGCTTCGTAAAGTTTTTTCATGGCGGTTTCATCAAGCAATCCGAGGCTTGCACATATCTGCAAAGAAGTTTCCTCCTTCAACTTTCGCACAATATTGCAGACTTTTTCTATATCGGCGACGCTCAACCGCTTGCCGGAACATACCAAAGAAAACCTCTTCACGCCTTCCGCCTCATTCTGTTTGGCAAGTTCGAATATCTCGTCATATTCCAAAAGAGGATATACCTCACAGTTGCTTTCATGCTTGGCGGATTGGGCGCACCATGCACAGTCTTCGCTGCATTTTCCGCTTTTTGCATTGACTATGGAACACATTTCAAACTTATCGGAATTGAATTTGAATGTTATTTCCTTTGCTGCCGCAAGTAAAACTGTCAAATCGGCAGAAAAATATAGCCATTCCGCCTCTTCTTCGCTGATGCAGCCACCTGCCAGCACTTTGTCTTTGATTTTTTGAACCATCATCGCACGTTTTGACAACAAAACAGTCGCAACCGTTTAATTATTCGGCTGCGACTGTTAGCATTTCTATAAATTATATTGTTGTTATTTGTTTCTCCAAATACGGAACGACACCTTTCATTCATGAAAATCCAAGGCATCAGAAGCGGATAAAGGCTTGTCGAAATCGAATTTTCATTCGCAAGTCGTTCATTGCATTTCCCACTTTCCGACCACTCTTCGCCTTTATTCCATTTTGCAAAGATTCTATCGATGGATTTAACCTGTTTCACCAAAGATGAATTGACCATGGAGGAACGGAGTCTCGATATTTCGACAACCCTATGCAGACTATTGAATGCAGCGTATGATTTTTTCGCCCAGCGGAAAAATCTGCAAACATGTCTATTTTCTTTCAGGTTTCTTCTTTCCATTCTTTGGTTTTGCCGTTCTTATCGGTTAATATGCCATTCTCATTTTTCAAATATCGATTTGCTTCATTCAATATCAGAATTGGTATGCCAAAGTCAGCGTAAGATAGTTGTGATATTGGGCATTTTGTTCTTTTATATCGTAATCGAATACCTCGATATTGCCTTTGCGAAAACTTATAATGGAATAATTGTATGTCAGATTGAAAGAAAAATGTTTTGAAAAGGTATAACTCATTCCTGCCATCGCCAACAAATTCAACGGTCTGAACCCGTTTCCATCCGTGATTTCAATACCGCTCGAAGTTTGCTCTTTATGCGAAAGCAATACGGAGGGTGTCAGCCCTACTCTTGCGGACAAATTATTCATAAGTTTGTAGCCGCAACTCAATGTAATATCCAGATATGAGGTATAGGTATCCAAACGGGAGAAATCGAACTCTTTGCTGCTTTTTTGCTTACTGCCTTTGCTTGTATAGGCTATATCGGCTTGAAGAAAAAGCCTTGTATTATTTTCATACCTGATATACGCCCCGCCGGTAAGTCCTATCTTGTGAAAACCCTCCATTCCATCGCCGTCAACCTGCGATGGTGCAATTCCTCCGAACAATCCGGCTTTGAAATTCTGACCTTTTGCCACAGAGAAAAGCAAACATATAATAAATATAAGACCGAACGTTTTCTTCATATTCCGTTTCAATCAGGCTCTACAAAAGAAAAGGGTTATAGTCTTTTTCTTCCTTGATTGTCGTCTGCGGTCCGTGTCCGGGATATACGACAGTGCTGTCGGGAAGCGTGAGAATATTCCGTTTAAGGTTGTGCAGAAGCAAATCCAAATCGCCTCCCTGCAAATCCGTTCGTCCTATACTTTGATTGAACAAGGCATCGCCCGTAATTACATACCCTTCCTTGGCATTATAATAGCTTAAACTACCCGGGCAATGGCCTGAACATTCGAGCGTTTTCAATCTTATGTTTCCGAAAGAGATTTCCTCCCCGGGCAATATGGCATTTATTTTTATCGCATCTGTGTTTATTCTTTTGAACCCCATGGCTTCCGCTTGCCAACCTGCCGTTTTAAGCACTTCCAATCCGTCTTGCGACATGCTTAAAGGAAGATTGAACTCCCTGCATGCAAATTCGGCACCGCACAAATGGTCTATATGAGGATGCGTAAGCAGGATATATTTTACCTTCAAGCCTTTGGCATTGACAAAATCGACGATTTCCCGTTCTTCTCCAGATGTTTGCGAACACACATCCACCAAAGCACATTCGCCGGTTTCGTCATACAAAACGTAAGTATTTACTTCAAAATGATTTTGTGGAATTATCTCTACCATATTTCTTTTGTTCTATTTGTTCTTCTGCTGTTTCTCCATCTGTTTTGCCTCCTGCCAAAGATTTTCCATTTCTTCAAGCAACATTTTCGGCAAGGTCATATCTCGTTTTTCCGCCTCTTGCTCGATATATTCGAACCTGCGAATAAACTTCTTGTTGCATTGTTCCAAAGCATGCGAAGGATTGATGTCCGACTTGCGGGCGTAATTTATCATAGCGAACAATAAATCTCCGAACTCTTCACTCAGTCTCTCTCGGTTATCTGCATTCGCAGCTTCTTGTTTCAATTCTTCGATTTCCTCCTCGACTTTTTTCCATGCGTCCTGCGGATTATCCCAATCGAAGCCCACTCCAGCCGCTTTTTCCTGCAAACGAAAAGCCTTGATTATCGAATCCAAAGAACGGGGAACGCCGGACAAAACGCCATTTCTGCCTTCTGTCAATTTTATCTGTTCCCATGTCTTCTTAACCTCTTGTGCCGTATCCGCCTTTACGTCTCCGTATATATGCGGGTGGCGTCGTATAAGTTTCTCGCAAAGACTGTCTATAACCGATTTCATATCGAAATCGTTCTTTTCCTGTCCTATCTTGGCATAGAAAACGATATGCAGGAGCAAATCGCCGAGTTCTTTCTTTATATCATCGATATCGTCATCTTCTATTGCCTGTGCAAGTTCATAAACCTCTTCGATGGTATTGGGTTTCAAGGAAAGATTTGTTTGTTTTCTGTCCCACGGGCATTTTTCCCTCAACGTATCCATTATTTCCAACAACTTGGCAAAGGAAGTCAATGTCTCCTCGTATTTTTTCTCCATAACGCTATTCTGTTTGTTTATTTTCCTTGTCCGACCAAGCATTTGCAATGGCTGCAATCTGCGAAACATTCTGTTGTTGCATACATTTGAAATGACCTTTCGGGCATTTTTCATATCCTAACTTGCTGCACGGACGACATTTCAGGTCTTTCACTTCAAAATTATAAGTCTTTCCCTTGCCGTTATCCGCTCTGTAAGGATACATACCGAATTGCGGTACAGTGTTTCCCCACACCGCTATTATGTTTTTGTCCAACGCCGCCGCTATGTGCATAAGCCCTGTATCCGGAGTTATCACTCCGAGAGAGTTTTTCAACAAATAAGCACTCTTGTTTATGTCGTACACCCCGCAAGCATTGAATATTTTCGTTCCTACGCTTTTCTCTATTTCCGTTGCTTTATCCCTGTCCTCTGCTCCCCCCATAAGAATAACAGGTTTGCGAATTGCTTTACACAAATCTTTCATCAAACCGACAGGCATTTGCTTTGTTCGATGCTTGCTGCCTACCACACAAGCCACATAACCGCTTTGCAAATCCAACGGCAAAGAATCAGGGTTCACCATGTCCTCTTCCTGCAAGAAATAATCCAAACCCTTTCCATCATTACGAACCCCCAATTTCTCAACAGCTTTGAAGTATCTGTCAACCACATGAACATCAGGCATCAAATCAAGTTTAAAATTAACCAGAAGCCATTTACTAAAATTCAATTTGGGGAAAGAAGCACTCGGAACGACCAAAGACAACCTTATTCTGCAACTGCGGAAGTTCTTTTGCAAATCTACGATATAGTCGAAGCCCTCCTTACGCAATTCGGATATTGTTTTGTACAAGTGTTTGTCAAGAGTATGTATGCAATCTATGTATTTATTATTTTGCAACAAGGTTGCATTTTGGATTTTAGTCAGATAATGCAATTCAAGTCCGCCGAAGCTCTCTTTCAAAGCCCTGACGACAGGAGTGGTCAGCACTATGTCTCCGATAGAACCGAATCGGATTACCAAAATCTTCTTTATGTCTGTTTTTCTTCTCACCTCGGGCAGAATATCTTTCTTCGCAATTTTATCCGACAGAACCGTCAAGGCTCAAACTCAATAATTTTTGAGCTTCAATGGCAAATTCCATGGGTAGTTTGTTCAAGACCTCTTTTGCATAGCCGTTCACAATCAAACCTATTGCCTGTTCCTGACTTATACCTCTCTGACGACAATAAAAAAGCTGGTCTTCCGAAATTTTTGAAGTCGTAGCCTCATGCTCGACAACGGAAGATTGATTTTCCACCTTTATATAAGGAAAAGTATGAGCCCCGCACTTGTCTCCGAGCAACAGAGAATCGCACTGCGAATAGTTTCGTGCATTCTCGGCAGCCTTATTCACTCTGACCAATCCCCTATATGAGTTTTGGCTTTTGCCTGCCGATATTCCTTTACTTATTATGGTACTCTTGGTATTGCGACCGATATGCAGCATTTTGGTACCTGTATCCGCCTGTTGGTGGTTATTGGTAACTGCAACAGAGTAAAACTCTCCTACGGAATTGTCTCCCTGCAATACACAACTCGGATATTTCCATGTTATGGCAGAACCTGTCTCGACCTGCGTCCATGACAACTTCGCATTGTTACCTTTACAAATGCCTCTTTTGGTTACGAAATTATAAATTCCGCCCTTGCCGTCCTTGTCTCCCGGATACCAGTTTTGAACCGTCGAATACTTCACTTCAGCGTCCTGCATGACCACTATTTCGACTATCGCCGCATGAAGTTGGTTTTCGTCTCGTCTCGGTGCTGTACAACCTTCCATGTAAGATACGTAACTTGCTTGGTCTGCAACGATAAGGGTACGTTCGAATTGACCTGTTCCGCTTGCATTTATACGGAAATATGTGGACAACTCCATAGGACAACGCACTCCTTTCGGAATATAACAGAAACTTCCATCTGAAAATACAGCCGAATTCAAAGCCGCAAAATAGTTATCGCTTGCAGGAACCACACTTCCCAAATACTGCTTGACCAAATCCGGATAATTCTTCACAGCCTCTCCGAATGAACAAAATATAACGCCGGCTTTCTCCAATGTATCCCTGAAAGTGGTCTTCACACTAACGGAATCCATCACCGCATCGACCGCAACACCGCTCAAACGTTTCTGTTCATCAAGCGAAATACCCAACTTATCGAAAGTCTCCAACAATGCAGGATCGACCTCATCGAGGCTTTCAAGTTGTTTCTTCTTTTTCGGTGCAGCGTAATATATGATGTCTTGAAGGTTTATCGGTGGTATATTCAAGTGTGCCCATTCCGGCATTTCCATTTTCAGAAATTTACGATAAGCATTCAAACGAAATTCCCGCAACCACTCCGGTTCTTGTTTCATTTCGGAGATTCGACATATCACTTCTTCGTTCAATCCTTTTTCAATCAAGTCCGTCTCCACATCTGTAACGAATCCGTACTTGTATTGCTCGTTTGTTACGCTTTCGATTAAATCTTTGTCATTTTCCATAATTCGAGAAAACAATTAAAGCCGGCAAATGGCTGTGTGATTGCAAAGGTACTGCTTTTGCGGTTCATGACAAAATTATTGCAATGCAATCATTGTTAATCCGCAACAAAACGGTTGAAAATCAAAAAGCGGCATTGCTTTGCCCGATAGGGAGTTTTGCCGCTCAAACGCCGTTTAGGCAATAGTCGAAGAACGTAAAATGGTGTGTCTAAACCATGTAGCTTGTTTTTTTTTCGTACCTTTGCAAACGGAAGTATAAGAATGGGAATATGAGATACTTGAAATCCGACAGCAGGTTCAAACGCTATTGCATAACTACGGCTTTACCTTATGCAAACGGGCCTGTTCACATTGGGCATTTGGCAGGCGTTTACGTACCTGCGGACATCTATGCCAGATATTTGCGATCGATGAAAGAGGATGTGTTGTTGATAGGAGGCAGTGATGAACACGGAGTGCCTATAACGATAAAAGCGAGAAAAGAAGGCGTAAGTCCGCAAGATATCGTGGACAGATACCACAACATAATCAAGCAATCTTTTCAGGAGTTCGGCATTTCGTTCGACATTTACTCCCGAACGACAAGTCCTATACACAATCGCACGGCATCGGACTTCTTCAAGGATTTGCATGACAAAGGAAAATTCGTGGAAAGAACTTCCAAGCAGTACTATGATGCCGAAGCAGAGACCTTCCTTGCAGACAGGTACATAACGGGTACTTGTCCGCACTGCGGCAACGAGAAAGCATACGGCGACCAGTGCGAAGCATGCGGCACTTCTCTTTCCGCAACGGATTTAATCAATCCGAAATCGACTCTTTCCGGTGCTGTGCCGCAACTTAAAGAGACCAAACATTGGTATCTGCCTTTGAACGAGTACGAGGACTTCATGAGGCAGTGGATTTTAGAAGGACACAAAGAATGGAAGACCAATGTTTACGGACAATGCAAGAGTTGGATCGAACAAGGCTTGCAGGAAAGAGCCGTGACAAGGGATTTGGATTGGGGTGTCAAAGTTCCGCTCCCCGATGCCGAAGGAAAGGTTCTTTACGTTTGGTTCGATGCTCCGATAGGTTATATTTCCAACACAAAGGAACTGAAACCCGATGATTGGGAAAAGTGGTGGAAAGACAGCGATACGAAACTTGTTCATTTCATAGGCAAGGACAATATTGTCTTTCACTGTATTATTTTTCCTGCAATGCTTAAGGCCGCGGGGAATTACATATTGCCGGAGAACGTTCCGGCAAACGAGTTTCTCAACCTTGAAGGCGATAAAATATCCACCTCGCGCAACTGGGCGGTGTGGCTTCACGAATATCTCAAAGACTTTCCCGGAAAGCAAGATGTGTTGAAATACGTTCTGTGTGCCAATGCTCCGGAGACGAAGGACAATGATTTCACATGGAAAGACTTTCAAACCCGCAACAACAGCGAACTTGTTGCGATATTCGGCAATTTCGTCAACCGCACAATGGTGCTTACACATAAGTATTTCGGCGGAAAGGTTCCTGCAAAGGGTGAATTGACCGATTATGACAAACAAACAATAGAGGAAATAAGTCTTTATCCTGAAAAAATCGGTCGTTCCATCGAACAATATCGCTTCCGCGAGGCCTTGAACGAATTGATGAATCTTGCCAGAACAGGCAACAAATATCTTACGGAGAACGAACCGTGGAAAACAATCAAGACCGACGAGGCAAGAACAGCCACTGTGTTGAACATTTCCTTGCAGATATGTGCCAATCTTGCCGTTTTGGCATCTCCTTTCATGCCGATGACTGCCGAAAAGCTCGCAAAAATGTTGAACATGCAGCCTGTTGCATGGTTTGAAGCGGGAAACGTGGACTTATTGTCCGAAAGCACAGACATAAATGCCCCCGAACTTCTGTTCGAACAGATAGACGACAAAACGATTGCCTTGCAAATCGAAAAATTACAGCAGACGAAGAAAGAGAATGCTTTGTCGGAAGCAAGCGTTGAGGCTCAAAAGGAAATCATCAGCTTCGATGATTTCGCAAAAACGGACATACGCGTAGGCACGATACTTTCTGCGGAAAAGGTTGCGAAGACAAAAAAACTTTTGAAGCTGACAGTGGATACGGGTATCGACAAAAGAACCATAGTGAGCGGCATTGCGGAATACTGCAAGCCCGAGGAAATCGTCGGAAAGCAGGTTTCGGTTCTTGTGAACCTCGCTCCGAAAAACATAAAAGGCATAGAGAGCCACGGAATGATACTCATGGCAGAAAATCCGGACGGTTCCTTATGCTTTGTCTCCCCTGAAAAAACAACGAAAAACGGAGGTACGATAAGATAAGAGCGAATGCCTGTCAACGAATCGGCGATTTACCGAAATGAAACGCCGTTTCGACAAAGGCTATTCCCAATACAACACAACATTCTCTGTTTCAGATGATATGAAAATTTGATTTTGAATTATACGATTGACAAAATGAAGAAGATAAAAAGTGCATTGATTTCAGTCTTTCACAAAGACGGTTTGGACGAAATAGTAAAACGACTTGATGAACACGGAGTGCTTATTTACTCCACGGGAGGAACGTACGACTATATTTGCAATCTCGGCATCAAAGCAGAGACGGTGGAAAGCCTTACGGGCTATCCTTCCATTCTCGGAGGCAGAGTGAAGACGCTTCACCCCAAGGTGTTCGGCGGAATACTTTCCCGTCGCGACAATCCCAAGGACGGCGAGCAGACAAAGGAATACGGCATTCCGGAAATAGACCTTGTGATTGTCGATTTGTACCCTTTCAAAAAGACTGTGGCAAGCGGTGCAAGCGAAAGCGACATAATAGAAAAGATAGATATAGGAGGAATTTCTCTTATCCGTGCTGCGGCAAAGAATTTCAAAGATGTGTTGATTGTTCCTTCCGTAGAGCATTACGGAGAACTTTTGAACCTCATCGAAACGCAGGATTGCAGCACAAGCCTTGAAGACCGCCGCCGTTTTGCGGCATACGCCTTTGCTCAAAGTTCGGATTACGACACAGCAATCTTCGAATACTTCAACCGCAGCGAAGCATTGCCTGTCTTCAAGCAAAGCTGCCACGAGGCAAACAGCCTTCGTTATGGCGAGAACCCTCACCAGAAGGGCTGTTTCTTCGGCGATTTGAATGCTTTCGTCGAACAACTTCACGGAAAGGAGATTTCCTATAATAATATAGGAGACATAGATGCGGCATGCAGGTTGATAGATGACTTTGAAGAAACGACCTTTGCCATCATCAAGCATAACAACGCCTGTGGATTGGCAAGCCGTCCTACATTGAAGCAGGCGTATGCAGATGCTTTGGCAGGAGATCCCGTTTCCGCTTTCGGAGGAGTTTTGGTTTGCAACCGTCCGATCGACAAAGAAACGGCAGATGAAATGAACAGCCTGTTCATGGAAATCTGCATAGCTCCGGATTACTCTGAGGAAGCGTTGGAGATTTTGAAATGCAAGAAAAACCGCATTCTCTTGAAACGCAAAAACGAGCCTATGCCGAAAGTCATGTTCCGCTCCGCCCTTAATGGCGTTTTGGTTCAGGACACCGACAGTAAAACCGAGAAAGCGGAGGAACTTACTTCCATTACTTCCACACCTTTGACCGACAAACAAAAAGAAGACCTTGCATTTGCAAATAAAATCGTCAAACACACAAAATCCAATGCCATCGTACTTGCAAAAGACAAACAGTTGTGTGCGAGCGGAACAGGACAAACAAGCCGTGTGGACGCTTTGAAACAGGCAATAGAGAAAGCAAAGAATTTCAATTTCGATTTGAACGGAGCAGTGATGGCTTCAGACGCATTCTTTCCGTTCCCCGATTGCGTGGAAATTGCTGACAAAGAAGGCATAAAGGCTGTTATTCAACCCGGAGGCAGTGTCAACGACAAGAAAAGCGTGGAATACTGCGAGCAACACGGCATGGCTATGGCCATGACGGGATTTCGTCATTTCAAGCATTAGAATGCAAATTCGGAAGATAAATTGAAACACTGACCGGAAACTACCGTAAAAGGAGGAAACAACAAACAAATATGGGGTTATTTTCATTTTTAACCAGAGAAGTAGCGATAGACTTGGGTACTGCCAATTCCATCGTAATCTGCAATGACAAAGTGGTCGTGGACGAGCCTTCCATAGTGGCTGTCGACCAAGCCACTAAAAAAATTATTGCCGTCGGCAAGAAGGCAATGCAGATGGACGGTAAGACTCACGAAGCAATAAAAACCATAAGGCCGTTGCGAGACGGAGTAATCGCCGATTTTGATATGGCAAACGACATGATTCGCGAGCTTATCAAAATGATAAACATAAAGAAGACCATCATACCGCCATCGCTCAAAATGGTGATTTGCATACCGAGCGGTATAACCAACGTGGAGGAAAGAGCCGTAAGGGACGCTGCCGAGCAAGCCGGAGCAAAGGACGTAAGGCTTATTCACGAGCCTATGGCAGCGGCGATAGGTATAGGCATAGATGTTCTCGAACCCGTCGGCAACATGATTATCGACATAGGAGGAGGAACAAGCGAGATAGCGGTCATTGCCTTGGGCGGTATCGTTTGCAACAAATCCATAAGAATAGCCGGCGATGAGTTCAATCAGGACATCATAGACTATATGCGTAAGCAACATAACATACATATAGGCGAGCGAATGGCTGAAAAGATTAAAATCGCAGTCGGAGCAGCCATTCCGGAACTGAGCGACCCTCCGGAGGATTTCGCTGTTCAGGGACGAGATGTGCTTACGGGAATACCGAAAGAGTTGTACGTAAATTACAAAGAGATTGCACACGCTCTCGACAAATCGATAGCCAAGGTTGAAAGTGCAGTTTTGGAAGCTCTTGCGATGACCCCTCCCGAACTTGCTTCGGATATTTATCACACAGGGATATACCTTGCCGGCGGAGGAGCATTGCTGAAAGGTCTTGACGTAAGACTTCAAGCCAAAACCAAACTTCCGGTTCATGTGGCGGAAGATCCTTTGAGGGCTGTGGCAAGAGGTACAGGCATGGCTTTGAAGCACTATGATGAATACACATTCCTTATAAAATAATCGAAGAAACCTTATCAAGAAAAAATCGGAGAACCCTGTTCATCGAACGGAAGAGGTCTCCGATTTGTTTTAATATCATGAGAACACGGGAAAAGCAAATAACAAGAGTTACGCTCATAGGAAGCATTGTAAACCTCATTCTCACTGCAATAAAGATTACTGCTGGAGTGGTGGGAAAGAGCGGTGCCATGATAGCCGATGGAATACACTCGTTGAGCGACCTTGCAAGCGATATCGTGGTTCTGATATTCGTTCCCATCGCAGGCAAAGCAAAAGACAAAGACCACCAATACGGACACGGAAAGTTCGAGACGCTTGCCACCCTTATCGTCAGCCTTATTCTGATGGTTGTTGCCATAAGGCTTGTTGCAAGTTCCGCAAAAAGCATTATATCTGCCCTTTCCGGGAACATTTTACCCAAACCGGGTTACATAGCTCTTGCGGCTGCAATCATCTCCATTGTTTCAAAGGAAATACTCTACCAATACACCGCACTTGTGGCACGAAGAACCAATTCTTCCGTATGCAAAGCCAACGCATGGCACCATCGTTCCGATGCCTTATCCTCCATAGGCTCGTTACTCGGAATAGGCGGAGCGGTTATATTGGGCAACAAATGGACTATACTCGACCCTGTGGCTGCCGTGATAATAGGGTTGATGATATTGTTCGTTGCGATAAAGATGGCAAAAGCTCCGATAGAGGAACTTATGGAAAAGTCTTTGGACGAAAAGACGGAAAAGGAGATAACCGATATAATTCTTGCGACTGAGGGTGTGCAGAATATGCACAATTTGAAGACAAGGCGTAACGGTCAAAGCAAAATAATAGATTGCCATATCAGAGTGAAACGAACGATAAGTATCGTGGAAGCTCACGACATAGCAACCAATGTGGAGAAAAATTTGAAACAGAAATTCGGCAATGAAACTCAAACGAGCATACACATAGAGCCGGAGAAAGAACCGCAGTCCTAATCTCCGAACTCTACATTCAATCCTTTTGCCGTTTGAACGAGAAAACTATCCGGTGAAACCAAATGCGGCTCTCGCAAAGCCTCTTCCAAAGTAACCGCTATTATATCCGGGTGCTTGTAAGCGACCATTTTGCCGAACTCGCCTTTCATGGCAAGTTCGAAAGCCTTCACACCGAATTCCGAAGCAAGCACTCTGTCGTATGCGATAGGCGTACCGCCTCTTTGAAGATGTCCGAGAACTGAAACTCTTATGTCATGCTCCACTCCTATCTCCTCCAATTCCAATTTCAATGCCTGACCTATGCCGCCGAGTTTGAAATTGGCATAACCGGGTTCGTTCGATTTCAAACCGACCTTTTGTCCCATGGCATTCCTACTTCCTTCCGCAACAACTATTATACAGAACCCTCTGCCTTTCTTGTATCTGGTTTCTATCTTTTCCTTGATTTTCTCTATCTTGTACGGTATCTCCGGAATGATACACACATCTGCTCCTCCCGCAATGGCTGCATTCAAGGCTATCCAACCGGCATCTCTGCCCATTACTTCAAGAATGAACACTCTGTTATGGCTTGCCGCAGTGGTTACGAGTTTATCGACCGATTCGGTGGCTATTTGCACAGCTGTTTGAAAACCGAAAGTGAAATCCGTCATCGATAAATCGTTGTCGATCGTTTTCGGAACTCCTATTATGTTCAATCCCTTTTCGTACAAAGCCTTGGAAATACGTTGCGAACCATCTCCGCCTATGTTTATCACGGCATCGACACCCATGTATTGCAACTTGCGTATCATCTGATCGCTCACATCGACAGTCTCCCATGTGCCATCGGATTTTTTCACGGGATAAGCGAAAGGACCTCCCTTATTCGTGGTACCGAGAATAGTGCCGCCTTTTACCAATATTCCGGATACACTGTCATTATCCAAAACAACGACTTCCGTCGGTTCTCTCAATACTCCGTTGAATGACTCTATGCAACCTATAACCTCCCAATCCTTCTCACGGGAAGCCCTTTTCACTATTGCTCTTATCACGGCATTCAAGCCCGGACAGTCCCCGCCGCCGGTCAAAACCATCAGTCTTTTCATAACTCTCCTATTTCGTTAAAGCAAGGAATTATCTCCTCCACCTTATTCAATACATCGTCTCTGCCTGTTTTGTTCTCGGAAGAGGTAAGCAAAATGTCCGGCAACTCTTCCCAATATTCCGATAACGTATCCTTGAACCTCTGCAAGGAAACTCCGTTCTTGGTCATGTTCTGCTTGTCGGTCTTTGTGAACAATATGGTAAACGGCACAGCATTTTCGCCCAAGAAATTGATGAACTCCACATCTATTTTCTGAGGTTCCAAACGGGAATCCACCAACACGAATACGGTTAACAGGTTTTCTCTCTGCAAAATATAGCTGTTTATCATGCTCTTCCACCTTTTCCTGTTCTCCATTGAGGTTTTGGCATACCCATAGCCGGGCAAGTCGACCAAATACCATGAATCGTTTATAAGAAAATGGTTTATCAACTGTGTCTTGCCGGGTTGGGAAGAAGTCTTCGCCAAATCTTTCTTCGCCACAAGCATGTTTATAAGGGAACTCTTTCCGACGTTGCTCCTGCCTATGAAAGCGAACTCCGGTTTATCCGGCTTCGGACATTCGGCATTTCGAGAACTGCTCTTGACGAACTCTGCCTTTTTTACAATCATGGTTTTACTTGGAATTAGAGTTTCAAATAACGTTTCCGTTTATCCTCGTATATATCCGCTATGGTTACAAGGATACCTGTTTCTTCGACATCGGAAAAATGTTTATTTATAGAGGTTCCGAAACTTTTCATCGTGGAAGACAAGTTCATATAAGCATTGACCAACGGTGGAATATTTTCGTTCAATTCCCTCACATTCCTGACCAATATCTGGTAATCCTCCTTATAATTCTTTCCATTGAAGAGTTTCACGAGCAGATTGTAATCCGTTTCAATCTCTACACTCTCTTTCGGCAACACAAGTCCCTCATTGTCGGGGAAATGCTTCTTGTAGAAATACAAGATATAATCTCTTGCCGTTCTGTTCATGGAGGGATACATCGTTATCTTGCCGAAGAAATATTTTATGCTCTCATCTTTCACCACCAAGCCACCCAAACCGTCCCAAAGATTATCCAAAGAGTACATACCCTTGCGAAGATTATGCGTAGGCTGGTATTCGGGGCGGACAAAGGAACGTCCGAGTTCCATGGTATTGTCAAGATAGCGGGTTATGAACGTGTCCGTAAACTCGAACAAATCCGCCGTGGCACTCAACAGTTCTCCGTTGGCTTGTCTGAATATATCCTTTCCCACTATGTAACGATAGCCTCCTATGATTTCCTCATCATTCGGATCCCAAACGAAAAGTTGTTTATAACAATGAGGCTCAGGAGCGAGATCGTACTCATCTACATCGCACTCCGTTCCGCTTCCACCACCGTTTGCACCGAAACTTATCTCTCTCAATCTTCCTATTTCCCTCATTATGTTCGGTGTCACATGGGCAGTGGTAAGATATATCTCCCTGCTTCCGTAGTTCGTTTTCTTCAATAAGGTTGCCGATTTCAATTCTTCCTTTATCAAAGCCTTATCGACAGGGGCTATGACGTAAGATGTATCAACTGATTTATCCATTATTCATTCATGTTTTGCGGGTTAAACTCCGAATCAGGATTATCCCTGAGGTTGTAAACGTGTCGACGGATTAACTGTGCCCATTGCAAATGCGTCCGACTCTTATCGAAAATTGTGTAAGGAATGGGCTTGCCAAAAGTAAGTGTTATGGTCTTATTCTTGTAACGGAACATTTCATCGGGCAGCAATATCATCTCCAAATCGAATTTTATTCCGAAAAACCTGCGGATTTTCGACAATCTGTAAAAACGTTTGGAGTTCATACCCTCGATATACACCGGAGTAACGTCCCGTTTGAACTCAACAGCTTTTTTGACGAAAGTCTTCTTCCATGGGAAATCCTGAAACTTACCGTCGATGTACTTCGACTCCGTACCGGCAGGGAAAAACATTATGCAGGCATCTCCCTCAAAAGCCTCGTTCAACACATCATGATTGGAAGCATTCTTTCCATATTTGTTAATCGGCACGAATGTTCCCTTGAAACCCGGCAAAGCACAAAGCAAATCATTGACAGGAAAAAGAATATCACTCCTTTTCTCTCCCACAACACTTATCAACGACATACCATCAATGCTTCCTATCGGGTGATTTGAAACTACCAAAGCACGAGCCTCACTCGGAATATTCTCCGGGTTCTTCACCACAAGCCTAACGTTCAATTCCTTTTTTATGACGCAATCGGCAAAAGCCGCACCCTTGAAGTCCCTGTATTCATATATTATACGGTTTATTTCATCAAGGTGAATAAGTTTCTTGAAACGGTTCAGCAGAAACTTCGGCAGAATACGAAGCAACTTCTTATTCTTGCTTGCTATCAGCTTTTCCAAACTGATGAAACGCTCTGTGATTTGCTGATTATCTGTACTACTCATCTCCGGCTACTAAATCGAACTGGCAAAGGTACAAAATAAATGAGGAATATGTCTTACTTTCGTCGGCTTTTCCGATTAGGGATAAGCGATTATACACAGACTGCTCGAAACATTACAAATGGTGGTTATCCATTCGATAATTTGCTATCATTGTAAAAGAACACCTTTACAGATACTGTGACGCTCACAAATTTTAGGTCAATCTTTTAATCAATTATGCGTTTTGTGGATAGAAACAATTCCAATTCAACATATCGGTGGTATTCTCGATAGGGAATGGAGGGTATAACCAATTCGCATCATATTGTATGATGATGCCACCGTAAAGCGGTGTTTCTACGGTGGAGTTCTCTTTGATATATGCCAACAAGGCATTGTGCTTTTCGGGTGCAAGCGAATCGCTACCTACGCTTTTTGTGTCGAACAGATATACGTGTCCGTTTTTCATGCGTACAACAAAGTCCACATAAAACAACGCTTTCGCTCCATCACTTCCTTGGCAGTATTCAATGGCAAGGTGTTGCTTTCCCTTGTCCCCGTTCTTATACCACCAGTCAATGTAAGTACCGTTCTCTTCCAAATATGCAACAAAATTCTTTTCAGGCTTTGAAGCATGGTTGAGTTGTACAAAGGGAAGCAAAGCATGGTTGACAGCCTCTTCCACGTGATTGGTTTCGCTATCATACATTCTTTCTTCCGGCACTTTCCATTTATACGGCTTGAACTCTCTGACTGCCTCCGATTTTTTCTTGGCTTCGTTGCGTTTGCACAAGTATATTTCCAACGCGGAGTCGATAATCCTGTCGAATTGCGGACGGTTCTTGTAATACAATACCACCTTTTTTGCATCTGTATCAAAGATGCCGAAAAATTCAGCTATGATTTCCAACAAATAGGAAGCAATTTTGTCGGTTCTGCCTTTACTTTCAAACTGATGTCCTTTAGTGGCAATGTATGCCATAAAAACACGGTCTATTTCTGTTGCCTTTCTTGCGTACTTGATAGTACCAACCGTCAATACCTGTTCTTCATTTTGAAAATGCACATCTTGCGGTATCTCAATATTGATGTTCCTCACATCAAGGCGTATGGAATTTGCAACTTTTTTTCTGTTTTCGTCGATTTTAAAGTTGTTTTTATCAAGCAATGGATTGCTTTCGTTATTCAACTTGGCTAACTCTTCCAACGAGAACAGCAAATTTACTTTTCCGAAGTTCCAAAATTGGCAAGCTTTTTCAAAAAGGACTATGCGGAAATCCGAACCCAGATAGTTTCGTTCAACATTGGGATGTTCTGCATAGCTGGTAGGTAACCATACGTTTTTCAAATTCTCACGACGGTAGGCTGTAACGGTGTTATTCAAGATATAGTCGGCATCGACAGTGATAATCTGTATTTTATCCTTAGCTATGTCTGTAAACACATATCCGATGTTAAGCAGTTCGTTAGGATAGTGCTTCTGTTCTGGCATACGCATAATGCGACCCACAGTCTGAATGGTAAATTGGTCGCTTTGCAATTTCCGGAATATCAACAATACCGCAGCACGTGGACAGTCCCAACCTAAGGCTATAGCTTCTTTGAAAAGCAATACCTCGGTCATATTATCAGGCTTTTCCAAGTCGATTAAGTTTTCTTTTTCGCTTGCAAGCCATATTGCCAAACGATGATTGCCGGTAGTGATGTGCATTATGTCAAGATATTGTTTCACCTGTTCGGCAATGGCTGTGTCTTCAGTTGTCATACTCTCTTTCGTATCATTTGGCAACTGAATCAATAGCAAGGGATTGATGTTTGAACCTACTGCTTTATATGCTTTGGCTATCTGGTTTCGCTTGTTCAATGCAGCTTTGATAAGGTTGGAATTGAGTTCCAATCCATCACTGAAGTTCAATTCTATCTCCGGATTGAGTACCACCTCTTTCTTTATCATCTCCGCTGCTATCACATCCTGACGATAAACCGTAACTTTTTCCTTTGGATTAGCGGTTTTCGGGGTGGCAGATATTCGGATTTCTACCATAGGATTAATCCTGTCAAGTACGGCAGCCGACTTATCCGCAGTCTTTGACCAGAACATATGTTCTTCGTCGATGATGGCTACAATCGGCAGTCCGAACTCTTCTTTTGTCTTGTCGGTTATTTCATAGAGCGAGAGTGAACAGTCGCCTTCTCGCACCATTACGTTACTTTCTTTATTGACGCTTTCCCAGTTTACAAAGAGAATTTCGCCGGAACGTATGCCTTCATTCTGGTCTAACTCGTCAAACAACACAGGACGCAAAGTACGTGTTTCAACGAAAGCGTCTTTCAGCTTTTCATAACTTTGTATGTGCAGTTTTCGTGGAGCGAACCAAATGAAAGCCACATCTTGATAACGGCTGTCACCTCGGTCATGTAGTTCGTCCATCAGACCGGCAAGCATCTGACAAGCCATCACGGTTTTTCCTGCACCGGTCGTGGCTTCAAACACCAATTTATTGCGTAACCCGCCTGCATTCAATAGACGAATAGTCTTGTCAATCAATTCGGTTACTGCTCTTTGTTGATATGCTAAATTCTTCATTGCTTCTCTTCGTTTTTATTCCTATGATTTTTCTTTTCTATCTCTTTCATTTCCAATAGGAAACGGTCATAATCAGACAGAGAGAGTTTGTCTTGTATGATTCTGTATTTCTCAAATTCCGTCTCTGCGTGTAATCGTGCTATTTCGGTACTTACACGTCCGGCATCTTTCAGCAGACCGTATTCAAAGAGATTGATAAAACTGTTCAGGCGTTGTTCCCAATCTGTCATGGTCATTGGAATATGTCGCATAGTCATTGTTTCTACAAAATCAAGATAAACCGTAACAATATGTTCCAAATTGTCCCATTTCGATGGCTGAAAGATAATTCTTTGCTATTACAACATCGCTTTTCTTTATTTTGCTATCAGGGGCAGTTATTCGAAAGTTTCGAATAACTGCCGTTTCCTGCAATTCGCTGTCCGAGAATATCTTTTTGATATGATAGTTGATGGTGTGTACTTCCACACCGTATAGCATTGCCATCAACTTCTGTGTGAGCCAAATGTTTTCGTCTTCATAACGTATCTCCATCTGCTGCTCGTCATTACCCACGGAGGCAACATAGTTCAAATATTCGGCTGCACTACTGCATACCGCTACCTGTTCTTTTTTCTTTTTGCCTTTGTCCTGCTCACCCATTACAATTCCTCCTCTTCGTCAAAGTTCGACATATCCTCCTGAACGGCTGTTTTTGTATCGTCAGAAATAATGAGTTCGTCCTTTTTCTTAGGAAGTATGCGGCGATAGACGTTGTATATGGCTTGCGGCAAGGCACAGAGCTGCACCTTGTCTTCCACCTCCTCGAACTCTCCTTCCCACGGGTCTTCACTTGGTGAGAATACATACACTCGCATCTTGCCCTCGTAGTCAGTATTTTTAATCAAATCTACCAACTGCTGCACGGCTTCCTCGCTGTATATTATCATCATGCGTTTCTTGCCGTTGTCGAAGTAACGGAACACATTCTTGTAAGTCTGCTGCCCACCAAACTTCGGTTGCTCCGTGTAAAGATCTTCCTTGATACAGAGCATATCGGTAGAAAGGTTCATCAACCGACGCATATTTTTCATACTTCGGCTTCTGCCTACAAAGCTCGTACGATAGTATCGTAATGTATTACCTTTCAGTCCGGGTACTTCTTCTCCTTTCGGAGTGGTGTAACCGTTGATTACACGTTTGTTACGTTCATAGGTTACTTCCTCGCAGATGTTGTTTTCGTTGTTGGTTACAAGGATACACTTGCGGTGACCTCCATCTTCGGCATTGAGCTGCATGGTGGCGTGAAGGGTGGTGCCTGAACCAGCAAAGAAATCGAGAATGGTTGCATCTTTATTGAAATAACTATTGGCGAGAATCAGTTTACCGACAAGCTTTTGGGGCTTAGAATACTGAAAAGGATTATCTTTATGAAAGATTTCTCTAAGAAGTTCATATGCGTCTTCATTGGTTGCACCGAACTCTCGTCCATCCAAAAAAGAAGGCATCGCTTTTATTGAGTCGGTATTTCGTCTAATAACACGAACCTGAAAATTCTTGGTGTTAATAAGAATTTCTGTTCCATTAGCAATTTCTGTATCTAAAAACTCTTGACTCCAAACAAATGGAGCGGCAATTTTTACAATTGATGTAAAATATCCGTTCTCTACGACTGCATCTTCCAATAATTCAGATGCGCTTGTTCCTATTCCATATTTACCTTTTGGATAAACTCCATTAGCTAGTTTTGTTTTGACAATGTTTGGAGCAAAAGAAAGAGTTTTAATAGAATTAGTTCTTTTAATGATTGGTTGTGATTCTGTATTAGATGGAAGCCCTCCAAACAACCATACCTCTTTGCCATTCCAATATGGCAGAATATATTCAGTCATTGAAACTAACCTGTTTGATAGAAAAGAACCTTTTCGTTTCTTAAACCAAACAATTTCTCCAACAAATTTTTGCTCTCCAAATATTTCATCACACAGCAACTTCAATTGTGCCTGCTCATTATCATCAATCGAAATAAATATCACTCCTTTGTCGGAGAGCAGTTGTTTGGCAATGCGTAACCGCTTGCTCATGAACGACAACCATTTGGAGTGCCGGTATGAATCCTCCTTATCAACAAATTTATCGTTATAGACAAAATCCTTATTGCCCGTATTATAAGGCGGATCAATATAAATCACATCAATCTTTCCCTCATGAGTATACGCAAGAGCCGTAAGGGCTTCGAGGTTGTCGCCCTCGATGAGTATATGATTTGGCGCATTAGTTTCGGTACTGATAATGGCTTTTGAGATGTCTTCAAGCAATACTGGCAACTCCTCTCGCAGCCGTTCTTCCACCGCCTCCGGCTTGTCCTCCCACACCAACCCATATTTTTTCTGCTTACGCAGTAATCCTAATAGCTCCGACTTCTCTTCATTAGTCAAGCCATCAAACTGTAATATCTTGTCGTATAGTTCTTTTTTATTCATTTCCAATTATTTCATCATTACATGCTCCCGCGTAAAGCATTTGAGTGCAAAGAGCTTGCCACTCTCGCGGTCTTTCATCTTGAAGACCACGGCGAAGTTGCCGCTGCTCATCACAGGATTGCCATCATCGTCCAAGACCGATGAGAGGTTCGTCAATTCGTCCAAGTTGTCTTCCGCCATGCGAATGGCTTCGACATATTCCGAAATCAATGGATATTGCATAATCTCACAATTTCATTTCAACACCGCAAAGGTATGAAAAATCCTTACCTCTATAACTCCGCTATTTCTTTCTCGGTCAAGCCTGTGATTTCCGCAATGTCTTCCGATGGATAGCCTTTCTGTTTCATCTTCCGGGCATTGGCAAGTCGCTCCTCGGTTTTCCCTTTCTCGCGACCGACGATTATTCCTTCTGCTCTTCCCTCAGCTCTGCCTTCTTTGAGGCCTTCTTCTCTGCCTTCCAATTTTGCGGTGTCGAGGACATCGT
>ERZ1026780.522-NODE-522-length-30569-cov-9.862489_pt1 | contig 30569 bp, 25 predicted proteins | sample MGYA00380126_ERZ1026780 | MGnify/ENA primary metagenome ERZ1026780 (study PRJEB33269, sample SAMEA4719762) | human gut metagenome | biome: human-associated habitat; feature: organic feature; material: feces | place: Cameroon | collected 2013-10 ... | reverse complement strand
GGTGGAAGGTATGGACGTCAGTCTGTCACTGGTTTCGCAGATGCCGAAGGCAAAATCATAACCAGAAGCAGGGGGGATAATGAGAACGGAGCAACCGTTATGGGGGCGGGGGATTATGCTCTCTCCCCAACACTTCCAGCAGCAGGTTGCATATGCAGCATGGTCTGCTGAGTGTATTGCCCGTCTGGGGCTTTCCAGTCCCTGGGGCGTTATTGCTGCATCATTTGAACCGGAGGCACTGAAACTGGGGCGTCTGCAGGCTCGCCATCTGCATATTCGTTTTCAGGATGGCACGCTGGTAGATACAGACAATGCAGACAATCTGCCGCCGGCATTGTTGCTTGACAGTGAATCGCATGATGTGGAGGTTGTTCTTGCGCTGCCGCTTTTGCGGGCGAATGGCGGGAATTGCCTGAAACCTGATGAAGTGCCTGGTCGCCCGGTACGCTGGCGTCAGCAGTGGCGTGATGTTCGTAACATTGTCGGGGACGATATTCGTCAGATTGCAGTGATGCAGCCGGAACTGACTTTGCGTTTTACACATCAGGATAACAGCGATTACCTGACCTGTCCGGTTGCGCGTCTGCAGCAGGATCCCCAGGGGAACTGGGCTCTGGATGAGACATTTTTGCCGCCTCTTCTGACTATTCAGGGAAGTCGCTGGCTGGTCAGGCAGCTTGAGCAACTGATGAGTCGGTTGCGTGTCCGTCTGGGGCGTCTGATGGAAATGCGCCGTGAAAGTAATGAGCGCATGGCGGATTTTGCTGTGGCTGACGTGTCGTTGTTCTGGTTACTGAATGCACTGAACAGTGCTGAACCTGTGCTTGGTCAGTTCCTGCGTAATCTGCAGTGCCCCCCGGAACGCCTTTACCCGGAGCTGGCCCGTCTTGCTGGCAGTTTGCTGACGTTTTCGCTGGAACATCAGGTGAGTGCTGTTCCCGTCTGGCAGCATGAACGGCTGAATGCTGTTTTTCCACCGTTATTTGATTTGCTGGAGGATTTGCTGGAGGCGAGCCTGCCATCGCGGGTCGTATCGCTTGAACTTGATTATGATGCACGACTTCGTATCTGGCAGGCCCGTCTGCATGACCCACGCCTGCGCGAAGGGGTGGATTACTACCTCTCCGTGCGTTCACCTATGCCGGTGGCACAGCTACAGGAACAGTTCCCGCGCCAGTGTAAGGTTGGCAGTCCCGATCATGTCAGGAGTATCGTCAATTCATCACGGGTGGGTGTACCGCTGACGCCGCTGCGTCATGTGCCGGCCGCCATTCCGCTGCGTCTGGAAAACCAGTATTTCAGCCTTGATGTCTCTCATCCTCTGGCCACTGAAATGCTCCAGGGGGGGACCTGTATGTTTTACGTGCCGGGTATGCTCGGCGAGCCTGAACTTGAACTCTTTGCGGTACTGAGAACATGAGTGAGCGCAAATGCGGCGCGGCCGCGTCCGTTGATATTGATGCCCTGCTGCAGGACACCTGGCTGCAGGTGATCAGTCTGCGTCACGGTCCGGTGTTTCAGGATGGAGAAGGGCGCACGTTGTGGGAGCGCTGCATTGCTGATGTGGAGCGTGTGCAACGTGAGCTGAAAGCGAGCGAACTCGATGAAGCCAGCTGTCAGCATATTCTCACTGCACAGTGTGCGTTGCTTGATGAAGCCGTCAAAGGTCGCGGTGTGGAGGATGATGCCTGCGTGCAGTGGTATGACATTCCCCTGCAGGGACACTTCCTCGGCACCATGGATGCTGGTGATACGCTGTGCGATCGGATGCGCGATGTGCTGCGTGAACCGACGCCCGACCACGCTGTCGTGACCTGCTTCCAGCGGGTCATGATGCTGGGGTTCCTCGGCAGTTTCCGCTCGCTGAACGATCCGGATCGCCAGAAACTCGTCAACGCGCTCAGTGAACATGTCACGCCGTTCAGCTATCCGCAGACTCACCCGGTACTGGCAGAAAGCCGTACCGGACGAGGAATGGGCGGCTGGCTGGCGTCATGGCCCGTGCGTATCGGCCTGAGCGTGGTGGTGGTCGCCGTGCTGTGGTGGGGACTGAACCACTGGCTGGATCAGACATTGCTGACTCTGCTGCCGGGAGCCGTGAAATGAGTCCTGCACAGCAGCGCGGGCTTGCGCTGTGGGCCGCCCTGCTGAGTGCAGTGGTCTGCCTGGGCTTCCTGCCGCTATCCAGACTGGTTTCTGTGCTTGTTCTGTTGGCGATGCTGGGGCTTATCCTGGCGTTCTGGTATGTTGCCAGTCATTGTGCGGAGCATGACGTCACCCTGCGTCTGGATAACCTCCCTGAAGCCACTTACCGTCAGCCCGTGGTGCTGGTCTGTGGCGATCTGCCGCTGGCATGTATGCAGCAGACACCGGTGCTTACGGTCACACAGGGTTGCTGGATCCGCGTGGAAGATCATCAGGATCTGGAGCAGGTAGCCCGCCAGGTACTGGAGTTGCGCCCTGACTGGGGTCGCCAGCTGTCGGTGATGGTCAGCGTCTGTCCGCAGAAACACGCCGACAGCGAACGGCTTACCAGTCGTCTGCTGGCCCTGCGATGGCAAATCAGCCAGTTGCGTAAAGAAACCGGGCATTCCGTGCCGCTGGTTCTGAATGGCCAGGTTGGCAGCGCGATGACGAATGATCTGCTCTGGCAGGCGGCTATCCCGGGGGAAGGGGTGAGGGGCTGGCGTGAGTCTTCAGCGCCGGGTTCAGTCGCTGCATGGGTTACCACCGGTGGGGCGCCTGCGATGCAGCAACAGGTGCTTATGAACAGCCTGATGAGCTGGTTCCATCAGCACGTCCAGGCTGCCTTTATGGATGAGAACCCCGATGTTCCTGCCATTACACCTGTTGCTGTGCTGTGGGGAATGGGACCGATCCTTGCCGGAAGTCTGGTCACATCGGCCTGGACTGCATGGCTTTCCCGTCACACTGCGATGCAGCAGGTGGCGGGATGGCAGCCGTCAGGAACAGACAGTACGGTTATCTCTCCCTTCCCGGATTTTATCCTGCCGCTGCTGCCCGAAGGGCGAGGCCTGACGCCGCGTGGGCGAGCCTTCCGTTGTGCGCTCGGGATTTTCACGCTGGCGGTGATTGCCGCGCTGCTCAGTAGTGGCTGGAACAATCACCAGTTGCTGCAGCGTGTGAGCTTCGATATTGCCCGCTATGACCGTATCCCGATGCATGATTTCGGCCCAAAAGCCGACGCCGTTGCCGTCCTGCGTGACGATGCGGCAGAGCTGAATGGCCAGGCGCGCAATGGCGTACCGATGCGGATGGGCCTCGGTCTGTATCAGGGAGAGCGTCTGCGAATGCCTGTGCTGGATGCTATCCGTTCTTATGAACCACCGCCTCCGCCGCCTGAACCGCAGCCGAAACCCAAACCAGTGCCGAAAATTGTCCGCCTCGACAGCATGTCGCTGTTCGATTCCGGCAAATCCGTGCTGAAGGCTGGTTCCACCAAATGGCTTGTCAACTCACTGGTCGGTATCAAAGCGAAGCCGGGCTGGCTGATTGTGGTGTCAGGTCACACCGACAACACCGGCAATCCGAAACTGAACCAGACGCTTTCACTTAAGCGTGCCGAAGCGGTGCGCAACTGGATGCGTGATACCGGTGATGTACCGGAAAGTTGTTTTGCGGTGCAGGGCTATGGCGAGAGCCGTCCGATCGCAACCAATGACACCCCGGATGGGCGCGCGCTCAACCGCCGTGTCGAAATCAGTCTGGTGCCGCAGGCGAACGCCTGCCAGGTGCCGGGCAACACCCCCGCGCCATCGCAGGATGATGGTGCGAATAAAAATGTAATGGAGTAATTAACATGGCAATTCCTGTTTATTTGTGGCTGAAAGACGACGGCGGCGCGGACATTAAAGGTTCTGTTGACGTTCAGGATCGTGAAGGCAGTATCGAAGTTGTCGCTCAGGAGCATAACCTGTACATCCCGACCGACAACAACACCGGCAAGCTGACCGGTACGCGTATCCACACCCCGTTCCTGTTCACCAAGGAAATCGACTCGTCCAGCCCGTATCTGTACAAGGCTGTGGCCACCGGTCAGACCCTTAAGTCTGCGGAATTCAAGTGGTACAAAATCAACGATGCGGGCCAGGAAGTGGAGTACTTCAACACCAAACTGGAAAACGTGAAAGTGGTGAAAGTGAACCCTGTGATGCACGACATCAAGGATCCTTCTTTTGAGAAGCACAACCACCTCGAGCAGATCGAACTGCGTTACGAAAAAATCACCTGGACCTACAAAGACGGCAACATCATTCATTCCGATTCCTGGAACGAACGCGCCACCGCGTAAGTCGCATGCGGACAGGGTCCTGTCCGCAGTTTTTTGCTGAGTGCCTGTACGTAACGGGCTTTCAGCAAAGAAAACCACAAACTGCCAGCCTGACCATATGCGCTTTGGTCCCCTTCACGGGAAACAGCGATGGGCGGTAGCGTGTCCAGGAACCGACAAAGAGAGAGATTCATGGAAAATCCAGCCATCCTGTTGCGACGTCTGAACCCTTACTGTGCCCGTGCGATGGAAAGGGCGGCGTCGCTCTGCCAGACCCGTACCCATGCGGAAATTTTACCGGAGCACTGGTTGCTGAAGCTGCTCGAACAGGGGGAAGGTGACCTGACGGTGCTGGTCCGCCGCTACGAGTGGGATATGGATGTCATCTGGCAGGATTTACTCGGCTGGCTGGATAATCAACCGCGTTCGGTACGCAGCCGCCCGCAGCTGTCCGCAGATATTCAGAAACTGATGCAGGAAGCCTGGATGCTGGCTTCCCTGAACGATGAAGAACACATCCGTAGTGTACATCTGCTGATGGTGCTGGTTGATAAACCGAAACTGGTTCGCTGTGACGGGCTATGGCCACTGCTGACGCTGACCCAGAGCCAACTGGAACGTCTGCGCCCGCTGCTGGATGCACAGTCGGACGAACGCCCGGACGTGCAGCAGGAAGCGGAACCGGCGCAGAGCCACGGCGGTGAGGTCGGGTTTGTTGGCCGTCCGGTGGGTGCAGAACTGAAAGAAGGTGAGCTGATCCCGGCGCTGCAGAATGCGCTGGATAAATTCACCCTTGACGTCACCGCCAAAGCGAAAGAAGGTAAAATCGACCCGGTATTTGGCCGTGATGCCGAAATCCGCCAGATGGTGGACATCCTGTCCCGCCGTCGCAAGAACAACCCGATTCTGGTGGGTGAGCCGGGTGTGGGGAAAACAGCATTGGTTGAAGGCCTGGCACTGCGTGTCGCCGAAGGCAACGTACCGGAATCCCTCAAGCCGGTGAGTTTGCACACCCTTGACCTGGGCCTGCTGCAGGCGGGGGCTGGGGTTAAGGGCGAATTTGAACAGCGCCTGAAAAACGTCATCGACGCCGTACAGCAGTCGCCCACCCCAATTTTGCTGTTTATTGATGAAGCACACACCATCATTGGCGCGGGTAACCAGGCAGGGGGCGCGGATGCAGCCAACCTGCTGAAGCCCGCCCTGGCGCGCGGCGAACTGCGCACCATCGCCGCCACCACCTGGTCCGAATACAAGCAGTACTTCGAACGTGATGCCGCGCTGGAGCGCCGCTTCCAGATGGTGAAGGTCGACGAGCCGGATGATGACACCGCCTGCCTGATGCTCAGAGGCCTCAAATCCCGCTATGCCGAACACCATAACGTGCACATCACTGACGATGCTGTGCGTGCGGCCGTTACGTTGTCCCGTCGTTATCTGACGGGCCGTCAGCTGCCGGACAAGGCCGTTGACCTGCTGGATACCGCTGCAGCCCGTGTACGGATGAGCCTTGATACAGTGCCGGAACAGCTGACCCGCATTCGCGCACAGATAACCTCGCTGAAAATGGAGAAACAGGCGCTGCTGGAAGATATCACCGTCGGTAATCAGCCTCCTGGTGGGCGTCTGGCCGCGATTGAGCAGGAAGAGAACAACCTCATTGTTGAACTCGATGAACTGGAAACCCGGTACGGACAGGAGTTGAAACTGACAGAACAACTGCTGAAAAGTCGCCAGGATATCTCCCGCCAGAGTGAGACGCACGCGCTGCAACAGGAGCTTAATGGCATGCAGCACAGCAACCCGCTACTCTCCGTTGATGTGAACGTACGCACCGTTGCCACCGTTATTGCTGACTGGACAGGCGTGCCACTCTCCTCGCTGATGAAGGACGAGCAAACTGAACTGTTGACCCTGGAAAATGAAATCGGCAAACGCGTGGTCGGGCAGGATGTGGCGCTGACTGCCATCGCCCAACGCCTGCGTGCGGCGAAAACCGGGCTTACGTCCGGGAACGGTCCGCTGGGTGTGTTCCTGCTGGTTGGCCCGAGTGGCGTCGGTAAGACTGAAACTGCGCTTGCACTGGCAAATGTGATGTACGGTGGTGAAAAATCGCTGATTACCATCAACCTGTCCGAGTACCAGGAGCCGCACACAGTTTCCCAGTTAAAAGGTTCGCCTCCGGGTTATGTGGGTTACGGTCAGGGCGGTATTCTCACCGAAGCGGTGCGCAAGCGCCCTTACAGCGTGGTATTGCTCGATGAAGTGGAAAAGGCGCACCGCGACGTGATGAACCTGTTCTACCAGGTATTCGATCGCGGCTTTATGCGCGATGGTGAAGGCCGGGAAATCGACTTCCGTAACACCGTCATTCTGATGACCTCAAACCTCGGCAGTGACCACCTGATGCAGTTGCTGGACGAACAACCAGAATCCACCGAAGCAGACCTGCACGAACTGCTGCGCCCGATTTTACGCGACCACTTCCGGCCGGCACTGCTGGCCCGCTTCCAGACCGTGATTTACCGCCCTCTGGCTGAAGCGGCCATGCGTACCATCGTTGAGATGAAACTCTCACAAGTCAGCAGTCGCCTGAACTGCCACTACGGCCTGATCACGTATATTGATGAGAGCCTGTATGACGCCCTGACCGCCGCCTGTCTGCTGCCGGACACCGGCGCACGCAACGTCGACAGCCTGCTCAATCAGCAGGTTCTGCCGGTGCTGAGTCAGCAACTGCTGACCTCTATGGCCGCGAAGCAGAAGCCGCACTCCCTGACGCTCGGCTGGAGCGACGAAGAAGGTATCTCACTGGATTTCAACCGGACTGAAGGAGAGAACGTATGAGCAGTAATCCCCCGATCAGATTCAGCCACAATCACCACCTGCTGGCGGTGAAAGGTTGTGTGCCGGAACTTGATGTGCTGGCCTTTGAGGGCGATGAGGCCTTAAGTAAACCGTTCAGCTACCGCATTGAATTCACCAGCCCTGACCATGCCATCAGAAAAGGGATGATGCTGATGAAGGCCGCCTCCCTGACACTACAGGCCCCGGTTGACCAGGGTTACGGCATTAAAATACAACAGACTGTGCGTACCCTTCAGGGTGTGGTTACAGGCTTTGAGCGCCTCAGTACCTCGAAGGATGAAACCCATTATGCACTGACGCTGCAGCCACGTCTGGCGCTGCTCGACCGTTCACACCAGAACGCCATTTACCAGGACATGTCCGCTCCACAGATTGTGGAAAAAATCCTGCGCGAGCGCCACAACATGCGCGGTCAGGATTTCCTGTTTTCGCTTTCAAAAGAGTATCCGCGCCGTGAGCAGGTGATGCAGTACGGTGAGGACGACCTGCACTTTATCACCCGTCTGCTGGGTGAAGTGGGTATCTGGTTCCGCTTCACCACTGACACACGCCTGAACATTGACGTGGTTGAGTTTTACGACAGCCAGCAGGGTTACAGGAAAGGCCTGACCCTGCCGTCGGTGCCGCCGTCGGGCCAGCATTCAAAAGGCGTGGATTCGGTCTGGCGCATGGAATGTTATCACAACGTGGTGCAGAAACAGGTCAGCACCCGCGACTACAACTACCGTCAGGCGACGGAAGACATGAACACCCGAGTGGACGCGACCGGCGGGGATGCCACCACCTGTGGTGAGGCCTATCATTACGGCGATAATTATCTGACGCAGGGAAGTGCGTATGACCGCAACCCGGCCCCGGAGTCCGGGGCGTTCTATGCCCGCATTCGTCACGAGCGCTACCTGAATGGCCAGACCCGAACGCAGGCCATCACCAGCTGTCCGACCCTCTTTCCGGGGCAGGTTCTGAAAGTCGCCGGCGGATACGAAGTGGATGAGGTGTTCAGCAAGGGTGTGGTCATAACGGGTATGCGCACGCATGCCCGCCGTGATAAGGATTTTTGGGTTGATTTTGACGGTATTCCGGATAACACCGCTTTTGGTTTCCGTCCGGAACCCGGCGACCGTCCGGTGATGGCTGGCACGTTACCGGCCCGCGTCACCAGTACCACCGAAAACGACACCTACGGCCATATCGACAAAGACGGCCGCTACCGTGTCAACATGCTGTTTGACCGGGACAACTGGGAGACCGGGTTTGAGAGCTTGTGGGTTCGCCAGTCCCGTCCGTATGCCGGCGACACTTACGGCCTGCATCTGCCGCTGCTGGCAGGCACCGAAGTGGCGATTGGCTTTGAGGACGGTAATCCGGACAGACCGTACATTGCCGGCGTGCTGCACGATTCGGCGCACGGCGACCACGTCACCATCCGCAACTACAAACGTAACGTGCTGCGCACCCCGGCGAATAATAAAATCCGTCTCGACGACGAGCGCGGGAAAGAGCATATCAAGGTCAGCACGGAGTATGGCGGCAAGAGTCAGCTGAATCTCGGGCATCTGGTTGACAGCGAAAAGCAGAAGCGCGGCGAGGGCTTTGAGCTCAGAACGGACAGCTGGGGTACCATCCGGGCGCAGAAAGGGATTTTTATCAGCGCGGACGGGCAGCCCGGGGCACAGGGCCAGGTGCTGGAGATGGAGCCAACAGTCAGTCTGCTGAAAGGCGCGCTGAATCAGATAACCGAATGGGGCAGTATTGCCCGGATTCATCACAATTTTTCACCGGACGCAGATTCACTGAGAGAGTTTGTTAACGGTGCCGGTAACCTGAAAGAAGCGGCTTTATTGATGGAGGCTCCCAAAGGGATTGCTTCTGTTACTCCTGATACTGCGCTAATGCACAGTGGTAAAGGCCTCTACCTGCAAAGTCTGGGAGAGGTCAATATTGCAACCGTGCAGCGCCACTCAGTAAACGCCAGTAAAGCGATTTCGCTACTCTCACAACAGGAAGGGATCCGGCTGATCTCGGCGAAAGGACCACTTGATGTAGAATCACACGCAGACACACTCTCCCTTACGTCACTGAAAGACGTCACGGTTCAGTCAACACAAGGTCATCTGCAGCTAACGGCTAAAAATGGCATTACTCTGGGCTGTGGCGGGGCTTATATTCGTCTTACGCCACAGGGAGAGGTGCATATTCACGGGCCGGGATTAATCAGTCTTAAAGGCCTGCACGATTTGCAGGGACCCGCCAGAGAGGATTTTCCTTTGCCAGAACTGCCGGCATCAGTATGCAAAGAGTGCCTTAAAAAAGCTCAGCAACTGGCGCAGGGTTTTGTACCCAGGGAGGCATAAATGACTGCGCAATGGATTGAAGAAGTCGCTGCTACCTGCCGTACTTCCGGAACTGATTATCTTGATCTTATCATTGATCAGGCAGGGCTGGATTTCAGCGTTATTCCGGCACTGAATGCACTGTCGGTGGAGTGGCAGTCTCTTTATCACGGGCTTCCGGAAGCGTTTATCGTCGATGATGCTCCGCTGGTTGCACGCACTAGACTTGATGATTTTCAGCAGTTGCAGTGGCTGAAGGACATGAGTCAGCAGGTTGCCGTTCAGGCTCCGTTACTGCTGTTGTGCTCACACTGGCCTTTTTCTGCCCTGGCTGGCTGGTTCACCCAGTGTATGGATGTTCTGCAGGAAGGACGGAGCGGGATTTTACGGTTTTACGATACGCGGATTTTCCCTGTTCTTTTTACACATGTTCTCAGTGAGGAGCAGCAAAAGCCTTTATTGCGACCTGTGCTGTTCTGGGCATGGCAGGATATGGATGGTAATGCCAGAGGTATAAAAGGTAGCGGTACGCCCCAGACCCGCGACGAAAAACCTGACAAAATCGACCTAAGCGATCGCCAGCTTGAGCATCTGATGTGCGTATGTGATGTCATGACCCTTCTGTCGCACCATGCACCGCCAGCGGGCAGGTATGCATCACAACAGGCACTTTTTTCTGATTGTTACCAGGGCATGGTGGAGGCAACCAACCAGGGGATTATTCTGGATGAAGCACGCGAGGCCTGGGTTATGAAAAAGTGGCTTCCCACATAAGTAAGAGCTGATGGTCAAAAGAAATCGCTTTATCTGCCGTCACATCCTCCCTTTGTAGATGTTCTTTTCATACAAGGAAAGTCAGATGAAACATTCACTGTTAAGCCCGCTGCTGGCGGGCCTGCTGCTGTTAACCAGTTGCTCGCAGCCTGCTGCTCAGGCCGGGGGCGGTGGTGGTGGAACCATTGACGCCATCAACCACACCAAATGGGCGATTAACCACTTCAGCGTGGATAACCAGTCGGGTATCGACATTATTGGTCCGTTCCAGGGCGGAGGTGGTGGCTGCTGCTACAGCGTGCCCGCCCGCTGGACGCCGGGTATGACGGTGCGTATTGACTGGGAAAGTGGGGAGGCATCGACAGATGGTTTCCCAGGATATGAAAAATGGGACAAGTATCTGGAATGGGAAAAAAAATCAAAGCCAGTCATCGGCAGCACAGCAAAACCGTCCCGGTTCCCGACTATAACGGTCAGGATGTCTGCGGTATCACCGTGCACTTTTTGCCCTGCGATGACGTGAAGGTCACGACCAGTTGCTGGTCACCGAGAAATGCCAACTATCCGATAAAAGAGCCCATCAGGATGAAGGAGCCAAAAGTATGTCCGAAATAGCGGAAACCGATTTAGCCTGGGTACCGCCGTTTCCCCTTTAGTCCCGCCTCTGTAAGGAAAGTCAGATGAAACATTCACTGTTAAGCCCGCTGCTGGCGGGCCTGCTGCTGTTAACCAGTTGCTCGCAGCCTGCTGCTCAGGCCGGGGGCGGTGGTGGTGGAACCATTGACGCCATCAACCACACCAAATGGGCGATTAACCACTTCAGCGTGGATAACCAGTCGGGTATCGACATTATTGGTCCGTTCCAGGGCGGAGGTGGTGGCTGCTGCTACAGCGTGCCCGCCCGCTGGACGCCGGGTATGACGGTGCGTATTGACTGGGAAAGTGGGGAGGCATCGACAGATGGTTTCCCAGGATATGAAAAATGGGACAAGTATCTGGAATGGGAAAAAAAAATCAAAGCCAGTCATCGGCAGCACAGCAAAATCGTCCCGGTTCCCGACTATAACGGCCAGGATGTCTGCGGTATCACCGTGCACTTTTTGCCCTGTGATGACGTGAAGGTCACGACCAGTTGCTACACCTACGGCAGTCCGTCCTATCCGATAAAAGAGCCCATCAGGATGAAGGAGCCCAAAGTATGTCCGAAATGAAGGAAACCGATTTAGCCTGGGTACCGCCGCCGTTCCCGGCCCAGGGGCGTCTTCCTACTCAGGCGCTGCAGGTCGGGCAGAGCTGCCATCAGCAGAACAGCGCCGAGCGGCTCTACCGCCAGGAACTGTGTCTGGCGGCCGGACGACGCGTGGAGCCACCGTGTTGCAAGACGCTACATATCAGTCTGTTTTTCGACGGTACAGGGAATAACCTGAACAATGACCTGCTGCTGTCTGACCCGAAGCATCCGACCAATATCGCGCGGTTGTTTCGTGCCACCATCGGAGATGGCACTGCAGGAGGCGTGTCGGATGCGAGCAAGGTACCACTGGATGCGGCACGTGACAGCGGCGGAAAGTACTTCAAATTTTATATTCCCGGCGTGGGCACCCCGTTCCCGGAAGTGAACGACCCAGACTATTCTACCATGGGGCTGGTGGGCGCAACTAAGGGGGAAGAGCGTATTAACTGGGCCTTGCTGCGTATTATTGATGTGCTGATGCGAATAAGTAAGGACCCGGAAAATAACAGCATAAAACTGTCTGAGGGGGCCAGCCGTAAATCCATAGGGAAAATGGGTACCAGCTGGAACCGGCTGTGGTTTGGCGGCAGCCACAACCGTTACGAAGAGTTCAGTCGTTTACTGAATGAGTTAGCCCCGCAACTGAAACCACTGCTCACGCAGCCGGAACCGGGTAAGCCTAAGGTGTTAGGCATCAAACTGTACGTTTATGGATTTTCCCGCGGTGCTGCCGCTGCGCGTACGTTTGTTCGCTGGCTGAGCGAGCTGCTTCCCCCACCAAAGACGGAAGGCGAAAAACCTCCGCAGTGCCTGCAGATTGGCGAGATGCAGTTGCCCGTCAGCGTGGAGTTTCTCGGGCTGCTGGATACCGTGGCTTCCGTCGGGGTGGCGCACGTGGTGCCGATTGCTGAGGGGCATATGTCCTGGGCTGACGGCACGATGGAGCTGCCGGACGATAAAACCTATGGTGGGCTGATAAAAAAATGCGTACATCTGGTGTCCGGGCATGAGCAGCGCCTTTGCTTTCCGCTGGACTCGGTGCGCCGGAGTGACGGCAAATATCCGCCCTATGCCACTGAGGTGGTTTACCCGGGGATGCACTCGGATATTGGTGGGGGGTATCCGCCAGGGGATCAGGGGAAGGCTAATGCTGAACATGATGGCTATTTGTTGTCGCAAATAGTGTTGCATGACCTGTATGCAAACGCTTTTTCTTCTGGCGCACCACTGAAAGTCAATAAATCTAGTTTACCGGAGAGTTTAGCAAAGGACAGTTGGCGTGCCCTTGATGCTGAGCAAGTTAGAGATTTTGTCGTCGCACCGGAATTGATATCAAGATTCAACGCCTGGCGCGAACTTACCCTGAATCTGACCACCCCGGAAAAAATCACCCCTGAAGAGGCTTCCCAATACGAACCACCGCGTGCCAGTGGCAGTCTGGAAACCGTCGTTGAAAACCAGATTGCGTGGATCACCGCCTGGCGTATCGAACGTTATGCCAGAGGTTCGATGCTGAAAACGCCATTCTACCAGCGCGCCACGAATACTGAAGCGCTGCCCGCCGCGCGCAAGGCGGCAGAAGATGCACGGGATGAGAAGCAGAGAAAGGTGCTTGAAAAGCGTCAGGAGCAGATAGCAAATCAGCCCGCCGACAAGATGGATGAGCTTGTGCTCTGGCCGGGCGTCAAGGATTTTGATCCGGATATGGCGCAGACCCAGTTGTTTGAAGCGGCGAAGGAGTTCGGTAAGGATTACCACGACGGCTACCGTATCCCGGAGAACCTGGCGCAGGCGGTGCTGGATACCGTTCTGCAGCCGATGATCTTCGTTCTTAATACCGATGATGAACCTCAGGAATACCGGCGAATGAAGGCTGACGGAGACGCCCGGGTTGCCGTCCTGTTCCCGGCAGCCGGTGAGGCCAGTAATGCCGAACAGCCTGCCGGGCTGGTAAGGGCGTTATTCGACGACCAGGTGCACGACTCGCGAGCCTGGTTTATGCACGCGGCGCTGGGTACGCGCGAAATGTGGGGCGGCTACTTTCGCTACCGGATGATTTATTTCAGCGACAAATGTAATAAGTCCCTGTCACCGCTGGTGATCGCCGGGGACCTTATCGGGTTTGTCACCCTGACCACGGGTGTTGTGCTGAGCTTCAAACAAAAGACCCTGACCGGAAAGCTGGCGGGGCTGGCCGCGACAGGCGCTGTACGATCGCTGCAGGTTGAGGTGCTGGACAGGATCACCCGTGAACCCGTGGCGGAACTGCCGGGTGGGGAACAGCAACGGGCATTTACCCGGGAGCCGGGGGTGGTGGTTGCACAGCGAAAAGCGCTTGTGGCTGAACAACAGCTGGCACGGGCGCAGGCTGCGATCCCGGCCAGCTGGCTTGAGGATGTCCTGACGGTGACCGGATAAAACTGAGTAAGGAGAACCGATGAGTAAAGTCATCCGCAAAGGAGATAGTCTGCGGGAATATGGTGGCAAGGTATTAGGAGGGCACTACCAGTGTTTTGGTCAGGGATTTGCCTGTAAGGGAGATCCAGTTCGTTGTAACAAACACGGTATGACGACCATCGCGGAAGGTAGCACATTGACCACGGTTGATGGACAGCCCGTTGCGCTGCATGGTCACCACTGTGTCTGCGGCTGTACGCTGGTCAGTTCGTTTCCTGACTGCGGTATTGACCAGTGAGATCCGTTCCTGATTATCCGGCGTACAAAACGGCACGTCCACCTGGTACCGCAAGGTGGCTGTCGGCCACGGCTCTGCTGGTGTTGATCGGCGGCGGTGCTGGCGGTCTGTTGCCCTCTGCCGAGGGTAACAGCTCTCTGGTGGCCGCCATTATCCTGCTGACACTGCTGCTGTCGGGCACTGGCTGGCTTGTGCGGCTTCTGTACTACCGCGTCAGCGTGCATAACGCCGCTTTCTACTATCAGCTGGTGGCATATGAACAGAAACGGTGGTGGGCGGCACACCGGCAGCCGTTCTGGTTAAAAGAAGGCTTGTTGCTGGGACCAGCAGGTACGCGTTCAGTTGACTGGCTGCGTGTGCTTAACCGTGAACAACGTCCGCCGGAGGAAAAAAAAGAGGGCGGCGGCACTGCACTGAGACTGCCGCAAATTTCGGTTATGGCCCCCACTGCTCGTGAAAAGCGGCTGGCGGAACTGCTGGTAATTGAGTGGCAAAAGCAGCGTAGTGAAAACAAACTCACTTCACCGCTGCGTTGCTACTGGCTGGGGGCCGACATCACCTGGCAGGCATTTCGCGCACAGATGGCGCTCGCTTTCCCGGACATTGCACTGCCAGACCGGCCTGAGCCCTGGCAAGGGGAAACCAGCCTGGCTGAAATAGCGGGCGAGCTTGCCGGAGCCAAACCTGATGACACGATACTGATTGCCGGGTGTCAGGTCATCGCGCCGCAGTCAGGAACAGAACGTCCCGCCGGAGAATCTGCGGCACTGTGGCTGGCCGGACTTAATGGTCCGGTACAACTGACGCGTGGTGAAACGTTTTCACCAGAGCAAGGCGACATATTGCTCACCGTGTTCGCCCGAGCGCTGGAACAGAGCGAGCTGGATGAACCACCGGAGGCCTGTACGCTGTTTTCCCGCCCTGGCCTCGAGGCGCTGGCGAATAATGGATGGGATATCAGCCAGCATCTGCAGGACGCCAACTGGGGGGAAATTGGCGATATGGAAACCCTGATCGTTTTATCCCTGGCGGCAATTTATGCCGCGCACTACCAACAACCGTGCGGCTGGATTGCACGCGACCCGATGAACACCCTCGCAACTGGAATAGTAAAACCTGATGGACAACGTCAATAAGCCTGCTGCCATTTCTGTGGCAGCCACGGTAACTGTCTGTATTGCTGTGACCACTTTACTGGTACTACTGGGCGGAGTGGCATGGTGGCTGTGGACGACCGAACGGTCAACGGAATGGGAAACATTGCGTCCGCTTATTGTCTCTGGCTTTATCGTCTGGGGAATTGCGCTCAGCATGCTGGTACTGGGGTTTATGACCTTCCGGTTATTGATTAAGGATAAGGTTAGCCCGTCGTCATCCCGCAAGCATAGATCTGCAAAGGTTACGGGGCATGAAGCGGCTTACCGACTGCTGAGGACACACCTCCGATCGCGCTATAGCCTCTTCTGGCGCTACAAGGTCCGTCTGTTGTTGATTACCGGTGACGACGCTGCGATTGAACAACTGGTACCCGGCCTGCAACAGCAGCACTGGCTTGAAGGCAACCGCACCGTGCTGATTTACAGCGGCAGCCTGGCATCGGAGCCTGACCGCGAAAAATACATTGCGCTGCGTAAACTGCGCCGCGGGCGTCCGCTGGACGGGATTGTCCGGGTACTGCCAGAGTCGCTTAATCTGGCCCCACAAATCAGTGACAATGACCTTCGTGGACTGGAAAAAATCAGTGAACTGCTGCGCTATTCCGCTCCGGTCTGGCTGTGGCAGTTGTGCGACAGCAAGTGGTCGCAGGCAAAACGCACGGAGCAGGCGGTAGGGGCAAGCTTCCCGCTGCGTGCCAAAGCTGACGATATTACCCGTCAGCTTGAACTGATGCTGCCGGCCCTGCGGACGCAGGGGGTGAGTCAGGTCATTGAGAACAACAGCCACGACTTCCTGCTGCGCCTGGGCCAGCATCTCCAGGACGGCGGTATCGTCCGCTGGACTCAGCAACTGGTGCCATGGCTCTTCGACTCTCAGCAACGCGTTCCGCTGCGGGGGCTGATGTTCAGTCTGCCGGAGAAGGATACTGCCGGTACGCCAGTGAGCACAGCCGACACTGAACAGTATATCCCGGGGACACAACGTCATGCGCTGACCCTGCCGGCAACCTGGCAGGGTATCGTTGACGACTGCACCCGTGTGCGTGGTCGCCGTGTCGGTATGGCGTGGGAGCAGACGCTCGCCTGGACGCTGATGGTCATTATCGGTGTCTGGGGGGCGGGGTTGTTGGTCTCGTTTATGCTGAACTATGGACAAATTACCTCTGTAGCGGGAAAAGCCCGCAATCTGGTTGAACATCCTTCCGTATCCGACTATCAGCTGACGGCTCTTCATGACCTGCGAAATAACGCAGGCCGCATGTTGCACAATATTCAGGAGGGCACGCCCTGGTATCAGCGCTTTGGTCTGGACCATAATCAGCAACTGCTTGACGCGATGCTGCCCTGGTACGGCGTGGCAAACAACCGCCTGATACGCGACCCGGCAAATGAGGCGCTTAAGCAAAAGCTCAGCGCGCTGGCAAACTCTGCCCCCAACAGTGACCAGCGGACACAGCTGGCGAAACCGGGTTATGACCAGCTGAAAGCCTGGCTGATGATGGCCCGTCCGGATAAAGCCGACGGCGCATTCTACGCACAGACCATGAAAACCGTGCAGCCGACGCGTATGGGCATCTCGGCCGGTCTGTGGCAGAGCCTGTCACCGGATTTGTGGGCTTTCTATATATCCGAACTGCCAGCGCAGCCACAGTGGAAAATCACGCCGGATGCGCAGCTGGTCAGCCAGAGCCGCCAGGTGTTGTTGCAGCAGATAGGACGACGCAATGCGGAAAGTTCGCTGTATGAAAACATGCTCAAATCCGTGCGCCGTAACTTTGCCGATGTGTCCCTGGAGGACATGACTGGTGGTACCGATGCCCGTCGCCTGTTTACTACCGATGAGGTGGTACCGGGAATGTTCACCCGTCAGGCCTGGGAGGGGGAGATTCAGCAGGCTATCGAAAAGGCCGCAAATTCCCGTCGCGATGAAATCGACTGGGTGCTGAGCGACAGTCGAAAAGCCGTCTCCTCAGACCTGTCGCCGGAAGCACTGAAAGCACGTCTGACACAGCGCTACTTCACTGACTTTGCCGGTAGCTGGCTGAGCTTCCTCAACAGCCTGCAACTTAATCCGGCAAACAATATTGCAGACGTCACCGACCAGCTGACGCTGATGAGTGATGTACGCCAGTCCCCGCTGATTGCCCTGATGAACACCATCGCCTGGCAGGGGCAGACCGGCCAGAAGAATGAAACCCTTTCGGACTCCATCATCAAATCGGCTAAAGACCTGGTGGGCGGGCAGGACAAACCGGTGATTAACCAGTCAGCGTCAGGCCCGCAGGGGCCGCTGGATGACACCTTTGGTCCGTTGCTTCAGCTTCTGGGCAAAAACAAGGGCAGCAACGTGATGTCGGCTGACAACTCCCTGAGCCTGCAAACGTACCTGACCCGTATCACCCGCGTGCGCTTACGCCTGCAGCAGGTGGCCAGCGCCACTGACCCGCAGGAAATGATGCAGACCCTGGCGCAGACCGTGTTCCAGGGTAAAAGCGTGGACCTGACCGACACCCGGCAATACGGCAGCCTGATTTCGGCAAGTCTTGGCGAAGAGTGGAGTGGTTTTGGCAGCACGATGTTTGTGCAGCCTCTGACCCAGGCATGGGAGACCGTGCTTCAGCCGTCGGCAGCCAGCCTGAATGATAAATGGAGCCGCTCGATTGTCGCGAACTGGCAAACTGCCTTTGACGGGCGTTTCCCGTTTGCCGCCAGCAAAAGTGATGCCTCATTACCGATGCTGGCTGAATTTGTGCGTAAGGACAGCGGACGTATAGAGCGCTTCCTGACGACAGAGCTCAACGGCGTGTTGCACAAAGAGGGCAGCCAGTGGGTACCGGATAAGGTCAACAGCCAGGGGCTGAGCTTTAACCCGACCTTCCTGCGGGCTATTAATCAGCTGAGCCAACTGTCAGACATTCTGTTCACCGATGGCAGCCAGGGCATCAGCTTTGAGCTGCAGGCCCGTCCTGTGCCGCAGGTGGTGGAAACCCAGTTGACCATTGATGGACAAAAGCTGCACTACTTCAACCAGATGGCTGACTGGCAAAGCTTCCGCTGGCCGGGAGATACCTACAAGCCGGGGACGATGCTGACCTGGACCACCGTCAACGCTGGTGCGCGTCTGTTCGGGGATTATAGTGGGACCTGGGGCTTTATTCGCTGGCTGGACCAGAGCAAGCGTGTACAGCTTGACCGCAGTCAGTGGATGATGAGCTTTACTGCCCCGGACGGTCGCACCCTGCAGTGGGTACTGCGCTCACAACTCGGAAAAGGCCCACTTGCGCTGCTGGATCTGCGTGGTTTCACACTGCCGGACCAGATATTCAGCGTCGACAGCGCGGCCACCGCGCAGGCGCTGATGGCTAATACGGGGAACAATGACATGGAGGGGGGCGAATAATGAGTACTCTGCATAATCTGGTTGCCGCCTGTCAGGCGGATGAAACCCTGTTGCGACAGCAGGCACAGACTCGTACGGAACGCTGGCAGCGCTGGCTTGCTCCGGTCAGCGTGACCAGCCCGACAGGGGAAGACCCGGGATATGACGATGATTTTCAGCGTATCCGCGAAGAGGTCAATAAGCTCTCCGGCATTGATACCGGGTTGATATGCACGCTTGCCGAAAAACTGATGACCACCACGGCAAAAGATATCCGGGTTGCGACTTATTACTGCTGGGCGCGCCTGCACCAGGATGGCGAAGCCGGCTTCGCCGAAGGGCTTGAACTGCTGGCGGGATTACTGCAGCGCTACGGCATGCAGCTTCACCCCCGGCGGGACCGCAGCCGCAAAGTCGCGATGGAATGGCTCGGCGGTACCCGTGTCCTGGACAATTTGTCACTGTACCCGGAGGTCGTACGCGAGGATGCACAGCGTACCGCCGGGGCGCTGATACTTATTGCTGACAGCCTGAATACAGAGCCTGAAGCGTCACGGGCGGAGCTGAATGCCCTGTACAGCGCTCTTGAATCCCGCCTGATGAAAGGCGGCGGCGTGGATGCCGTGGTACCGCAGAACGCCAGCAATCAGGCACGTAGTCAGCAGCTATCTCATACGACAGAACAGGATGCGCCAGTGCTGAGTCGCATCACCTCGGGTCAGGACTTACTGGCTCAGGCTCGCACCCTTACGGGGTACCTGCGTGAGCAACCCGGTGGCTGGCTTGCGGCGCACCGGCTGATGAAAAGCCTGCGTCATGACACGCTGAGCGCTGTTCCGGCATCGGATGCTGAAGGGAAAACGCGCATCGAACCGCCGCGGGCTGACCAGAGGGCGATGCTCAAACGCCTGTACCTGCAACAGAGCTGGCTGGAGATACTGGAGCAGGCAGACAGTACCTTCTCGCGCGGTGCCAATCATCTCTGGCTGGATCTGCAGTGGTATACCCATCAGGCCCTGATGAAGTCGGGGCAGGATGTACTGGCCGACATCATCACAGCCGACCTGAAAGGGCTGCTGCGCCGCCTCACCGGGCTTGAAACCCTGGCTTTTAACGACGGGACACCGTTTGCCGATGAGGTCACGCTGAACTGGATAAACCAGAGTGTACTGGGCGATATGTCCGGCTGGCAGGATGAACCTGTCAGCGCTATCAGCACGGGTGACAACGATATTCTGGCGCTTGAACCTGAAGCGCTGGAGAAAGCAGACAGCGAAGGTCTGGATGCCGCACTCCACTGGCTGCAGACACGCCCGGGCACCGACACCACAAAAGACAGATGGCTGCTGCGCCTGCTGATGGCTCGCGTGGCCGAGCAGAAAGGTAAGAATGAACTGGCCCTGCATCTGCTGGGTGAGCTCGACAATGCCGCACAGTCCATCACCCTCACGCAGTGGACGCCGGTGCTGTTGTTTGAAGTGAAATCGCGCCGCCTCAGACTGCTGCGCATGAAAGCCGCCCGCAGTGAAGCCGATAAATCACGGCTTCAGCCGGAGATGGATCAGCTTCTGGCCGGTCTGATTGCACTTGACCCGGCAGGCAGTGCGGTACTTTGTGGGTAACAACACCGGGCATACCTTTAAAACACACATATTCAGGTTTTTATGGACGATTTAACCCTGCGTTATTACGACGCCGAAATGCGCTACCTGCTGGAAGCGGGCGAAGAATTTGCCCGTGCTCACCCCGAGCAGGCAGCAATGCTCAATCTCGATAAAGCGGGGGCGCGCGACCCGTACGTGGAGCGTCTGTTTGAAGGCTTCGCCTTCCTTATGGGGCGTCTTCGCGAGAAGCTTGATGACGACCTGCCTGAACTGACCGAAGGGCTGGTTAGCCTGCTGTGGCCGCATTACCTGCGCACCATTCCCTCGATGTCGGTGGTGGAGTTCACTCCCGACTGGCGTGAGTTGAAAGAACCGATGCGTATTGACAAAGGTTTCGAAGTAAACTCGCGACCGATCGGAGAGAAGGGCACCCGCTGTCGGTATACGACTACCAAAGAAATCACCCTTCAGCCGCTGTCACTTGAAAGTGCGCGTCTGGTAACCGATCCGGATGGTCGCTCGGTCATCACGCTGCGCTTTAATTGCAGCCATCTGGCTGACTGGAGCCGTGTCGATCTCAGTCAGGTCCCGTTCTATTTCAACGCTGATGCACCGCTGGCCTGCGCCATGCATGAAGCCTTTACCATGAACACGGCGCGCCTGTGGCTGCGGATGCCGGGTGATACGGACAGAAGACCGCTGGACGGGTATTTCACCGCACTGGGGTTTGGTGATGATGACAGGCTCTGGCCGAAGGGGGACAGCAGTTTCAGCGGTTACCAGTTGCTGCTGGAGTATTTCACCTTTCGAGAGAAATTCATGTTCACGGGCCTGCGTGGGCTGGAGACCGTGCCCTTTCCGGCTGAGCTCCCGTGGTTTGAAATCGACGTGGTACTGACGGAACGCTGGAAGCATGATTTCAGCTTTACCGAAAAGCATCTGCGTCTGAACTGTGTGCCGGTGATTAACCTGTTCCCGCTGGAATCTGATCCACTGACGCTCAATTCATTGCAGACCGAATATATGCTGCGTCCGATGCGTGTGCAGGACGGTCATACCGAGATTTACGCCGTGGATTCGGTGATGTCATCGAACCATCATACCTACGTGCCTTTTTCGAGCTTCCGCCACAAGGGGGGGATGATGCGCCATGAGGCACCGGAATATTACTACCACACCCGCGTGCGCCGCGGTCCGTCCGGGTTGCATAACACCTGGCTTATCCTCGGCGGCGAAGCGTTTGATAGCCACACGGTGCCGGAGGATGAAAGTCTGTCGCTGACGCTCACAGGCACCAACGGGCAGCTACCTCGTCGTGCACTGCAGAGCACCGTGCTTGATACAGTAATGAAAACCACCTCGACCAGTATTGCCGTCCGTAACCTGTGTGCGCCGACGTTACCCTGTTATCCCCCGGCGCAGGATCGTTTTCACTGGCGTGTGCTGAGTCATCTTGGCAGCGGCTTCCTGTCGATGATGGACAACGCCGATGTGCTGCGCGGGACCCTGGCGCTGTACGAATGGACTGACAGCGAGATGAACCGCCGTCGTCTGGAAGCCATCATTGACGTGAAGCACAGTGAAACCGAACGCTTTGAGCAGGGCTATCTGGTCCGTGGCGTGCAGATTGAGGTGACTCTGGACAGCCACGGCTTTGCCGGGCGCGGCGACATCTGCCTGTTTGGCGAGATGCTGAGCCGTTTCTTCGCGCTGTATACCGACATTTATCTGTTTAACCGCCTGATTATCATCCTGCAACCAACCGGAGAGCGCCTGGAATGGGAAGAGAAGCACAACCGCCGTATTCCCGGCTGACCCCGAGGCTGGAGGCTGACCTTAACCGCATTAACTTTTACCGTTTCTGTCAGTTGCTGGAGAAACTGAATCCGGATCGACCGCTGATGGGCTCAACCAGTCATCCCGCAGATGACCCGGTGCGATTTGCACCGCATCCCGGAATGGGCTTTCCGGCGAGCGAACTCAAAGCCGTGGAGTATGACGAAGAGGATAACAGTAAACCACCGCTAATCCGCGCCACGTTTATGGGGATGTACGGCGTGGATTCGCCGCTGCCAACCGCCTGTCTCGACGACATCACCCAGCGTCGTGAAGGGCATGAAGCGCTTCAGGGCTTTCTGGATATCTTCAGTCACCGCATCCTGACGCAGTTTTATCGCATCTGGCGTAAGTACTCTTATCCGGCCACCTTTGAGCCCGGCGGCACCGACAGCATTTCGCAGTCGTTGCTGGGTCTGGTGGGGCTGGGTATTCCCGGTACCGCGAACCACATTGCCACACCGGTGTCCCGTTTTCTGGCGCTGCTGGGCGTGCTGCAGCTACCGGGCAAAACCCAGGAGGGGATGCAGGCTCTGGTGAGCCTGCTGGCACCGGGTACCACCGTTAAGGTCAGCCCGTACTGCCTGCGTCCGGTGGAGGTCAGTCAGCCACTGGGTTTTTACGGTGATGACGATTTTCTGCTTGATGGCAACACGCCACTTGGCGATGAAGCGATGGATGCCAGCAGCCAGTTGCTGATCGCCCTGTCCACCGTTAACGAACAGGAGTCGCAGGGCTGGAAACCGGACGGTCTGCTGTATCAGGACTTTCTGGTGATGCTGCGTGTCTATCTTGGCTGGCGCTTCAGGGCAAAAATCACCCTGACTACCCCCACCCGGTTGCTGGCCGCGCCACCGCTCGGCGAAGGCCCGTTCTGGCTTGGGACGAATGGCGTGCTGGGCGCGGAAGACGAATCCCTTTCGGACGATATCCCGCAGACCTTTACGACGGTAGTGGGCTATTACACCGGGCTGGAGCCCGCAACTCCACAACAAGGAAACCGACGTGTTACGTACAAGTTTGATTAAACCCGCGTACTGGCTACCTGTACTGCTGGCGTTCAGCCTGACGGGCTGCGGAGTGACGCAGGGCATCACCGATGGCACCAAATCGGCCTTTAACGCCGTGTTCTACAAAAAGATTAAGATGCTGCACCTGGATTTCACCGCGCGCGAGGCGCTGAATACCGATTCCCGCGAGAGTAACTCGCTGTCGGAGCCGGTGGTGATCCGTATCTACCAGTTGAAAGACCGCAAAATCTTCGACAAAACGGTCTACCAGCAGTTGCTGAAAGACGGGGAGACTATTCTCAAAGCTGACCTGCTGGCGAGTCGTGATGTGGTGGTGAAGCCGGGTGGTGATGCGAACCTGAATATGCCGATGGAAGCCGATGCACAGTTTGTGGCAGTGGTGGGGCTGTTCCGCCACCCGGATATGGTCAACAACACCTGGAAGCTGGTGATAGGGCGCGAAGACCTTGACCCGGATAAGCCGCGCATTCTGGAAGCGGGTAGCAACTATTTGACGCTGCAACCTCTCAAGGACGAATGATGCCCCGGGGACACAACACACCTTCACTGTACGAAATGTTGACCGGCAACTTCGCCGGCGGTCTCGATCTCCATCAGGTTAGTGAACAAAACCAGATCATTTTGTCCGTACTCGACAATATGCAGCGTATCCTCAACTGTCGTGCCGGCACGCTGGCGCATCTGCCGGACTATGGTCTGCCGGATATGACCAGAATTCTCCAGGGCATGCCGGGTACCGCCCATGAGCTGATGGGTACCCTGTCGGCTGTTCTGCTCAAATACGAACCGCGCCTGAAAAGTATCAATGTCATTCTGCTCGACGAGGAAATCCCCGGCGAATTGTGTTACGCCATTGATGCTGAGCTGAAGGGCATTGGTCTGGTGCGCTATGGCACTGAGTTTATGCCCGAGGGACGAGTGATGCTGAGGCATCTGAAGCAACAGCAGTATCTCAATACTGCAACCCGTCTGTAAGGTCAGAGAGCATCATGTCTGTAAAATCACGGTTTCTCGAAAAATTGCAGACCCGACAGTCTGCTCTGGCTTCATCTGTCAGTAAGAGTCAGACTGATATTGCAGAGTTTCGCCTGCGAATGACACAACTTCAGGAGCAGATGGACGCGTGGCTGGAGGGTACCGGACTGAATGTGGAGACGGTCAGTACATCCGTTACGGACCTGCTGGTTGAGGGGAGAGTATTTGATATTGCCACCCCCGTTCTTCGTATCAACGACCGGTCTGTAAAATTTGTGCCGGCATTTTTTATGGCCAGGGTGTAACCGGGGGCGTGGAGGCGACCTTCCATAATAGAGAATTCGTGACACCTCTGGGGCGATTATTTATGCGGTCAGGCACGATGAAGCACTGGACCTTTACTCCGCCTGGTGCTTTATCCCTCTCCGGGCAGGGTTTTGATGAGAGTACATTTTCTGGTTTGATTCTGGCGCTCCTTCCATAGTGCAACCGGAATGAACAATAGTCATATTTTTTGCCTGTCTATCATTGCATAATTATCTGGCGAAACAAATAAGACAATGAAACTATTTGATAATAACAGGAGATAAAGTGTTTTTTATTAGGAATGGTATTGCAGGGTACAGAAAGATCTTTTCTTATAAAGGTGTTGCTGGGCGAAAGGAGTATTTCCTGTTTTTTCTCTTTCAGTTAATTATTTATAGCGTGCTTGCATTAATCTCATTCAGGTTATGGGCCATTATGAAGGAGCAAAGTCTGAATCAGAGTGAATCAGGCGTTATTCTGACTGAGTTTGGATTTCTGGCGATTCTTGTAATGGTGGGTTGTGCCTGGTTAGCTGATCTGGCCTCTCAGTAAATATCAATACGGTTCAGATAAGTTGCTTACCATGACAGATTTTGTGAGTATATTTTTTAAGGAGCGTAAATGACGCTTTATGATATCAAACCTGTATTTCAGAATCTTTTACGTCCGTTAACCCGGTTTATGTATTTACGGGGTATTACAGCTAATCAGGTAACAATCTTTGCTGTGGTTGCATCTGTTATTCTGGGCGTGGTTTTGATGCTGTTCCCCGTGTCGTACTTATTTATTCTGATGCCGGTATTTTTGTTTATTCGTATGGCACTGAATGCGATTGATGGCATGCTGGCCCGGGAATTCAGCCAGAAAAGTCAGGCAGGGGCTGTGCTTAATGAAACCGGAGACATTATTGCAGATGCTGTGCTTTACTTCCCTTTTGCATTTTTGAACGGAATCAGTCCCTGGCTGGTTGTTCTGGTTGTTTTACTTTCCTGGTTGACGGAATTCTGTGGTGTGGTCGTTCAGACTCTGACTGGTATCCGGAATTATCGTGGGCCGATGGGAAAAAGTGACAGAGCCCTGGTGATGGGAGCCCTGGGAGGATTTATTGCATTCTGGCCGCAGTATATCAGTGTTGCCAATATCGTGTTCGGGATATCCTGTATGTTGATGATATGGACATGCATTAACCGTTGCTGCAGTGTGAAGGAGGTCAAAAATGTCTGATTCTCTGCGCACAATGCATTATTGTCTTGTCGGAATATTCACTCTGCTGGTGCTGGCGACCATTATTCTTTTCATCTTAAGAAAATTCCGTCCACAGTATGACTGGTTTGAGCTTCAACAGCGTATTAACAGTTGGTGGATTATTGTTGGTTTATTTTCACTGGCGATGCTTTCACCAAAAGAAGTGGCGCTTGCTTTTTGGGGCTTTCTCAGTTTTCTGTCACTGAAGGAATATCTGACACTGACACCGACTCGTCGTTCAGACAGTATACCCTTGCTGTGGATGTATGTTGCCATCCCATTACAATACATCTGGGTGGGGATGTCGTGGTACGGCATGTTTATTATTTTTATTCCTGTTTATGTCTTTTTATTTCTGCCTGTCCGTATGGTTCTGGTGGGGGATACCCGTAGTTTTTTACACTCGGCATCCATTCTGCAGTGGGGGATGATGACAACGGTTTTTGCTTTAAGTCATGTTGCGTTCCTGATGATGTTGCCAGGCGAGGATGCCAGTGTGGGGGCACTGCTGGTGATATTTCTGGTGGCGACCACCGGACTTAACGATATTGCACAATATCTGTGGGGGAAAACACTGGGTAAAATCAAGATTATGCCAAAGGTCAGTCCGAATAAAACGCTGGCCGGATTGCTGGGCGGCATGTTGAGCACCACGCTGCTGGCGACCATTTTTGGTCCGCTGCTGACACCCATGAACTGGCTCCACGCGCTGGGTGCCGGATTGATTATCGGCCTGAGCGGGTTCTGTGGCGATGTGGTGATGTCGGCTGTTAAGCGTGATTTGGGTGTGAAAGATTCCGGGAAATTGCTGCCAGGGCATGGTGGCATCCTTGATCGTCTCGATTCGCTGATTTATACCGCTCCGTTGTTCTTCCACTTCTATTACTACTTCTACGTATAAGAGGCGCAGATGAATCGTTTTTTGCGCTGGATCTTTACGCTGTGTATTGCATATCCCGTGATCTGGATTTGGCTGGGAGTTCGTGTGTCGGGGCGCAAAAAGCTTCCTGTGGAAGGTCCGGCTATTATCGTGGCGAACCACAACAGTCATCTGGATGTGCTGACGTTGTTCACGCTGTTTCCACTTTCAACACTGGCGAATGTGCAGCCTGTGGCGGCAGCAGACTATTTCTTACGAAACAAAGTGATTGGCTGGTTCGCACTGAAGGTCATTGGCATTATTCCCGTTTATCGTGGCTCCCAGCAGACTAATCCGCTGCAGGCCTGCGTTGATGCGCTGGCAGCAAAGAAAATTGTGATTATTTTTCCGGAGGGGACACGAGGTGAGCCGGGGAAATTTTCCGGGATTAAATCCGGCATCTGGCATTTAAGTCAGCAGTGCCAGGAGGTGCCTGTCATCCCCGTCTACTTACACGGTCTGGATCGTTCGATGGGCAAAGGGCAAAAAATCCCTGTGCCGTTTTTTATCGACATCTTCATTGACGAACCACTGTTTTACGACGCGGATAAAGTCACGTTTAAACAATCGTTATTAACTCGTTTCGTCACATTACAACAGCAGGCGACAAGGAGAATCACATGAGTCAGGAAGCGCGTATATTCCATGAGAATACATTTGCAACCAGCGATGGTGAGTTACTTTATTTTCGCCACTGGCCTGCAACAGAAGGCAACGGTAAGAAAGTCATCGTGCTGTTTCACCGTGGACATGAACATTCCGGGCGTCTGCAGCACATCGTTGATGAGCTGGTCATGCCTGATACACATTTCTACGCCTGGGATGCTCGCGGCCATGGTCAGTCTCCGGGAGCTCGTGGTTACAGTCCGGGTTTGGCTCGCTCTGTTCAGGATGTGGATGAGTTTGTTCGTTTCGTGGCAAAGGACGCACAGGTCAGCACTGAGGATATCATAGTGATTGCGCAGAGCATGGGAGCTGTACTGGTCTCGACCTGGGTTCACGACTATGCGCCGAAAATTCGGGGAATGGTGCTGGTTTCTCCGGCCTTTAAGGTTAAACTGTATATGCCGTTCGCCCGAACGGGCCTTGAGTTGATGCAGCGTATCCGGGGCCAGTTCTATGTTAACTCCTATGTGAAAGGGAAATTCCTCTCCCACGATCCGGAGCGTGTTGCCAGTTTTGAGCAGGATAAACTCATCACGCGGGCAATTGCGGTGAACATTCTTCTCGATCTCTACAAAACGGCTGAGCGTATTGTGTCCGACTCTGCTGCCATTACGTTGCCGACTCAATTGCTGATCTCTGGCGATGATTTTGTCGTGCATGCAAAGCCACAAAAACAGTTCTACGCCGGCCTGCGAAGCCCTGTCAAAGAACTGCATATTTTACCTGGTTTCTATCACGATACGCTGGGTGAAAAAGATCGCGCCGTGGCCTTCGATAAAATGAAAACCTTTATCGATAAACTATTTGCAACAAAACCTTACATCTTCGATTACAGCCAGGAAGACCAGTGGAGCCCGAGTGCAGATGCTTATCGCGAACTGCAGGTATCGCCAAAAGTTCGTTCGCTGGAGGGGATATTCTATTCCTCATTAAGTTACGGTATGAAAACGATCGGCAGACTGTCGAAGGGAATACGTCTGGGCTACGAAACAGGTTTTGATTCCGGCAGCACGCTGGATTATGTGTACCGTAACTACCCGGAAGGTAAAGGTATTCTGGGGCGTATGATTGATCTGTATTACCTGAACAACATTGGCTGGAGGGGGATCCGGGTGCGAAAAGTCAATATTCAGCAGGTCATAGAGCAGGCAGTCATCTGGCTGAAAGAGAGGGAAATGCCGGTACGTGTGGTGGATATTGCAGCCGGTCACGGGCGTTATGTGCTTGATGCGCTGGAGAAACATCAGGATATCGACAGCATCCTGCTGCAGGATTACAGCGACCTGAATGTTGAGAAAGGTCAGGCCATGATTGAAGAACGAGGGTTAAGCCACGTCGCCCGGTTCAAAAAAGGCAATGCCTTTGACTACGACTCTCTCGCCACGCTTGAGCCTGCACCAACGTTGGGGATCGTTTCCGGGTTATATGAACTCTTCCCGGATAACACATTAATCAAAGTCTCACTTGCCGGGCTGGCTGCAGCAATCCCACCAGGTGGCGTGCTGGTTTACACCGGGCAACCGTGGCATCCGCAGTTGAAGACTATCGCTTATACTTTAACCAGTCACCAGAACGGCATTCCGTGGATGATGAGAGTGCGTACCCAAAAAGAGATGGACACACTGGTGGAGCAGGCGGGTTTCGAGAAATGTCACCAGATGATTGATGAATTTGGTATTTTCACCGTCTCGTTGGCCGTGAGAAAGCTGCATGAATGAGTCTGTTTTTTATAAAATTGAGACAGCTCCGTTTTTCAGGGGCTATATAAAATCATTAACAATGTGTTAGTTTTTTTTATCATTCTGATATCGCTAATATCTGGCGTTAAATTTTTACTGCCGCCATTTGAACAACAGATTGGCATTAATACCATGGTGGCGGTAGGGATAGCAGTTACCGAACCCCCGCGCAGATCCAGACGTACGCGGCTAACGCATCCGGCTCCTGCTTCGGGTATTTGGCGTAGAAGCGTAGCATCGGATAAGGGACATTATTTGGGGGGACGGGAGCCAGCGTTTACACAACCTGTTGAAACGTGCTCAGTTCATTCTGTGCCGCTGACTTCCTTCGTCTAAGTGTTTTCAGCCACAGGCGTTTCATCTCCTCCATAAACTGGGTCAGTGCCCTGATGTTGAAGGGGACACCATAGTAGTTAAGATGCCCCTCCACCACCAGCCTTAGCCAGCGGCCGGTTTCTGCCGGCTTTTCATGAAGTCGTTTATGAAGCGCCTGTTTTATGGTTTTCAGTTGCGCGATGCGTCGGCTTCGTCTGGTTTTCCTCATGACGACTGCCTTGCCATTACGCAACTTTTTTCCTCAACTCACGTATTTCGATTTGTTCTGGCGCCATCGGAGAGGCTTTTGGTGTTTTGCCCTGACGCTCATCACGCAGTTGTTTGAACCATCTTGTCATTGTGGAAAGGCCGACATCCATAGCGTTGGCGGCATCTGCCACCGTGTAGTTCTGGTCAACAACCAGTTGAGCTAAACTCTGAGCTGAAATTTCTTTTTTTCATTGGAGCACCTGTGTTGTTCTGAAGTGAGCATATCATCTCTGTTCAGGTGGCCAAATTCAGTGTGCCGCTTCAAGTCAGAAAGTGAGAGAGCTACGATTGATGAGAGCTTTGTTGTAGATGGGCAGTTGATGATTTTGAACTTTTGCTTTGCCACGGAACAGTCTGTGTTGTTGGGATGAAGCATAATCTGATCCTTCAGCTCAGCAAAAGTTCGTTTTATTCAACAAAGCCTGATAAAATTTTTAATGGATTTTTTTTTTTTTTTTTTTTTTTTTTTTTTTTTTTTTTTTGATAATATGGGATATTATGAAAAAATATATTATTACTTTTTTATTTTTAATTGCTACTTCTGATTTATTATTTGCGCAGGAAATTTCTTGTTCCTCACCGATGGTGCTTAAAACTGTCAACGATAATCTCCATACGCACGCAACTATTAGAAACACTAAATTAAAAGAAAGAAGTATCCAGGATGTTCCTGTTAATTTTTTTGAGTTTTCAGATTCTGTTCCTGGTAGATACGGCTATCTTTCGTGTTTTGCATCTGTTTCATTAAAAGTTGATAAAAATGTTACTCAACTGTTATCTAACGAGGATTTAAAATATTCAAAACTTGCTCATCAGATTGCGAGTGACTATCTCCCATATTATGATGTGAATTCTATAAACCAAAATGATGGTTATTTATCATTCACAGGCTTTCATTATATCCTGTCTCTTATACACATCTCCGAGCCCAC
>ERZ1026780.519-NODE-519-length-30614-cov-7.589319_pt1 | contig 30614 bp, 16 predicted proteins | sample MGYA00380126_ERZ1026780 | MGnify/ENA primary metagenome ERZ1026780 (study PRJEB33269, sample SAMEA4719762) | human gut metagenome | biome: human-associated habitat; feature: organic feature; material: feces | place: Cameroon | collected 2013-10 ... | reverse complement strand
ATACTAAGTGAATATGGTTAATAAACATTGAAACTTTTTTCTTTTAAGGGATAATGCTAGCATGCGAAATTTGGAGGAAAAAATGAAAAACAACAGCAAATGGAAAAAAGCTTTGCTAACCTTGTCCGCTTTATCCTTATTGGCTTCTTGCCAAGAGCAGACAGTTCCGAGTTCGTCCGTTTCTTCTCCTTCTTCAGAAGATATCGTTTCTTCGAAGGATGAGATGGCAGATTACAAAGCTCTTCAAACCATGTTAAGAAATTTATCTGATGGCGTAAGTCTTGAGTCATTAGTTACCACGACTGCGACCTTCGGAGAAGGAAACTCAAAACAATCTCAGTATTATCGTTTCTATCTTGACGTACAAAACACCAAAAACGAATATGCCTATCAACAATATAAGGGCGTAGATTCCGCTAGCGGAACCCCTAATAAAGATTCTTTGGAAGCCAGTGGAGATTTGACAAAAAACACGATGGGATATGTCTGTCAGAAATATCTTCTCGTTAACAACGAAGTCTTTCTTTACCCCGTCACTCAAGAAACCGCCCAAGGAACAAGCTACGTTAACTGGGCAGATTCAGGTTTGGCCAATATTTTCTCTCAACTAAACTCAACAATGTTTGAGAAAAAAGATAAAGATACCTACACCTTAAAAAGTGATGTTTCAATCGATTTCAGAAGAAAAATCTCAGGCAACTTCTATGGTGCAAATACTTTACCAGCCGCCGCTAAATTCGATTTGAAGGTCAAAGATGGGCAAATCTACGCTTACACTCTCTCCACGGAAGTTCAACAACGTCATGATTCGAACTATCAAACCTCATACACTCTTCAATATGAATTTTCTGGAACAGTGATAGCTTATGGCAAAGCCAACGAAGAAGTCACAAAAAATTTCCATAATCCTGTTAAGGGGAAAGAAGATGCGACTTTCCAAAAGGCTTTTGAAAAATTACAAAACCATAATTACACAGAGACTTCAACCACTTATCGTTTATCTAATTTAAGTTGGAACGACAAAGGAAGCTTTTCTTCAAAGAATAAAGCCCTTTATCAAGAGAACACTCTTCTAAAACAAACCTTAAATAATAAGGATCAAGTTCAATCAGAAGACGCTTACTATCTCACAAAGGATAATAACCTTCAAAATATCATCAAAATTGGTGATAAGGGTTACTTTAACCAAGGTCTTGCCTTAGGGTATAGCAATGGACAAAATCCATTCCCTCAATTTGATGTTTCCTCTCTTTTCTTTAAAAAGGAAGAGGAAGGTTTATATTCCTTCACCTATGGAGATACTCATTGTGATATCTTCAATTCTGCGAATTTCACAGATGTTACCACCGCTCTTGTATATTTTGCCAAGGTAGATCTTCGTGATGAAAATAAGATTACAGTCAGCATGCTTTATGCGGCTTCTTCTAGCGATGCCGTCGTCTATTACAAACTCGTTACGGAATATAGTAATATCGGTTCCACATTAAGTGGCATTGATGTTTCGAAAGTGAAAGATGGCGACGATCTTACTTGGAACGATTATTTCAAAGATGATGCCGATTTGGAAAAAGCGAAAGCAATTCTTGGTGAAGAACGTTTCAACTCTTTACCAGTCATTGGTGGTATCTACAATAAAGTTAACTTATTTGTGGATGAAGCAAGCAAACGAATTCAGTTCCAATACGCTTTCGGCGCTCTTTCCCAGTTTGACTTTGATGGAGACTCAAGTTTATCCGCTTATGAGCAAACCATTATGTATGCCCAAGTGGATTCCATTCTTAGACCATATAGCCAGAAACTAAATAAGACATTATGGCCAGATCTTAAAGCAGGATTGGTTGGCAATACATATTGCGTAGAACTCTCCAGCGTTCAAAATTATGAAGAAGATGGCGTAAGCAAGCGTTTAACATTAGACGTCTACTTCACCTATGATGCCAACGCCGTAAATAGTTATCTCGTTATCGACGTCAAATACGACGAAATGGTTACTCTCACCTTCGATTACAACTACGAAGGAGCGGAAAATACCGTTCAAACCGTTACAAAAGGAAGCAAGGTCACCTTCCCTTCCGCAAGAAGAAAAGGTTACCAATTCCTTGGTTGGTTTAAAGACCCAGAAGGTAACGAAGAAGCCAATGAAGGCGATCCAATCAATTCCAACACCACTTACTATGCCAAATGGCAAGCATACGAACAATAAAGGACATGTATATGAAAAGGAAAATCATTTGTTTATTAGCCCTCACTCCACTTGTTTTAGCTGGATGTGACAAACCTTCTAATCGTACCGGAGATTTTGTCTCTTCGGTAAATCCTGTTGAACCAAAGCCAGATGAAAGCGAATCTCCAATTGATCCAAAACCAGGAAATTATGATGAATTAACCGAAGCTTATTTCAACGAATTAAAGGCTGGCGGCGTGACCATCAAAGGTACTATCACTTGGGATTTCTCCGCTGAAGTTACCGATAGCACAACTGGCGGAACCTATAGCGCAGATGAGAAAATCATTGTTGATCGTTTTGCCGGTCAAGCTTCTAGTACTTTAAAGAGTGAGATCCGTGCAAAATCCACACCCGATACGGACCCAGCTGATTCTAGCTTTAACTTCCGCGTCTTTAAAAATGCCAAAGGTAATTTAACGCGTCTTTATGTCGGTGCAGACAATAAGGTTCATGAAGTTCCATATATGAGTACCGACCATGATGAAGATGGATATGAAGTTCAAGTTCCAACTGCTTATGATACGTATTTCTCTAATCCATTCACCCAAATTAAATGGAATGAAATCCGTAAAAATAGCGACGGAACCTACACTGTAAATTCTGATGACTTCCTTGTTTCCGCTCTTTTCTTTGGGCAATCCTTTGAAGCAGAAAGAAATTCCATTATCCTTTCTGTCAAAGACAATGTCATCCATGCAGATTTGAAAACTCAAAGGATGCAATATGAATATGACACTTCCGTATACAATTGGCTTACTGGAAGCTTAGATATCCAATTAGCAAGCAAAACGGACATCGATAAGCCTCAAGCATATGAAGAGGTTGCAGAAAATCTTCCTTTAAAGAACGCTTTCGAAGAACTCGCTAACGCCTTAAAAGATGGCGGCAAGGGTTTCGACTATAACTATTTAGAGGAATTAAATGGTGAAACTTATAACAAAGACATTACCTATATGACTCCAGAGGGATTCGTGACCGACTTCTCTAACACAGGCAAAGTACCTTCCGGAATTGCCAAATACGATGACGGAAAGAATTATTTCTTCGAATTTAGAAATAACAAAGTGAGAAAGTCTGGAACCTCCCCTACTATTCCTCTTCCTGACTATAGTGAAAACGCTCTTTCCGCTTATGTCTTTGAAAAAGAAGATGAAAACGTTTATGTCGCAAAAACGAGAGCTCTTGCTCAATTAGCTTCTGATACTATTTTTGATTATTACCACAAAGACAACATTTATGGTAGATGGGCTAGCGATTTTGTGGGATATGAAGGCACTACTTCTTTAAGAATCACCTTAGCTAACGGCCATGTTTCTACCATCGATTATAACTATGAGGTTGGTGGAAAACTGATTAATGGCTCTTGCAAAGTCACGAACATCAATAACACCTTCTTAGGTTATGAATTCAAGACCAAACAACTTGGACCAGTGAAAGCGGGATATGAGCATTTCATGGGTGATTTCTTCTCTTATGACTATGGTAGCCTTGGAAGAGCAGAAGGCATCCCTCAATATGCCCTCCGTGTTTATGGTGATGGAAAATATTGGTGTTACAAACATGAAGAGGGGAAGGACGATCCAAAAGAGCCAGAGACCTTCCCACAAGGAAAATTAGAAGGAGATACCTTTACCTTCACCTTACCAGATGGAATGAGCGTTTCTATCAAATACTATGAAGGCGTTAATTATTTCGATTTAGGCTACACCGATAAACAAGGCAAACCAACTACGACTTCCCGTGAAGACACTCGTTATGGAGAAACAAGCGGACGTGAACACATCTTCACCTTTAACTTAAATCCATATTCCGAATGGAATAAAGATTCCGGTCTTATAAAAACAAATGCGGGAGCGGATGCGGAATGAAAAAGAGAAATATATTTCTTCTTTCTGTCGCAAACTTACTTACTTTAGCAAGCTGTGATAACAACAACGAAAGTTCTAGCGAATCTTCCTTAGAAACACCCTCATCTGAAGTTGTAAAAGCAAGTCATAGCATCTCTAATAACCTTCCGAAGAGCATTCAAATCAATGTTCCTTCGGAAGCAAAAGAGGGAGATACCGTTACTCTTACTCTAACTTATGACGAGAACACAATTCTCGTAACTAAAGTCTTAGCAAATAACGTGGAATGTTCTTCTTTAGGCAATAAGAAATACTCTTTTACCATGCCTAATGAAAACGTGACCATCAGCGTTGAAAGCGAAGCAAAAGCAAGCAAATACGCTATTACTAATGGCAATGCCGAACATGTAGAAATCACTGATGCCCCCTCTTCAGAAGAAGAAGGAAAAACCGTCACCTTCGGATATAAAGTGAAGCCTGGCTATGTTTTCAAAGACGTCCAGGTCACTTCGAATGGAACAACACTTGAGATCACCGATAACAACGATGGAACGTATAGTTTCCTTATGCCGAAAGGCGATGTCATTATCACGATCAATACAAAAAACCGTTTGTATAAAGTCAATAAAGACGAGAACACTTCTTCTTTTATTAGCTTAATCGAATGTAACTACACCTTAGATTATGTCATTGAGGAAGGAGCCACTTCTCCAACCGACGAAAACATTTGGAGTCATGATTCGAAAGCGGAATATTCTCGTTTAGTAACTGTCACCTTAACAAGCAGGGATTCTTTAAAACCATCCGGGATTATCATCCCTGAAATGGATAATAAAGAGATTGCTTTAGAAGAAGGAAAGAACACTCTTTCTTTCGTGATGCCAAACAAAGATATCACCATTAAGGTTAAAACAATCGTGAATACTCACCCAGTAAAATTCACTAACTCCGAGCACTTAACTCTTTCCTTATTTAAAAAGGAAGGAGACACCTATACAGAAGTCAATGGTGTTCTTTCTGGCGAAAAGAATTATTTGAAAGTAACGGCAAGCGAAGCTTCCTTTAAGGTTGCAAGCTTAACCTACACCTATACTCCGGCAACTTACGGAAAAGACGAGACTGTTACCCTTACCGACACGAATCTTGTCGATGGATACTACGAAATAACAATTCCTGAGATAAAAGACTCCACTTCTATTTCCTTTGTTGTAACTGAAAAAGAAGGTGGCAAATTCGCTAACTATTCCTTTATTGGTTCTTATTTTGGATCCGTCATAGAAAAAGGAGGCACCGAGGAAATTCAATGGCCTTCCTTCTGCGCCATAAGCATTGATGATTCTGGCTATTTCACGTTGAATTCAAAGGCCTATCAAGTTGAATCCGCCTCTGACACTCAAAAAGGAATGATGACCATCAAAGATGAAGACGGCAAATCATTCGCTATGTATTTTGATGGAAGTAACTTATTAGCAGCTTCTCCTTTTACATCTAGTAACGTCATAGGCACTAGCTTCTATTTTGCTCATCGTAAAAGCGAAGACACTCCAAACTATGTCCGTGATATGTACCGTGGATATGTCGATTCAGTGGAACTTGGTTCTAAAGATTATCTCACATCTTTCCAATTAGTGAAGAAAGGCGAAGCAGATGATTTTAGCAATGCAAGCATCATTACTCGCTTTGTCGTAGATACAAGAAACGATTATTTCGTTTTGGGAAATAACATTGAGTTCGTCCTCACCGAAGGGAAAGACGCTATTGATTTTGCCAAAGCTTACCAATCCTATAACATTCTCGTTGATGGGCAACTTAAATACGCCTTGAAACAAACTGGCAAATATAGTCCTAGACGTGCCTTATTGGACGAATACTATGGCGAATATAAAGTTTCAAGTGATGCCAAAACAACCTTGATCTTAGATGGTGAAGGTAACGCAACCTACAATGGTGTAACCGGGTATACCTATACCGTAAATGGAGCCACCCTTACCCTTTCTGGTAATGGCAAAAAGGTTACTTTAACGATTGATGTTACGAATAAGACCTACGTCTTCGTTAAAGAAGAAACTTTGGAAAATCCTGTTTTAGGAACAAAGTGGTCTGACAATAACAAAGTCAGTTTTACGGATAGTTACGATACGTATAACTCCTGCGTCATTTCCTTGGAATTCACCTCTTCTTCTAAATGCCATTTATCCTGGGTAGATGAGTATTATGATGATTATGGTGGCGGCGTTGAAGAATACACCATTATCGAAGAAGGTGATTACTCTTATACTGCAGCCGGCAATTCCATCAAGATCAGTGCAACTCGTTCTAACAACCCTGTTAGCATTGAATTGTCTTTATCTAGCGATGGAAGCAAGCTTGTTTTCGAAAATGAGCCTAGTGGTGAAGCCGTAAAAGGCCAAGCATTAACAAAAGCAAAATAAAGTTTTCTTATTCTCTTTCAAGCCTCCCGCCAAAGGAGGCTTTTCTTTATGGATATGACAAAGGAAAACACATACACGTATCCATTAAATGAAACTTTAATCTCCGGAAATGAAATAAGCTTTTTATCTCATTTCTAAACCATCATTTAGGTAACGTTTTATTACGATATTACCTATATTTTATCTTTGAACAACATTTATAGAAAACTTTTTAAATATAGGAAGACGCACACACGTCTCCCTTATTTTCTTAGATTCGTTTAGATTGCTTCAAAAGTATACGTTTTTATGTATAGCTAGAAGAACTGGTTTGAAGTTTTCCGGTTAAATAGAGGCCACTTACATCCAATGTTAGAGAGGCATTTGCCATAAATTTTGTTTTTGTCTCAGAATAAAGCAAAAAAGCATAAAAAGCGGCTAAAACGGTCACTCTTTTTCAATAATCGGTAAATATGTAAAATTTTTATTGAATTTTTTCCAATAGACAATAATGTAAGTTCATTGTTGCTTAGGAAACCTATCGTTTGTATGGTCCCAAGCAAAGAAAGGGAGAATACATATAACTATGAAAAAGGCGTATTTATCAATTGCCTCATTGCTAGCATGCATTACGCTCGCTTCTTGTAATCCGGGTGAAGTTACCTCGAGTAATTCCACTACACCTAGCGAAAGCACAACTACATCTAGTGAAAGCACAACATCATCTAGTGTGGCGGATGTGTTTACTTACAAGCTTGAGCTCGAAGCTCCAAGCATCACAACTTATGAAGTTGGGGACGTTTTTGATTTTGCAAGCATCGTCGTAAAGGAGCAAACATTCAAAAACGGAACGGTTGAAGGAAGTGCTAAAACACTTGCCAGAAGCGAATTTGTTGTGAAAGTAAATGGACAAGTCATTGAAGGGAACTTTACTTTTGCTAGCGCAGGCGAGGTTGAATTCCTTGTCGCTAGCGCCGCTCATTCTGAAGCGACTGCAACCTTCAAATTAACTGCAGTTCAGCATTACACCCTCACAAATGGTTCTGCTGATAAAGTTGTTTTAACCAATTTGCCAGAAAAAGCGTTACCAGGAGAAAGCATTACTTTTGGTGTCACTCTTTTACCTGGCTATTATCTTGAGAATGGCGTTAAGGTTTTAAATGATGCTGGAGAAGAGATCGAAAGCCACGATAATGGTGATTACACTTACACTTTCACTATGCCAGCAGGTAACGTGACCATCACAATCAATACTGGAATCACCGATTTCACCATTTCCAAAGATCAAGAATTGATTGGCGATATCCTTGTGGAAAATAGCGAAGATACAACCGATGCCTTCTCCGCTGTTCCTGGAACAAAGTTAAAATTCCAAGCACAGGAAACCGTAGACACTTCTTTTAGTGCCATTTATGTCGATGGTGTGGTCGTTACAAAGGGAGAAGACGATTATTATCACTTCGTTATGCCTCATCACCCTGTCGTGATTTCTGCTGAAAGGGTTGCAAGAGAATATAGCATTAGAGCAAACACTTCTTCTCTTACCTTAAGCACATTAAAAATGTACACCAATGCTGAGACCAAGGTAGAAGTTACCAATGCGCACAAGGGACAAACAGTTTATCTTGAATTTGCTACTGATAAGGCACACGTCAAATACTTCATTACCGTCAAGACGAGTGACGATGATTCTTTGGAAGTTACCCCATCCACCTCTGGTAATGTATTTACATTTGTGATGGTTTCTTCGAATATTACCATCGAAATACAAGAAGAAGATTATTCCAAATACTATGGATATTATGTAACCGACAAAGCTTGGAAATTCACTCAGTTTGGTTCATATAGCAGCGCAACGGAAGACACTTTAAACTATACAAACTTAGAAAAATCTCTTGCTTTTGAAAGCAATGGTACTGGTGTTTGGAATGAAAGCTCCTTCACTTGGACACAAGAAGCAAACGCAACCAGTGGAGCCGTAGTCGCTTCATTAAAGGCTTCTTGGGGAGACAGTTACGAAAAAACGTTCTACTATACTGAGAACCTCGTGGTCATGAATCCAAGCATCTATAGCAGCAGCAGCTGGTATCAAGTTGGTGTTGGAACTTGGAATGCCGATGCTACAATCCACGCTCTTGCCTTGGACGATGCGGGGACTCGTCTTTTCTACACAGTAGATGAAAATGATGCGATCAAAGAAAGCATCGTCATCAACAATTCCATTGTGACCGTGAACCCAACGATTTACAAGGATGATAGCAAGACGACTTTAGCAAAAGGATCCGAACTCAGTTTAACATCTACTTTCTATGTTTCTCTTTCTGCAGATTCCGGCTTTGGTATCTCGAATGGAAAAGTGATAAAAGCCTATGCCTTAGGCGTTGGAGAAGGCTCTTCTGAACAAATTACTGTCGTTTATAAGAATGCAAGTGGACAAGCCATTACCGAAGCCAAAAATGGCGAGACCGTCACCGTTTGCTTCACCTTAAATGAAGAGGCGATTGCTGCGGGATTATCTATTGATACTCCAACCATCACTGTTGATGATCGTTGGCTCAAAGCCACTCTCACTCCAGTCGAAGGTGAAGAAAACACTTATACGTTTGTTATGCCAGCCGCTAAGGTTACCGTCAAAGTGTTAACCTTCAATCCAAATGTATATCAAGGCTATGCCGTGTTAGGAAAATACGCCGGTTTCGAACTTTATGGCACGACCACAAAAGACGTAACCAATTACTCCTCGGCCTATGGCAAATTCACGAGAGAAATCACCAAAGCTGGAAAATTCGCTGACCCAACAAGCAAAACAAGTCCAGGAAATGTCAAAGAATTAACCAATTCTACAAAAGGAACATTCGTTGTAAGCGATGACTTAGATATAAGCCGTTTCAACAAAAAATGGTTCTTTGGCAATGGAACAATTGCTACATTCTGGAGTGATAGCGCAACCACCCAAAATTTAAAGGATACTTATGTCGCTGTTCGTGTTCCTGATGATTTCGATCCAAGCACTTTGACCACGAAGATCCATTGGATGAATAATGGCAGCTCTTGGGCGTTGGAATTCTATGTGTCGAACGTTTTAGCAGGTGGTATTTTCGCTACCAACAACACCTTCTATTGCGGTGCCACATTTGAAATGACTGGCGAATCAACACGTATTGGAAAAGACGCCACTTATACCGTTAAGTTAGATGGTCAAGCAATATTCACTGTTGCAAATGAGACTGTCACAGCTGCTGAATAAGGAGGAAAACGACAATGAAAAAATCTTCTAAATTATTATTAGTCTTAAGTCTTCTTGGCTTAGGAAGCGGTGTTTTAGCCTCTTGTGGAACAGGTGCAAATAACGCCATCGTTGCTGGTAAAGTAAACGAAGGCGCAGAAACAAACGCATCATACAACATCATCAACGCTTCTAGCGAGGCCGCCTATTTAGACGGTCTCCCAGAAAAAGGCGTTGCCCATCAAAGTTACTCTTTCCGTGTCTCTTTGAAACCCGGTTATCACTTTAACGACAAAATCACGATTACTTCTGGTGAAACAACCGTTTCTTATACCTTTAAGGATTCTTACTACACCTTTGAGATGCCTGAAGCGGAAGTCGCCATTACTGTCGATGTCGGAAAAACCGATTTCACCATCAAGAGCACTTCTTACTTCGTTTCTAATGTCTATTTAGATCAAGAAGGCGAAGAAAATGTCATTGCTCGTTCCGCTCTTCCTGGAACAGCCTTAAAGTTTGAAGCACATGCTGATGAGGACTTCGAATTCACCACAATTACGATGAATGGAAAGGCCCTCGAAGAGGGTGATGATGGTTTCTATCATTTCAGTATGCCTACACGTCCAGCCATCATTTCTTCTGACAAAGTGGCCGTTAAGTACAATGTCACCATGACAAGCGAATTGGCTTTATCCACTGCTACAATCTATACGAATACGGAAACAAAAGCCGCTATCACGCAAGCCGTGAAAGATGAAAAGGTTTATATTGCTTTCACTCCAAAAGCAGAAGACGCAAGTGTGAAATACGAAGTCAGCGTCAAAACACTTGTTGACGAGGGAGAAACATCAAAAGAACTCACCATTACCAAAGAAGAAGGTGCTGAGAATACATTCTCCTTCAGTATGGTTTCAAAGAACGTTGAAATCAGCGTTAAAGAAACTGACCTGTCTCTTTATAAGAAGAGTACTCTTATCAACAAAGCATGGAAGGGTGTTGACTTATCCAGAGAAGGCGAATTTGGAAGCAAATCCTATAGTGAATTAAATACTCCTCTTGTTTCTTTTGCCGAAGACGGTACCGGAAGTATGAAGAACTATAGCAGTGAAGAAGCTATTACATGGGAGCCTACAACCACACACGGTGCACGTGTTACAAATAAAAAGGTTGTCTCGGAAGCAATTGCAACCGAGCATATCTTGGCCATTCAATACCCACTTACCTATAAAGCCCCATCCTGGGAAGATACCAACTATTACATTGCTGATGATACTTACGACCTCCACTATTACACCTTCAATTCCGTTAATCACGACCGTTTGATTTGGGTGGAAGATGCCAATCACAATATCGTCGAAAACATCTTTATCCATGATAATGCCTATAGAACTGGCGTTACCATCAAGAAAGCGGATGGAAGTCTTGCTTTAGGCACAGATGTTACTGAGAGTTCTCATTTTGTTATCTATGATGGCGAAACCAAACTTATCGATATCGCAGCTGGCAAAATCGCAGTTGAAAACACCATCACAGTTGAACCAACTCAATATGTCAATTGCGAGGTGAAAAACGCTGCCGGAGAAGCCATTACTTCCAGCATCAATGGCGCAACCGTTACCATTCACGTCTCTTTGGCAGAAGGCGCACCTGAAAATCTTGGAATCAGAAAACCTGTCGTCAAAGATTCGAGCGATTATAATGTCCAAGTCGTAAAGGTTGATGATGAAACCTACACCTTCGTGATGCCAGAAAAAGCCGTCACCATCACCAATTCAACGGTAGATTTTAGTGCCTATAAAGGCTATGTTGCTTTAGGAAGCTACGTTTCCTATAACTTCTATAACAACAAAAGCAGCGATCAAGATTTCTCTACTAGCAAGCCAAGCATCGTTAGATGGGATTTCAATGCCGCTGGTGAAGCAACAAAAGATTCTACAAAATACACCATCTCTTCTTTGGAAAATACCCCTGAAGGCGATATGGTATTAAGCAACGTTACTGCATCTGGTGAAACACAAACAACAACCATTAAGTACAGCAATGGTCTTATGGTCACGCCTTACTCTTTCGGCGGCACAAATTGGAACGATGTTTTCATCGGAATCCGTCTTCCTGCTGGAAAAGTAGAAGAGGATGTTAAGGTCCAAGCTCATTACATTGTAAGCTCTGGCTCTTCAAGCATTTGGGCCGTCTCCTTCTTAGTAAGCAATGAAGTGTTCGGTTCTATCTTCTGCTATAAAGGCGAAATCTTTATGGGCGTTACCTACACTTATGAAGAAGGTAGCACTCGTATTGGAGAAGGCTCTTCCTACCACGTCGTCAAGAATGGCGTCACTCTCTTCGACGTTGTAAATGGAACTACTACCGACAAAAGAGTAACGGAATAAACTTCCAACAAAAAAGCTTGTCTCAACAGAAATGAGGCAAGCTTTTTCTTTTGCGTTAATAAGGATTTTTAAATGATGTTGAATTTGTCGATGATAACCTGGACGAAATCACCATCATCAGAGGAAATTCTCTCTCCTTTAAATTCACTCTTAGGTCCATGGACAAAACGAGCTTCATAAGTATCTGTATAGTTTTTGCCAGTTGTTTCAAACTTCGTATAGACAAGAGCATCATTTTCTATCTCAAAAGTGAAACGATCAATGTATTCTGTAAGGCCACTGTTGGAATGAATCTGCCCCATAAGGGAAAGAGTCGTGCCCTTTTTCTCACCAGAAACGGTGATTTTAATCGTTTTGCTTGATGAAGCGTTATTTCCTAAATCGTAAGTCGAGAAATCGCTTAATATATCGGCAATTTCCGACCAACGTAAAGGATTTGCGTCTAAATAAGAGTGGGTGGATTGGAATTCCGATTTCGAAGCAAACGCAAGACAAGAAGTAATGTATTTATCGAATTGGCCAATACGCAAAACCCCTTGGGCATCCTTTGTGTCCACCACTTCTGTAAAGATACGGAAATTCGCTGGCTTCTCATTTTTAGGAAGGCCGTTTTTATCTATCTTTTGGATTGTTCCGACATTATCAAGAATATTATTGGAATAGCTAATGGCTTTGCCAGAGAAGATCGCATCCCCAAAATCCGCACCGCTTGAGTCAGCAGCAAAATCAAAAGCGTCATGATAAAGCATCGAATAGTTCATTTGACGAATATCACGGGTATACGCATTGATTTTACGGATGATATCTAAAGTCGTTGTATCAGGGAGTTTTCCATCTGAAACGCTAGAAAGGTCAACCAGTTCTATAGGAGCGTCATGGATAGCATTCTTATCCTGAATATCTTGGAAGGTATATCGCTCGCCATTAAATTTTTCTTTCTCGCCGAAACGAATGTTATAGAGAGTCCAAACACGAAGAGCGTCCGTTTCCGTCTCAAGATCCCCTTTTAGGGTGTTTAAAAGGCTTCTTTCTTTGTAAACAATCTTTTCAAAAGAGGAAGTTTGAGGATTGAAGACAACCTCAAAATCAAGGATAAAAGGTTTATAAGTTTGATCCCCCTCATATTGAGCTTCAAGAGTATAGATTTCCTTCCCATCCTCGAGTTGAATCTCAACGATTGGTTCAAGATAGCCATCCTCCTGACTGAAATAATTTGTTGGATCAAGGAAAGCGTTAGCGGCAGAAACAACAATATCAAGATAGTTAAAATAGGAAGAAAGATTGTTGAAATAGTCCATTTCATAGCAATTCACAAAGGATTTGCGGGGATCTTTCTCACAAACGAGATAATCATAGAGATAATCATTCTTATCCGTGAAAATCTGCCCTTTAGCAGATAAGCCATCTTTCTTAACTGGGTCTTCCACTCCAACGAGAGCGTCAACGTCTAATTCATCGGTAATAACATCTTCGTATACTTTAAAAGAATGATAGGCTTCATAATTCACGTATGCTTTTTGAACATCTCCCGTGAAGATGTATTTCGCATTGTAATAAGATCTCCAGTCAAAAGAGCGGTCAATAAAGTTAAAGGACGTGATTTTATTCACATCGAGTTTCGAAAGTCTTTTCGAGATAAGTTCAGCAGAAGGTGTTAAATCTTCGGAAGAAACGGAAGAGGATGGTTTTTCTTCTCCTTTGCAAGAAATTAACAAACAAATTGGTAATAAAGCTAATGCAATTTTTTTCATTTTCATATACATGTCCCCCTTATTTTGCTTCGAAAGTGTACAAAGAGAGTTCCTCTTCTCCTGTATCATAATCCACTTCGGAATAATTGTTTTTAGGATCAACTTCGAGCAATTTGACTTGGAAAGAGTTCTCATCAAGGATGGAGTAGGTTTCGTTGATTTTAATAACAGGGCCGTAAGCAGCACAATATTCATCATAATCACTCGTTTCAAAAGAAAGGAATTTGATGGTCTTTTTTGCTTCATCAATTTGAAGCTTGCAAGTGATTATCGACTCTCCGAAATCAGTTTCCACGACGAATTCGGCTTGAATGGCGCTTTTAATTTTTAAAGAGTGAGTTTCTTCGATGGTTTGGCAAGTATAGGTTTTGCTCATCATCTTTTCGAGTAAGCTCGTTCCAGCCTCTGCTTTTTTGTTAATTTGAACAAGAATCGTTTTCTTGATGCTTCCGGCTTGGAAAGTAAGGGTAACGTCTCCTTCTTTTAAGGCAGTAAGAGTGAATGTTCCGTCAGAGTTTTTCGTTAAAGAAGCGAATTCATTAGAAGAAAGGCTTCCAGAAACGTCTTTTGAGGCGTTGCTAGGAAGGATTTCGAAAGAGAAAGTGGCTTTATCTGTTTCCTTCATTTCATAGGTGTCCCCCACTTCTTTCGAGTTTAAAAGAACCTTGAGAGAAGAAGGAAGAGTTTCTCCAACCGTTATCGTAAGAGTTTTTTCAACTTTATTAAGGGTGGAGAAGATTGTTAAGGTGACCGTCCCCGCTTTCTTAAAGACGATACTTCTACCATCACTTGAAATGGTTCCCATGGATTTGTCCGAAAGTTTGCTGATGGTTAAAGCGTCAATCTCGCTTGAAGCAATCTTTGGGGATGGGTTTAAGGCATCAAGATAGTAGGTTACATTCGTAAGATATGTAGTAGGTTGTTTAGAGTCTTTATCGATAAGAACGGGCGTGTAATCAGTGAAATAAAGATTCTTTGGTTCATAATCATTTGCTTGGTGCGTATGATAATCTCCAAACGCCTGTGAGAATTGAATCTTATAAGAACGTATGGCTTTAGGATTTGCGCTTAAGGTTTCGTTGTTAAAATCAAAAGATTGCTCATCATATTGCTTTGAAGAAACGCTTAAGGAAGTAATGATTCCTTCATCATTAAACGTATATTCTCCGTGGTTAAAGAAGACTTTTCCGTTGATTTGGCTAGATGGTCTTTGATCGATGAAATAAGTGTCTATTTGAATCGTGTTTCCTTTTTCCACGATAACATCGTTTTTCAAGTTTCCCATACCGAAATAAATCGGGATAGAGCCAATGGTGAAGCCTCCATTTGTTCCAAAAGAGCTTTCATATTGGCCTCTCATATGGAATAAGGCGAGCTCAGAAAGGCCGTAATGGGAATTCATATTGAATAGGGTGGATTCCTTAATCGCATCTCCACGGGAGATTTCTCCTCCCTTTACGGTTTCTTTTCCAATGTTCCTCTTTAAAGGATGAGAAATATGGGTTCCATCCTCTTTGACCATGTATTCGTAATAATAATCAGCATCCATTCCTTTGAAGGTTTTGAATTTGAAAGAATCGTTGCTAATGCCTTTTTCCGAATAATCGGTATCCCCTAACATGTAGTAATCCGAGCCGTTTTCATAAACGTCATAGGACGTATTCTGTTTCTTGACGAGATGGTTCTCGTAATTGATGTCTATCGTGTCAAATTCAAAGGAAATATCGTAATGATTGACATATTTATCGCTTTCTTTGGTGGAAGATTCCTTGAGTTTTTTAATAACTTCTTCCATATCTTTTTCCCCAGGATTCACGATCTTAAGTTGGAAGGTTTTCTTAACCATGCTGCCTTTAGCCATTAATGTTAAGGTCAAAGAATCCGTACGAGCCAATGCTGTTAAAGTATTGGTTTTGCTATCAAATGAGCAGAAGTCAGGCAAGCTAAAGGTCGCTTCTAATTCCTTTGCTTCACCCGTAAAAGCAACATTTAAAGGATAGCTTTCTCCCTTGATAAGTTTATAGAAAGTGTTGCTTGTTGATTGCACCACTTCAACATTTTCAGGAAAGGAAACTTCAAATTGTACGGTTTCGCTCTTTTCTACGGTAATAACAATTTCGGCTTTTTTCGTTGCATCATCGTCACTAATGGCTTGAATAGTCGCACTGCCTTCTTTTCTAGCCGTAATTTTTCCATTGAAATCAACGGAAACAACACTATTGTCAGAAGAAACAAAATTTAAAATGCTGTTTGTGGCATCAGAAGGCAAAACGCTAGCTTCTAATTGAAGAACTTCTCCCACTTTAAGCGTGGTTTTACTCGCGGATAACTCTACTTTTGTAACATGAATATCTGTATCTTCAGTGCTAGAAACGGGGTTATTTGAAGAAGCCTCAACACTGCTTGTTGAAGAATGATTATTGCTATCACAAGAGGCAAGCAAAAAAGCCCCACTAAGCATAAATAAAACAAATGTTTTTTTCATAGAAAACCTCCGATCACAATAGTTTAGCACATTCGTTATTTTGCTTCTTCTACAAAAGAAAACCCCATCCACATGGGATGGGGCGCAAAGAAGGGACAAATTTGTATTCTTTAGAAATCAACTTCCGTGTCGTAGTAGCAGCACTTGAGAAGTTTTTCCATTTCTTCTTGCGATGGTTGACGTGGGTTGGAACCAGTGCAAGCATCAGCAATCGCGTTTTTGGCGATTTCTGGGAGTCTCTCTAAGAAGACTTCTTCAGGAACAAAGCCTTGTTCGGTTGGGTAGGAATCAGAACCATAATTTTTGATGCAATGTGGGATATGAAGTTCATCGTTCATATTACGAAGCATAGCAATCAAATTGGCGATCTTTTCGTCATCCGTGTTTCCGCCAAGATGGATAAAGTCAGCAATATATGCATATCTCTTCTTAGCGATTGGATCTTTGGCATTAAAGGCGATGACTTTTGGTAAATACATAGCATTGGCAGCACCATGGATAATGTGTGCGCCATAATCGGCAAATGCAGCTCCTGTCTTGTGGGCCATAGAGTGAACAATGCCAAGTAAGGCGTTAGAGAAAGCCATGCCTGCTAAACATTGAGCGTTGTGCATATTATCACGAGCTTTCATGTCATCGTTATAGGATGGGATTAAATCGGCTTTAATCATTTCAATAGCATGAAGGGCTAAAGGATCGGTGTAATCGCAATGAGCGGTAGAAACATAGGCTTCAATCGCATGTGTCATTGCATCCATACCAGTATGGGCAACGAGTTTATGTGGCATAGTGTGTGCCAATTCAGGATCGACGATTGCGACATCAGGAGTGATTTCAAAATCAGCGATTGGATATTTAATACCGTTCTTGTAATCAGTAATGATAGAGAAAGCAGTCACTTCAGTTGCGGTTCCAGAAGTTGAAGAAACAGCACAGAAATGGGCTTTTGTTCTTAATTTTGGAAGTCCGAATACTTTGCACATATCAGCAAAAGTCGTTTCTGGATATTCATATTTAATCCACATAGCTTTGGCAGCATCAATTGGAGAACCACCACCAATGGCAACAATCCAGTCAGGTTGGAATTCAAGCATCTTTTGAGCGCCGTTCATAACGGTTTCAACAGATGGATCGGATTCAATTCCTTCGATTAAGGCAACTTCCATGCCAGCTTCTTTTAAATAATTAATTGCGCGATCAAGGAAGCCAAATCTTTTCATGCTTCCACCACCAACGCAAATGATGGCACGTTTTCCTTCTAATTTTTTAAGAGCTTCTAATGAGCCGGCACCATGGTAGACGTCTCTAGGCAAAGTAAATCTAAACATTATAAAACCTCCATTTACTTCGAAAAAAATTATGAATTATTTGACAATCGGTTTCAAGATACCGGTAGTTTTTTATCGTTTTATCGTTATGAAAAACAAATAAAGCAAAAAGATTTCTAGTTTGGTTCGTTAGATAAACCTATCTTATTAAATCCTTATATATATTAGAACCACAAAGCTCTATAAGATCTGAAATACATTTTTCATTTTCAAAACGGCAAGAATCAAAAATCCAAACTCGAATATATGCGACAATGCTTTGAATTAATGACGATTCTAAAAATTCAACATTAGAGACCAGACGATTTCTCTTTTTTGCTGGAACTGGAATAAGAAAGTCTTTCCCAAAGTCCTCTACTTTTTGGTTGAACCGAAAGGTTGATGCATTAAGAACAGCTTTTGCAAGTTTTTTATTGTCCTTTAAAAAATTAAGACAAGTGTCAAAAAATGCAAAACGAGAATGATTCGTATCCAACTCATTGATTTTTACCGTTAAACCGGAAAGTAGTTCATCCTCTAATGCAGATACTAAAAGATCTAAAGATTGGTAATGAAGATAAAAGGTTGATTTGTTTATGTCGGCTTCCAAGACAAGATCTTCAATTTGAAGTTCCTCTGCATTTCTTCCGTTCAAGAGAGAAATCATAGATTTTTGAATAATCGCTTCAGTTTTAATGAATCTTCTGTCTTTTGTTCTCATACTGCCAGAAGTATAGTATATTCCTACTCTTTTTTCTAGACTTTATTCTATTAATAGACTAATGTCCACTTCTTTATATAGATAAAATGGGTATTTTTGATACATTTTTTCTTTTTGTTTATTTCATCCATTTTTTATTTAGCATTGAATTAAAGCTCTCTGGCCAGCCTTGTTTAACACCATTGATTTCCGATTTAATTTTTATCAGCCGTTGCTTCGGCTTCTTTTTATTGGCGTTTTAATCATTTATTTTTGATATCTAATTAATAGTCAATTTATTCATTTATCGAAAAAACAAAAAATGCCGTCAATTTAATGACGACATTTAATCTAATTTGGCGCGATCGAGGGGATTTGAACTCCTAACCCCAAGCTTCGGGGGCTTGTGCTCTATCCGGTTGAGCTACGACCGCAGCATTCTTTTATTGGTGCACTGGATGGGACTTGAACCCACACCTGTTTCCAGACTGGCTTCTGAGACCAGAGCGTATACCATTTCGCCACCAGTGCATGTTTTATAAATATACTATCGTTCCTCTTCCTTGTCGACGTTTGTTTCAGCTAAGAAAATGAAGACTTTATCCCATATTTCCTTATTAGGATTAGTAGATCTTAGAAGGTCCATTTCAACGTCCTTTGTTGACTTTAATGAAGTAATTCCTTCCTTCATAATTTTTTGAACATACTCCTCAGCATCCTTGCTTTTGTAGACGGAATGGCCACGATTAGGAATATATAAGAATTGGAAACGTTTATTTTCTTTAAACAAAGCGTATAAAGGTTCGTAACCTTCCCTAGGTGTGACGTCTTTATCTTTATCGCCTTGGATATAAAGCACTTTGGCCGTAGAGTTTTGAAGGATTTGATAGGTCTTCTGAGCACCTTCTTTGCCAGTAAAACACTTCAAATTAAGCCATATGGATGGTTTAAAAATATGGCACCATTTAGGAAGTTTCTCGGAAACAATGCGCAATGGATCATTGAAACCAGCTATATCTACTATCTTTTCGATTTTATATTCAGGTTTGGCCGACATTGCCGCTCCATAACCACCCCAAGAATGGCCCACACTATATCTTTTTAATCCTTTTGAATCCGAATCTTCTTCTAAATATTTAAAGAAATGTTTCTGGTCAATAATGGTATGTTCTAAAGAAATAATTTTATTTCCTTCGCTTTCCATGCAGCCCATATTGTCATAAGCGTAGACTAAATAGCCTTCGTTAGCTAATTGGCAAATGCTTCTAACATAAGAAGCTCTTCCATCGCCAAGGCCATGGAAAAAGACAACTAGGGCTTTGGGTTTGACGCCTTTTTTAAAATATTTTGAGCCATAAAGAATATGATGTTTATCCGTTTCAAAAGAAAATCTTTTCTCTTCAATTCCAAAGTCTTTTGCTCGAGCATAAGGCAAGCTAGGAGCTCCATCAAAACGACGGCCGTAAATGGCCTTTATTGCATGGCGAAATAAGAGAAACGAAATCATTTTCTTCGTCCTTTAAGAAATTCCGTTAGAGCTTTTAAACATTTATGGTTTGCAAGGGCGACAATCGCCAATGCCATCTTATCGTTAAAACCGCCCATACATCCACAACGAATTGGCATGTTTAAAAAACTATTCAGTTGTTTTTCCATTTCGATTTCATCACGATAATAGGAGGAGAACTGTTTTTTATACATCTTGATACACTTTTTGCCTATCTTCGTATCCGAAATATCTTGGAATGTGGAATTTAGGTTCTTCTTTTCTGTCTTATTTGGAAGATCGTTTACATAATCTCTTCCAAGAATGTAGGCAAATTCGTCGTCCACTAAAGAGAATGGGCGTTTTGTTGAAACGGAATAATAATTAGGAAGTTTGAAGTTTTCGGAAACGCCTTTATAAGGGCTACTCACATGAATTTTCATTGAGCATCTTATATCTTCAGATGAAGCGCCAATTTCAATTAAATAATCACCGTCTTCAACGATGAATTGTTTTCTTTCTCGAGACCATATTGCAAAATCATCATAAGAAAGGCTCATCTTTATTGTTTTAAAGGCCCAAGCTTTAATAAAAGTCTTGTTAAACGCTTTAAGAACACGTTTCTCACGATATAAAGAGGAACCTAATGCAGAAATATAGACTTGAACGATTTCTTCGCCATTTCTTCCACCCATGTTCATCACATTTAAGGAAATAGAAACCTTCTTTCCTTCACTTAATTCCGTTGTTGAAAGAGCCATATCGGAATATTTATAGTTCGTGTAAGAAATGCCATAGCCGAAAGGAAATTGAACCTTTTTACCAGCAGTTAGATAATAACGATACCCAACGAAAATACTTTCTTTATACAAAGAAAAATCGTTATTGCCTGGATAGAATGTACTAGAAGGAACATCTAGATAACGGATTGGCCAAGTTTCAGCCAATTTCCCTGAAGGATTTGTTAACCCAAGAAGAATATTCGAAAGAGCCTCCGATCCGCCTTCGCCATACAAGTAAGTAACAAGCAAAGACCCCGCTTTGGAAATAGAAGAAAGTTCTACAGGGGAACCGCTACAAAGAACGACAATCACATTGTTATTTAAAGCAGTGATATTCTCAAACAAACGATATTGTTCATTTGGGAGACGCATTGTTTCTTTATCGTATCCTTCACTTTCATAAGATTCAGGAACGCCTAGAAACAGAATGACTTTCTTATGGGTTGAAGCTAAATCGCAAGCGTCAAAATTCATTGCCGTTTCCGTATCTTCAGTAACTTTGCTAAGCGCATAGCCAGGTTCGTAAGGAACAGGGTGTTCCCTCCCCTTGTTAATAACATCTAGGAAGGAAAGAGAATGCATTTCTTCAACATGCGAAGAACCGCCCGCTTGAATGCGAGGAGTTTCAGCAAAAGAGCCAATTACGCATACATCATCGTAATTATGCAGAGGCAAAATCCCATCATTTTGAGTTAAAACAATGGACTTTTCAGCCATTTTAACCGCTAATTGATGATTCTTTTCATAATCCGCCTTCTCACCCATTTGCGTTTTGGAACAACGCTCCGTTAAATGAACGATTCTAGCGGCAGAGTCTCTAACATCCTTAATCCCTAACTGTCCGCGCTTAATGGCTTTGAAAAGAACTTTGTTACGGTCTTTGCCATTAAAACATGGCATTTCTAAATCAAGCCCATTCTTATGAGATTCAATCACCTTTTCAACGGCGCCCCAATCGGATACAACAACGCCATCATATTGCCATTCGCCTTTTAATACATCCTTAAGCAAATAGGAATTGGCACAGGCGTATTCGCCATTAATGCGGTTATAAGAAGCCATGATCATCCATGGATTCGCTTCTTTAATGGCGATTTCAAAAGGTTTAAGATAAAGCTCATGCAAGGCTCTATCGTCAACTTCGGCCGTATAGGTAAAACGTCTTGTTTCCTGATTATTCAAGGCGAAATGTTTTAAACACGTGCCAACGCCGTTTTCTTGTGTGCCTTTAATGAAAGAGGCAGCCATCTTGCCGGATAAAATAGGATCTTCGCTAAGATATTCGAAATTACGCCCGCCAAGAGGGTTTCTTTTAATATTTACACCAGGAGCAAGAATCACATTTGTATGATGAGCCTTGCACTCGTTAGCAATCGCCGCACCAAACTCTTCCATTAAAGAAGGATCCCAAGAGCAGGCGTTTAAAGCCGCGGAAGGAAAGCAGGTTGCCTTATAAGTGTTATTGCTAACCCCTTTTTTATCTTCTGGTATTTCCCCTATGGATAAAGGCCTCCTTAAACCAGCCGGGCCATCATTCATTGTGATAGAGGGAACTTGGTATTTCAAAAGAGCGTGCGAATCCCAATTCCCGTTTCCGGAAAGGAGAACGAGCCTTTTCTTAAGGGGAATGTTAACGAGAAGATTGTCGTTTTGACTTTTTTCCATATAAAGTGCCTCTTGAAATATCTAAGATATTTTACGTTCTTTCTAGATCCTTTTAAAACCCTAAATCATTCGCATTAGCAAAGGGATTTCAAAAATAAAGGGAATTTACTAGGGATAATTGATTAATCGTGACGTGTTTTATCTTCAAAACATTCACAAAAACGGGCGGCAAAAGACTCTTCCTCTAAAGCGGGTTCAAGGTGAGCAAGAGAGCCAATCTTATTCGCAAGGAAAGAAACAATCCCCTTTCTTCTTTCCTCGGAAACAAATTCCGTTAAGGAAGAGGGAAGAAGGACGCTATTCTGCCATAAAGAATAAGGTGAGCAATTCATAAGATGAGAAAAAAGGACACTAGCCACGCCAAAATGGCAAAAGAAGGCAACCACATCATGGTTTGATTCTTTCGTTACGTAATGAAAGCCATCACGCAGATAACCGTGTTTGGCTAAAACCATATCGAATTGTTCGATGACGTTTTTATATTCCTCATTAACGGTTGCTCCTTCTTCATTTAAAAGAGGTGCTTCCATCCATTTCTCGGTGTAAAGAATCTTCTCTTCTTCAACAACGCTAGGAAGAAGATCCCAACAATTTGCCTTTTTGTTATTTTTGTCTTCTCTTCTTAATTTTCCAGTGAATTCAACTAGCCAAGGGCAGTATTGAACAAAAGAATTCGGATAATAGACTTGAGAGGCCTCAAAAGTCTTTTTTGCCCTTCCTAAAAGAGAAACATAAAAAGAAGAAATCTCAGGATAATGTCTATGAAGATACTCTCCTAAAAGTCTTGCTTCTCGGAAACCTTTTTCCGTTAAGGAATCCAAAGCGTAATCTGGTTCAGCGTGACGAATAATTAGAATTTTCATGTTTTCTCTCTACTTGCATTGCCTTTTAAGTTTTTATTAAAGGCCAACAACATAATAAGCCCGAAAGAAAAATGCTCCAATATGAAAAGAGAGTACTTAAGCTTTCTTCTTAGGTAAATAACGATATGCGATTTCCCAAAAAAGAGGATCAGAGACAAAAACGCGTTCTGTTTCTCCTGAAGCATTCCTTATTTCCGCATAGGCTAAAGTTGCGTCCGTTATTAATTGAGTTGGCTTGTTTGAAGATTTCGTAGCGATTTCTATTAAAGTTTGAAGATCTTTTTCTTCATAAGGAATCCTCATTCTTTTTTCAATTTTTTCTCTCGTGATATTTTTTAAAATGAAATTCAGTTTTCCCTCTTCAAAAACCAAATATTCATCGTAAAAGTCCCCTGCTTTTAATCCTCTAGGCATTGAAAAAGAGATAAAAAGAAAAGATTTCATAGTTCTTTCTCCGTTGGAACTTCTTTGACTTGGCATCTTAAAATAGAAAGTAAGTAAAGCGAGATATCCGTTGGCTTAACATGGAATATCTCTTGGATGTTTCTTTGATAAGCATGAAGTTGGTTAGCGTATTCAGGATCATCAATATCGCTCGTTTTGTAATCGACAATGTAGATGTGCCCATTCTTAATGAAAAGCAAATCAATAAATCCAGTCGTTTGATAGAAACGATCAAAGTAACCGTATTCTTGATAAAGCTCATCCGAAGATAAAACCTCTTGCATCAAAGGTAACTGAATCAGTTTTTCAATGAGCGCTTTATCTTTAGGTTCTTTGATATAAGAAAGATCGGGATGGGAGAAATCGAAGAGTTCTAAAAGACGGTGCAGATAGGTTCCACGAGCTAGGCTTTCTTTTAATTCTTCATCCTCTAATACCAAAGAAGAGTTTTTTGAAGCACGTTGTTTTTCTCTTAAAGCAAAAACAATTTCTTCATCATTCAATCTTTTTCCTTCTGGCTTATCTAAAGAAGGGAGAGAGATATCTTTATCTTTATCGCTTACCACAAGTTCTTTCTTTTCGATACGATCAAGAAATTCATCCGTTTGATAAGAAAGAGAGGAAAAGGAATCAACATTTCCAAACACTTTAGCAAAAATAGGAGCAAAGGTTAAAGCAATGCCTTTCTTCGTTTTCAACGTTTTGAAATATTTGCTGTTTTGTTTAGATAAGGCTTCCCCGAATTCCTTTAGGAGATCAACAAGCTCATCACGAGTATAATGTTGATACATCGTTTCGTCTTCTTTTTGAGGTTTCTGATAATCGTTTTCCTCTTCATCGTTGTCGGATGAATCCGTATCGTCTTCATCTTCTTCCAGTGAAGTTTCATCGTTTTTGTTATTTTCAAAGAAAGAGAGATATTCCTCAAAGCTTTTCACTCCGATGTTGGTGTGATAGGCGTCATATAAACGGGCGAGGACATTTAAATCTTGGGCTTGCGTTTTAAAAGAAGAAAGATAGTAATCGAAAATCGTTTGTTTGATGGAATCAATGGCTCTCTCTAAAGCGTTCCTAATACCATCTAAATAATATTTTTGAGTCAAATATTGATACAGGTCTCCCCTATCTTTCAATAAAGATGGATCCAAAGGCATATGTATTTTCTTTGTAGCGTCTAATAATTCGTGATAAAGATTATATTGTTCTTCTTTAATCGCATGTTTAGAAAGTAATTCTTTTAAATACTCTTCATTCAACTTGTAATAGTGAGGGCAATAATCAAGCATGCCGTAGAGTGTCTCATAGTTTTTATCCGCTTCCTCATCTTTATAATCGTCTCCAACAATGAAAATGGTGTTTTCCGCTCGAGTTAAGGCGACATAGAAAAGACGTACGTGTTCGTCTCTATCTGTTCCATTAGAACTTGGAGTATTCTTAGCGACCAAATACGGAATAGAGTAAATGGTTTCTTCTTTCTTATCTAAAGGCAAATCCGCATTCGGGAGAAGAATTCCATAATCCTCGCTAAAGAGATAATCGGGTTTACTTAAATTACTCCCTGCAGACATTTCATTGAAAGAACATGGCATATAAACAATTTTTCTTTCAAGACCTTTCGAAGCGTGAATAGTCATCATATCCACTGCATCTTGTGCCTGAAAAATGCTAGATGAATCTAAATCCAAGTCATATTTGTTGATGTTATTTAAAAGAAGAACGAAATCATCCAAGCCTTCTCCAGCTTGTTCACTTGCCAAAATAAGCTGGTGGATGGATTCTATTTTAGAAATAACATCATCCACATTACCGATCAAGTAAAGTTTATCTATCACATGGAAAGTATTCAGAAGGTCTAAGAAAATATCATTAAAAGACTTGTCTTTATTACGTTCCACAAAATCGCTTAAATCCTGCCAAAGAGGATCTTTTTTGATGAAAAGAAGGTCGTCTTGCTTTTCTTTATCTTTGTAGGAAATGAGTTCGTAAAGTTTTTCATCCGTGTAGGAATAGGCATAGCTCCGAGCGATAGAAACAAAAAGATGTTTGATTTCATTTACGTCGTTGCTCTTATGAAAAAGAAGAGCAATCATTTTAACGAGAGATTGCAAAAGAATGATGGCATCAACATCCTTAAGATCACTAGAAATAACGTTATTTAAAGGAATTCCTGCTTGATTAAAAAGTTTTTGGTAGAGGGCAAAGCCACTTTTCTTACGCATAAGGATGGCAAAGTCTTGATATTTGCAAGGGCGAACCTTTTCTTTCCCTTCACGATCGTAAACCTTGTATCCTTTTTTTACTTTCTTTTGAACGTCTTCAATAATTGCCGTTGCTTCCCATAATTTGTAATAGGCGTTTTTTGGTCCTTTTTCAGCCGTCCAATCATCCTTGTTTTCACTCTTAGAAACGATACGGTATACGCCAAAATTGTCATAAGGCTCCGAATAAAGATTAACCTTTTTATCGTATTGAAGCTGTTCCATTTCATCTTTATAGGTAATAGAACCGTGGTCTAGAGTCATGTAATTGTCAAAAATGTAGTTAATATCATGAAGAAGACCTGCTCCTGAACGATAATTCTTATTCATAGCAATTACTTCATGCTCAGCGTTTTTATTTTTGTATTTCTCTTGTCTAGCCCTAAATAAAGCAACATTCGAATTACGGAACGCATAAATAGATTGTTTAGCGTCGCCTACACAAAATAAGTGAGAACGTTCACCTTTTTGATTTATTTTCATAAGGGAGTCTAGGAAGGCTTCTTGAAGATCGTTTGTATCCTGATACTCATCTACCATGATGTACTTAAAACGTTGACGGACTTCTTCTGCTATATCGGAATAATTTTCATCGGTTAATAAAGATAAAGCTAAAGCAGATACATCCGAAAAGGTGAAGAAATTCTTTTCTTTTTTGTATTTCCATAGACGTTCATCAAGTTTATTAACGATCTCGATTAATAGCTTTGTATCTGGAGCAAGGGAAAGGAAGAATTTCCACTCTTCATCTAAGTCTTCATGAACGGAAAGAACATCCGAAAGATATGGGAGGTTCTGTTTATTTGAAGAGACAAACAATAATTTCATCTCCTTAAAGATGTCATCCTTGTTTTCAGAGGATAAAAGTTCCTCATTTTTAAGGAGTTTATGAACATCTTTAAGAAAATCTTTTGGAGATTCATCTAAGAGAGGCAAAAGGCCTTTTTTGTAAAGGTTTTCGGCTGCCTTATTTTCTGAAAAATCGAGTTTTCTAACATCCCATTGAAAATTCGTTTCCGTTTGAAAGAATGTATCTAAACGTTGGAGATAATTTCTAGGGTCCTCAAGAAGATGAGAGTCGATGTTCTCCACTTCGGTAAAGTTTGGATAGGATAAACGAAGATAACATTCATAGATGGTTTGAATAATTTGTTTTTTGGCTTTTTCGACAAAAGAAGCGACACATGTATCAAAAAACTCACGCGAAAGGAATTTTTGTTCATAATTGGAAAGGAATTCTTTTTTCTTTGAAGGGATGAGTTTCCCAAGTTCCTTATCCAATAAAAGAACGTTATTTTTTAACCAAGAATCGTCCTTCATTTCATGCTTATTTAAAATTTGTATAACGCGTTCTCTTTGAATAGGATCGGCATAGTACTCATTCAGAATTTCATCCAAGAATTGATTCCGTTTTGCCTCAATAACGGAGGCGTCCGCTACGACGATACGGTCGGATAAGCCTAAACGTGGGGCGTATTTCTTCACAAGATAGGAGGAAAAAGAATCAAACGTTTGAATATGGGCAGAATACATTTCATTGACACGGGGGTAGGCTCCTTTTAGATCTTTGATGATTCTGCTTTTCATTTCATGGGCAGCATTATCCGTAAAGGTTAAGATCAAAAGCTCAGATGGCTCAATTTGTCCACTTGTTAGAAGATTAAAAACACGGCGGGAAAGAGTTTTTGTTTTACCACTTCCAGCGCCAGCGGAAATCAATATGTCTTCATTCATTGGGGCTTCAATAGCCGCAGTTTGTTCATCGTTGAATGGCATGTTAATTCATCTCCTTTTTTTCTTTAGGAAAGTGTTGATTGGTTTCTTTTAAATAACTCTTAAAGTCCTTTGAATCGTGATAGCAAACGTCTTTATATAAGCAATTTTTGCAAGAACTGTTCTTTGGGTTCGTCCCTTTAAGTGAACCATTTGGTGAAGGGAGAATAGGGAATTTGCAACTCTTGATATTTTCAATCGTTTGAACCATGCTTTGGACGGCATCGTTTACAAGCATGTGCAAATTATAAAGAGGGAAGTCTTTCTTTTTCTTATTTTCTTGGCTAAGCATGAAATTATCATGGCAATCTTTTTCCTCATTGATAAAAAGTTTCCCTTTGGAAAGATAAGTTCCACCATGTGCTATAAATTTATCTTTGTCTAAATCCACACTAGTGACATCAAAAGAAGTGTAATAGTCTTTGCTATCTAAAAAGAGACCACGTAGTTTTGTTTTTGCTAAGACGCCTTCTTCAGTAAGAAGGGGAGACGAATCATCCTTAAAGAAGGTCTTAGCTGAAGAAGCATAAACGTGTTGGATACCAAAACCACCAAATTGGCTTTCTTCTAAGAAAGGCTTAAAAGACGCGTTGTTCTTTTCTTCTAAGTTAACGTTTTTTAACGCGTAATAATAAAGAGGGAGTTGAACGGAAGAACCTAAGAAAACATTCTCCGGAATAAAGGATTCTTTCCCTGACTTATAATCGATAATCGTATAGTAAGTTTTTCCTTTATATTCCGTAAGGACCAATTTATCAATTTTGCCTTTAAATGCATAATGGGTCCCCTCTTTTCCTTCTAAAGTGAAAGAAATGCTGAGTTCAGAATCGTTTTTAATTTCATGAAGATGCATCGATTCGTTATGGCTTCTAAGGATAGGTATGATACGTCTTAAACGATACTCAAGAACGGATAAACAAACATCTTCATAAGGGCCATACGGATAGGAATCTTTCTCACAAGACTTTTTATAGATTTCTTTTGCTCTAGCCCATTCTTTTTCGAAATCATATTCCTTATGGAAAAGACGTTCGCAAAGAGCATGGATCAACGTGCCATTATAACGATTGTGAGGATCATCATCTTTTAAAGGAAGAACCTTCTTTAGATAGTAAGCAAAGGGGCAACGGATATAGCTTTCTAAATCCGTTAAATAGTAAGACTTATCTTTTGGAAGAATATCCCCTTTCATTCCTTTGAAAGAATGATCATAGCTTCGAATATCGCCATATCTTTTGTAATAGAAAGACTTATCCAATTGATTCGTAAGATAAAGTTTTTCCGCCAAAGATGTGTAACATCCTTCTTCATCATTCTTATAAAGTTGGATTTTCTTTCCCCAATTCAGTTCTTCAACAAATTCGGAGTCAAAAAGTTTTTCATTTAAATGTTGGCGAACGCGGGATAGCAAAGCAATGTTGTTGTATTTGAGATAATTGAGTTTTAAACGAGCATCCATGGCCGTTTTAACAAAAGAAGTATTTACACCAAGTTTTAGCAATTCTTGATCCGGAAGAGCGTCCTTATCACTTTCGATGTGATAAAAAACGTCATGCTTAAAGTTCGTCACATAATATTCTGATTCAGGATCCAAGTAGAAAGAGGTCGTTGTTAAAAGGCCTCCTTCTGTTTCTTCTTGTTTCAAACATGTGTCTGAAAGAATTTCTAAAAGATTAGAATAAGCAAAAGAGAACGATTTCAATTTGTCTAAGCGATATTTTTGAATAAGAGACTTCAAAGAAAAAAGAGATAGGTCTTCTACTTCTTCATCGCTAAAAGAGAAATCCTTGCTTTCATAGATTTGTTTTACTTTCTGATTTACCTTTGGGAAGGAAAGCAGGTTTCTTTTAAAAAGAACGGATACTGGCAAACGGAAAAGTTTACAACAAAAATTCATGTAGAAACGATCCGCTTCATCACTATAAACAACTTGGATTTTATCTTTTCTTTCTGGATGAGAAAGAATTTCATCACGAATATGAGAATAAAGATAAATGTACTGAGTAAATTTATTAGGAAAATAAATAATATTTGGAGAAGTAAAATGATTGTTCAGAGGAATGTCTAAATCCGAAAAAGAGATATCTATATTATCCAAAGAAATATCATATCGTTTGGCAAAAGAATGAAGTTCATAATCATCTTCCATTTCTAGGAAAAGGAGATGGTTTCTCTTTAATTCAGTCAAACCATATTCATCAAAAGACAAAAGTTCGGAAGGAATCTTCTCATAAAGTTTCTTTACCTTCGAGTTTTTCGATAAATCTCCGACCTGAATAATATGAAGGAATTTCTTGGTTAAAGAATAATCGATACCTTGTTCTTCATCTATTAAATAAGGAATAGGATCTTCCTTAAAAGAAAAAGAAAGCAAACTAAAAAAGTCACGTTTTTCAATGAATTTTAAAGAAAGATTCGGGTGGGCGTTTTTAAAAGAGAAAAGCAAAGGAAAATATTCTTTCCTAGTGACGATAAGATATCGTTCTTTCTCCTTTAGAATCATGTTCCTCCCCATATGAAATTCTTACAAGGAAATTATAACTTTTTCACAAGGTGAGGTTAATGAGAAAGAAAGCTTATTTTTTCTTCTTAGGGGTTTTCCTTTTCGCTTTTTTGCGAGCGAGAGCAAAAGCCTCTTCGACAAGACGCTCTTCTTCCTTCTTTTTTCTTAAGACAAGAAGTTCTTCTTTGGCTTTCTTTTCTTCAAGGAGTAAGGCAGAACGAATCTCCGCTAAAAGGCTTTCATCCTTTAATAGAAGAGTGCCTTCGCCCTTAAAGGAATCGAAAGAGAAGAAATGCTGCTTCTCATCTTCCCCTTTTCCAATTAGATAACGACCATCGAGATTAACGGAAACGATAGTTCCATTTTCAGTTGACGAACATTTAGCTTTTTTCCAAATGTATTCTTTCCCTTCTAGTTGTTGGAAATCCATTCTATCTTCACCTCTTTTCCATCTTATTTTATCACTTAAACCAATTTTTTTAAATTGAATTGACTATTA
>ERZ1026780.518-NODE-518-length-30634-cov-5.331502_pt1 | contig 30634 bp, 7 predicted proteins | sample MGYA00380126_ERZ1026780 | MGnify/ENA primary metagenome ERZ1026780 (study PRJEB33269, sample SAMEA4719762) | human gut metagenome | biome: human-associated habitat; feature: organic feature; material: feces | place: Cameroon | collected 2013-10 ... | reverse complement strand
AGCTGCTCCTCGTAGGGCAGGTTCTGCCATTTGCATCCGCCGCAGATGCCGAAATGCTCGCATCGTGGCGTGGCCCTTACGGGGCTGGGTGTGACGAGGCGCACCACGCGACCCTCGCAGTAGCGGTGTTTCTTCTTCACAATTTGCACGTCGGCAACATCGCCGGGAACGCAAAAGGGAACAAACACCACTTGCTCGCCGTGGTGGAAAAGGCATTTTCCCTCAGCGGCTACCGCCTCGATGGTTACGCTCTCTAATATGGGTAATGGCTTACGATTTCTGCTCATACATACTTGATTTTGCTGCAAAGGTAATGAATTTATCGGAATTTAATTAAAATAATGTGAAGAAATGTGCTTGTTGGCGCGAACAAATATATTTGTCATGTCAGGATTGCACTTTTTTGACCGAATGTTTTGAATAAAAGATAAAAAACATTATCTTTGCACAAAACAAGGTTTTCGTTAAGCCAGATGAGCAGAGCTAAGTTTACCTAAGCTTTGCCATGGCGAGAAAACGTGCCGTGAAATGGAACACTATAGAAACAATATACTTAAGTCAGACATAATTTACAACTATAAGTTTTTACCAGATCAACTATGAGTGAAAAAAGAGTCTATCTCTTCGGTAACGGTAAGGCCGAAGGTCGTGCAGACATGAGAAACCTGCTGGGTGGCAAGGGTGCCAACTTGGCAGAAATGAATCTTATCGGAGTGCCAGTGCCTCCTGGCTTTACGATTACCACAGACACTTGCAATGAGTATTATAAAGTAGGCCAGGCAAAGATTGTTGAGCTGCTTTCTGATGAGGTGACGAAAGCCGTGGCTCACACGGAGGAGCTGATGAACTGCAAGTTTGGCGATCCGAAGAACCCTCTGTTGGTTTCTGTTCGTTCGGGTGCCCGCGCCTCTATGCCGGGTATGATGGACACCATCCTTAACCTTGGATTGAACGACGAGGTGGCCGAGGGCATGGTGGCAAAGACCGGCAACCCCCACTTCGTTTATGACAGCTATCGCCGTTTCGTTCAGATGTACGGCGACGTTGTGCTCGGCATGAAGCCCGAGAACAAGGAGGACATCGATCCGTTCGAGGCTATCATCGAGGAGGTGAAGGAGGAGCAGGGCGTTGTGCTCGACAAGGACCTCTCTGTGGAGTCTCTTAAGAAACTCGTTGAGCGCTTCAAGAAGGCCATCAAGGAGCAAACTGGTAGCGACTTCCCCACCGATCCCAAGGAGCAGCTCTGGGGCGCAATCTGCGCCGTGTTCCGCAGCTGGATGAACGAGCGCGCCATTCTCTATCGTAAGATGGAGGGCATCCCCGACGAGTGGGGTACGGCCGTTTCAGTCATGGCCATGGTGTTTGGTAACATGGGCGACACATCGGCCACGGGTGTTTGCTTCAGCCGCGACGCCGGTAATGGTGAGAACCTCTTCAATGGTGAGTATCTCGTCAACGCACAGGGCGAGGACGTGGTGGCGGGTATTCGCACCCCGCAGCAGATCACCAAGATCGGTTCGCAGCGTTGGGCTGAGCGCGCCGGCATCGACGAGGAGGAGCGCGTGGCCAAGTATCCTTCGATGGAGGAGGCCATGCCCGAGATCTATAAGCAGCTCAACGAGTTGCAGGACAAGCTCGAGCACCACTACCACGACATGCAGGACATGGAGTTCACCGTGCAGGAGGGCAAGCTCTGGTTCCTCCAGACACGTAACGGTAAGCGTACGGGTACCGCCATGGTTAAGATCGCCATGGATCTGCTCCACGAGGGCATGATCGACGAGAAGACAGCCGTGTTGCGTTGTGAGCCGCAGAAGCTCGACGAGCTTCTCCACCCCGTGTTCGACAAGAAGGCTTTGCTCCAGGCAAAGGTCATTACGCAGGGTCTGCCCGCCTCTCCGGGTGCCGCCTGCGGCCAGATCGTGTTCCACGCCGACGACGCCCAGGATTGGCACGCCGATGGCCACAAGGTTATCATGGTTCGTATCGAGACAAGTCCTGAGGACTTGGCAGGTATGGCTTCGGCCGAGGGTATCCTCACCGCACGTGGCGGTATGACCTCTCACGCCGCCGTGGTGGCCCGTGGTATGGGCAAGTGCTGCGTGTCGGGTGCTGGCAGCATCAATGTGGACTATAAGACCAAGACTGTCGAGATCGACGGTACAGTATATAAGGAGGGCGACTACATCTCTCTGAACGGTACCACAGGTCAGGTTTACGCTGGCCAGGTTCCCACCAAGGCTGCTGAGCTCAGCGGCGACTTCAAGGAGCTGATGGACCTCTGCGACAAGTACACCAAGCTGCAGGTTCGCACCAACGCCGACACTCCCCACGACGCACAGGTGGCTCGCGCTTTCGGCGCCAAGGGTATCGGTCTCACACGTACGGAGCACATGTTCTTCGAGGATAAGAAGATCATCGCCATGCGCGAGATGATTCTCGCCGACACCGTTGAGGGCCGCGAGAAGGCGCTCGCCAAGTTGCTGCCTTACCAGAAGGCCGACTTCAAGGGTATCCTTGAGGCCATGGACGGCTGCCCCGTGAACATCCGCTTGCTCGATCCTCCTCTCCACGAGTTCGTTCCCCACGATCAGGCTGGCCAGGAAGTGATGGCTAAGCAGATGGGCGTGGATGTGGCTACCATCAAGCGCCGTGTGGCTTCGTTGGCTGAGAACAACCCGATGCTCGGTCACCGTGGTTGCCGTCTGGGCATCACGTTCCCCGAGATCACGGCCATGCAGACTCGCGCCATCCTCTCTGCCGCTTGCGAGCTTAAGAAGGAGGGCAAGAATCCTATGCCCGAGATCATGGTTCCGCTCATCGGTATCCTCTACGAGTTTAAGCAGCAGAAGGAGGTCATCCAGAAGACCGCCAAGGAGGTGTTCTCCGAGTATGGCATCGAGATCAAGTTTGAGATCGGTACGATGATCGAGATTCCGCGCGCCGCCCTGACCGCCGACAAGATTGCCACCGAGGCCGAGTACTTCTCATTCGGTACCAACGACCTCACGCAGATGACCTTCGGTTACAGCCGCGACGACATCGCCAGCTTCCTGCCGGTATACCTGGAGAACAAGATCCTGAAGGTCGACCCGTTCCAGGTTCTCGACCAGAATGGTGTTGGCCAGCTTATCGAGATGGCTGTGGAGAAGGGTCGTGCCGTTCGTCCCGGGCTCCGTTGCGGTATCTGTGGTGAGCACGGTGGTGAGCCCAGCTCAGTTAAGTTCTGCGCCAAGATCGGCATGAACTACGCTTCTTGCTCTCCGTTCCGCGTGCCTATCGCACGTCTGGCCGCGGCGCAGGCTGCTGTAGAGGAATAAATGAATAGGCGTTGATTATAAACACATTAGGCGGTAAGTCTTGATAATAAAGGCTTTACCGCCTAATTTAGTTTCGGGAGGTCGGAGCATTTAGATACACTAATTGAGTCCAAATGCGCCAATTTGTTTACACCGAGTTTACAAGTTTCAGAAGGGTGTTTACACCTGTTTACACATGTTTACAACAAAATGCGTATGGCAACATTCAAAGTATGCGTAAGGAAGCAGCGCAATGATGGCTTCTACCCAGTCTATATCCGAGTGACACACAACAGGTCTGTCGGCTACATAAAGACTGGCAAACTTGTTAATGATGCAGGACTAAGGCAAGGCGAGGTGATAGACCCCTATGTGATGAAGTTCTGCTCAAACCGTATTGTGGCATACGTCGAGAGGCTGAATAAAGTCTGGGCAGACCATTGGACGCTGAAAGACGTGCTGGAGTACATTCAGCAGGAAGACGAGGACATCTGCTTCTCTGACTATGCACGACTGCACCATGACCGCATGATCAACAATGGGCAGGTGCGTAATGCCCGAAACTACGAACTGGCATACCAACACCTCGAAAGGTATGCAGGCACCACGAAGGTGATGTTCTCTCACATGACATCTGCATTTGTGAACGCTTGGATTGCTACGCTCACGAAGACACACAGAGCGAAGGAAATGTACCCTGTTTGCATCCGTCAGATATTTAGAGCTGCCATCAAGGAGTATAACGATTATGACACAGGCATTATTCGCATCAAGACAAATCCGTGGATGAAGGTGAAGATACCATCTGCTGACAGACCAGAGCATATCGCCATAACACCACAGGCGTGCCGTGCCTTCTTCTCTGCCCCTCTGCCCGAGAGCCGTTACAAGTCGCCATTACCAGAGCTGGGAAGAGACGTTGCAATGATGATACTCTGTTTAGGCGGCATCAACACCGTTGACCTCTACAACTTGCAGAAGAAAGACTACTACGACGGCATCATTCACTACAAGAGAGCGAAGACCAGGGGAAGCAGACGAGACGAGGCATACATGGAAATGCGTGTACCGCCAATCCTCCTGCCTCTCGTAGACAAGTATCTTGCAGATGGTGACGACCCATGTTTGTTCAACTTCCACAATAGGCACACAACATCGGACAGCTTCGGTGCCAACGTAAACGGAGGTATCAAAGCTATCTGCAAAAGCATGGGAATGGCGAAGGAAGATTTCTATTGCGCCTATACTTTCCGTCACACTTGGGGAACCATTGCGCAGAATGACTGTGGCGCAAGTATGGCTGAGGTGGCTTTCGGCATGAACCACACAAGCGGACACACCGTTACCAGAGGCTACGTTGTGATAGACTTCACCCCTGCATGGGAGTTGAACGAGAAAGTTGTGGATTATGTCTTCTTCACCGACAAGGATAGCCACCGTCAGCACCACCACGAAGAAGTAGCCTTTGAGAAGTTCAGCACCAAACAGATGATGAGGGGAACCGTTTACTTCAAGGGCAAGACGTTAGGCGAAGTGCAAGACATCGGTTTCAGCAACGTGAACGAGATAATTGCAAAGCTGGTGCCTTTCATTCCAGACGACGTGCCAAATCGAAGCATTGTACAGTTCAAGATTGAGAACTGCGACAAGCAGCAGGTCGTCGTATATGAACGTCAGAAGGGCAAAGGCTTCTGACAACACGCAAGGGCAATGTCTGAAAACGGCATTGCCTTTTTCTTTTCAGCCTTTCGTTTCGGGAAAACCTCTCACGCACGCACACGCACGCACGTAGGAGTCGTCGTCTTTTTCTTTTTCTTTTATAGGGGGTGTGGGGGGAACTTTTCTTTGTCTTTTTCGTTTTCTTTTTTGAAAAAGCATTTGCTTTAAATAAAAAAGCTATTGCTTTCTTAATAAAAAGCATTTGCTTTTCAAAATAAAAGCTATTGCTTTTTGTAAAAGCCAAATTGTAATGTGGAGTTTACAAAATAGGTGTAATAAAAAAGCAAATGCTTTCTAAAACAAAAGCAAATGCTTTTCAACAAAAAAGCTATTGCTTTCCGAAATAAAAGCAAATGCTTTATAAATAAAAAGCAAATGCTTTTTGCCTCGTGCGTGCGTACATTATATATGTACTAAAAGACAAACAGCATTTGCAAGTCCAAAATAGATTTATTTAGAAGGTGGAGTATCATTCTCCTCTGACAGCTCACGCAGCTTCTGCTCGATGGTGATCTTCGTTGCCTTGTTGTTGAAGTCCACACTCGTAGACTGCATCTTTGGCAAGATGTACTGCATCATCTTTTCGGCACACTGGATGCGGTCTTTAGGTTCGAGGGCGAGGAAGTCGGCAGTCATTAGACCACTCTCCTGGTAGTCGCCCAGCATGTCGGAGAGGATTTCTTTTGTGACGGTTGTCACTTTATTTTGCGTGCCCTTTTGTCGTCCTCCAGTCTTCTTGCGCTTCACACGCTCCTTCATGTTCAACTTTGGAGCCACTGGCAGGTCGTCGTCCTGCTCTTCTTGTACTTGTGTTTGTTCTTGTGCAGTAGGCACAAGTTCTTTCTTCTTGGCTGTGCTTGACTTCTTTGCAGGCGTAGCCTTTTTCGTATTCTTTCTTGTAACCATGCGTAAATAAATAAAAGTTATTTGCAAAGGTAGTTCGTTATTTTTGCAGCAATTATTTATTTCTTTAAACAGTAAACGATATGGGACTCATAGGAGCAGGAATAGGTGCTGCAGGAGCTATCTTCGGTGGCATCAAAGCAAGCCAAGCGATGAAGCAAGTTGGGCAAACCATCGACAGGCAACAGCGAGAGAACCAAGACTGGTACAATCGTCGTTACAACGAGGACGCTACACAACGAGCCGATGCGCAACGTGTTCTGTCAATGACAGAGGAGAGATTAAAGCAACGCAACAAGGCAGCAGCAGGACGTGCAGCCGTCATGGGCACCACCGATGAAGGCGTAGCGGCAGAGAAAGCGGCAAATGCGCAGGTGATGGCAGATGCTACAAGCCAAGTTGCAGCCAGTTCGGAAGCCAAGAGGGATGCTATTGAACAGCAATACCAAGCTCGCAAGAATGAGCTTGATGCACAGAAGATGCAGTTGCGTCAGCAGCAGGCACAAGCCATCAGCCAAGCAACGCAAGGCGTTACAAGTGTTGCAGGTGACATGGACTTCGGCACTCTCAAGTATGGCAAAAACAAGGATAAGGAGTTAAATCTGTAACGATATGGCAAGTACAAAAGAACAAATACTGGGTACTCCTAAAGAGAACACCCAAAGCACGGTGCCCGAGGTAACCGCACCTCCAACGAAGACACCAGTGCCTAATGGCGGTACGGCTCCCACTGGCAATGATGGTAACGAGAAGCAAGTCAATGACGGTAGTGCCGTTGTTGGTGCTCCTGCTACTGTTCCTGGTGGTGCTGTTACTCCACCTTCTTCACCTGCCAACGCCAACGACGGCACGGCAGATTCCGCTGTCCCTGCATTTGATTGGAATACTGGCACCATGAAAGGAAATGAGCAGCAGCCTATCACGGTTCCTTATGAGCCTGGTAAGGAGCCGAAGGATGCAGTGCCAGTTACGAAGAAGGCTCCATTGCCAACGGCACAGCCAACACCTGCAGGTGCCGAAGCTCCTCAACCTAAGAAGATGTCATACTTTGACATGTTTCAACGTATGTCACCTTACAAGCCACCAACGGCAGAAGAACTGGAGAACGCTCGCAAGAAGGAGAAGCGTGATAAGGTGTTTGCAGCCATTGGCGACGGCATTGCAGCTCTATCTAACCTCTATTTCACTACGAAAGGTGCTCCAAACGCTTTCGACCCAAGAAACAGTCTTAGTGCTAAAGCAAGGGAGCGGTGGGATAAGCTCAATAAAGAACGTGAGGAGAACGCTCGCTATTACATGCAGGAAGCGATGAAGGCGCAAGCTCTTGATGATGATAGAGCCGATAAGGATAGAAGCTATATGCAAAAATTGCAGAATGATTACCGCAATTATCTTCTGAAGCTGGCTGCTGATAATAGAGCTGCAGAGTTGCATGATCTTGACAAGCAACTCCGACAAGGCAAGATAAATGAGCAGACGTATAAGGCAAAGAAGGCAGAGGTGGAAGCTAAATATGCAGACGAGAACCAGAAGAGCGTGATTGCCAAGAATAAGGCTGCTGCTAAAGCAAGTAATGCTTCTGCTACTAACTCTTACGCTTCGGCTGAAGAACATCGTACTAATGCCCGAGGACGTTTCCAGTGGTGGGACGAGAACGGAAACGTGCATTACGCCAAGACACAAGAGGAAGCCATCACAAAGGCTCGTCAGCATGGAACGCTTGACAGCGAGACTGTTGACACAACCACAAGCAGCGATGTGGTGCGTCGTGGCAAGGTGACTGGCGAGAAGCAGAAAAAGACAACATCAAAGAAGGTGTACTATCCTGGAATTAGGCAGAAACCTGCGGCAAGCCAACCAGCCGCACAGCCACAGCCGAGCAAGCCACAGCCGAAACCAGCCGCAAAGCCAAGTAAACCAGCCGCAAAGCCAAATGGCGGCAAGCAAGGTGGCGGATGGGCATCAGGACTGACATTATAACGCAAAACAGAAATCATTATGCCATTAGACAATAGTAAACTAAAAAAAGTGTACGCTACCCTGCAACAGGGTGGCTATAAGCAGGACTACAACACTTTCTTGAAGGGGTTCACTGGGAATGACCACTACGAGAACCGTAAGAAAGTGTATGACCTGCTTTCTGCAAATGGTGCGCAGATTGGCGATACCTATGAGGACTTCATGAAGAAGATGTGGGTGTCGTCTGCTCCTGCAAAGCCAGCTGCGCCAACGACACCTGCAAAGGAGACTCCAACGACTCCAACTCCAACCAATGCAGAGGGAACGCCCCTCACTGAGGCTGACCGTCAGAAGATGCTGGGGAATGTGGACAATATGATGGCGCAGTCGAAAGCTGGGCTACAGCGTGCCAAGAACCGTATGAATTATGCGAAGGCTAATACTGGTCTTCGTACTCCAAGCGTGTCATTAGGTGAGAAGGGAGGCGGTGTGCATCTTGGGCAAAACAGCAAGGTTGTGGAGACGAAACCACAATACAATGCTGAGAGTGGCAAGGTTGAGCGTAGCTACATTACAGAGAGTGGTAATGAATACGAGGAACGTGGCGGTGCAGACTTGGAGCAGAACGCCATTGACGAGGCACGTTTCCAATCCGAACAGCAAGAGGCTTATCTTCTTCGTGAGAAGCAGCGCATTGAGCAGGAGATGAACCAACGAGGCAGGGAACTTGACGCAGAAGCCGTTGATTTCTCTTGGCGAGACATGCCACGAGGAAGTGGTGGTGCTATCCATACCTATAACTCCACCACTGTCAACGGACGTTTTGCCGACACAAAATACAAGTCTCTGCTTGCCCAACTCAACAAGGTGAATGACGGACTCGCCACACTTGCAGAAGCCAAGAAAGGCAAGGCAAGCGACCAATGGATTGACGACTCCTCCAACTGGGCATCGAAGAAAGGCAAGCAGTTGCTCGCTTTCGGTGCAGGTGCATGGCGTGGCTTGGCTCATGCCGTAGGCAAGGTGAGCACATGGGACATGGGTATGACTGACATGGCGACCAATGGCGCACTCTATACGGCTGCTGTTGATGCAGACAGAAAAGGTATAGACAATATTAGCAGGGAAGACCGTGACCTTCTTGATATTACGGCTTATACCAACGCCATTCAGTCGGAGAACAGTCAGTATCTCGGTCGTGGCTACAAGGCAGGACAGGTGACTGGAGAGAGTCTTCCGTTTATGATTGAGATGATGCTTAATCCTGCATCAAAACTCGGTACAACTGCAACTAACAAGCTCATGCGTGAGGCTATAAAGCGTTACGGTAAGGAGGCGGTAAAGAAAGCAACGAAGAAATATCTTGCAGCCAAGATTGGCACTCGCCTTATGGGTGATGCGGTCGGTTCAATGGCTATGGCAGGTACGACTGGGCAGGGACACGTTACCGCAGACATGCTTAATCGTCTGACTGGCGATGTGCAGTTCAATGTGGACGATAGCGGTAAGATTGTGTATGGTGGTCGTGAGGGTGCTGAGGACAGTGTGCTGAAAGCCTATCTGAAGGCATTTGGCGCACAGACCATCGAAAACCATTCGGAAATGGTCGGTGAATATTTTGCCCCATTCCTCGGCAAGGCAGCGTCGCTGACACGCAAGGGTATGAATAAGATTGGTTTGGGCAAGGTGAACAAACTGATTGACGACATTGGCGCAACCAATGCCGCCAAGATGATAGGTGACTTCGAGAAGCAGACGAAATGGAACGGCACATTCGGTGAGTATGCGGAGGAAGTTGTCGGCAATATCGAAAATGCCATACTTGTTGGCGACAACACGCTTGACACGGCAGAAGGTACTGGTGTTTTTAATGCAGACCAAAATATTGATACTTTTCTTGGTGTAAGCCTTATGGGCGGTTTCTTCGCTGGTGCAAAGACACTCTCTTATCGTGGTCCGAAGCGACAGGCACTCAATGAAATGTCGGATGCAGGAAAGGTCATTGATAATGCCATTGGTGACAATGTCCCTATGATGGAGAAATGGGGAGGATGGCGCAACACGTTCCTTGTCGGAACTGACGAGGAAAAGAAAGCCGCTCTCCATGAGGTTATGGACAATACAGATTTGCCCATTAAATTCCGTATGGGTGTGCTGAACTTTGTCAAGGCAGCACAGAAGTACGAGGGTATTGTGCGTGCGCAGGAGAGTAAGGTGAAGGAAGGAGAGCAAGACCCTGTGGCACAGTCCAGTGATGAGAGTTACGACAACGGCTATGACACCACAGAACCCGAAGCCATGAACGATGCCAAGAACATGTACGACTTCAAGCGTCAGCAGATGTCTGCTATGGTAACAGACGAGTTCCTTGCAGACTTCGACAACGACCCAGTAGGCACCTTGTCGCAGGTTATGGGACGTGACGACTTCTCAGAGGACGAGAAGCAGCTTGCATTGGACTATGTGAACGCCAAAGCGACCTACGACGGTATGATAGACCGTGTAAGAGACGACATAGACAGCCGTATCGAGGAAAGCAATGCTACCGTAAACAGCCGCATGAATCGCAATGATGGCATGATACACCCTGCAACATTGAAGCTGGACGACCGCAAGGTGTATATCGTTGACGGCACCATCAATATGCAGGACGACGGCAGCATGGTTGATGTCGGCAATAGTAGCGAGAGCATCCTCGTGCGTGATGCAGAAACTGGCAAACTGGAGTTTATGAGTCCAAGTGACGTTCTTTCTACTGACGAGGCAATAGACCCAGCCGCAGAGAAGGAGGCAGCGCAGCAGACATTGAGAGAGCAGTATGCGCAGGAACAGTCAGACCGCATCGACGGCACTCTTGCCTTCAATGTCGGTGACACATACGACCTTACCGACGGCTTTGGTCAGCAATGGTCTGCCCAGATAGTAGCCGATAATGGCGACGGTACTGTGCAGGTGGCGTGGAATGGCGACCCTAATAGTATTTCGACCGCACGCAAGGACGAGCTTCAGAGCATGAGAGATAATCATAACCTTGCCCGACTCAATGAGTATGAGCAGCAGCGTGCCGCCCAACGTCAAGAGCAGCAGGCAGCAGCCGCAGAGCCTCAACGTCGTACTTATAACCTCAATGACGAGATTACCCTTCGTGATGAAGAAGGTAATCCAGTTCGTGGTTCCATTACCGCAGAGGAGAACGAGGATGGCGAGATAGAGGTTTATACTGAGCAGCCTATCAACGGTAAGCAGGTTCAGTTGCTCAGTCGTAATGAGCTTGACAACATGTTGTTGGAGCAGAACGGTGAAGTTGTGGAGCCATCCTCTGAAGAAGAGGTTAAGCCTTCCGAAGCCTCTCTAAGCCCTTCTACGCCATTGGATGAGGATGCAGCTTCTGTTGGTAACACATCTTCTGAGGAAGAAGGTGCAACATTGGAGCCTGCAAGTGCGACATCAGAAGAGCAGCATACCGAAGAAGAGCCACACACCGAGCCTATGCCGATGATTGGTGAAGGTGAGGATGCGGAACCCGACTTTGCAAGTGTCACTCCTCAGAGAGCACATGAGTACATCTTCAATGAAAGTGGACTCGACGAGGAGGACGCAAAGGACTTCATGGCTAATAATCTGTCAGCAGCACAAACAGCCGTAACCAAGATAAAAAACAAGAAGCCCAAGATGGGCACCAGTATAGCCAAGTTCAACAAGGACAAAGCAGAATGGCAGCAGAAGCTCGACGAAGCCAATGCCAACCTTGACTACTGGCAGCAGGTGAAGGCAGAACGCAATGCAGTTCTTGCCGAGCGTGCAAAGGCACAGCAGGAGGCTGACAAGAAGCAAGCAGAGGAAGCCAAAGCAGACGAAGCCGCCTATCGTGAAGAAATGGCTAAGAAGGAAGCCGAGCAAGCCGCACTTGGCACCAATACTGTTAGTCCTGCCATTCGTGACAAGTGGAATGCCGCTCCAAAGGTTGAAGGAGCGCAGAACGAGATTGTCCTTGCCAATGGCGAGAAGGTCGCAGGTCGTTACTACCTTGTTGAAAGTGGTTCCGCTACTCCGAGCCATAACAGCGCAAATGGCTTTGCCAAGAGCGAAGGCTTCCCAGTTGACGAGAATGGTGGCAGCGTGAACGACCGAGACTATGAGCGTGACAAGGACGCACAGCAGATCACTCGTGACATAGCTAACAAATATGATAGCCGTGCCATGCAGACTCCTGTTGTCGTATCGCAAGATGGTGTTGTTCTCTCTGGTAATGGTCGTACAATGGCAGGCGAGCTTGCAGCCGCACAAGGTACGGATGCAGAATACAACGAGCATCTGGCGAAATACCCTACGCAGTATGGCTTCACGTCAGAGCAGGTGAAGGGTATGCAGCATCCTCGTGTGGTGTTTGTTCCCGATGCCGCTATGCCATACACGGCAGACACCTTTGCTAAGTTCAATCAGCAGGAAATGAAGGGTCAGAGCAAGACTGAACATTCGGTGAAGTTAGGCAAGGTTGTTGACGACGAGACCTTCAACCGCATCATTAGCCTTATCAACCGCTTTGATACTCTTGGCGATTTCTATGCCGATTTCGCAGCAAGCCGTGAAGCTATTGGCGAGCTATCCAAGTGTGGTGCTATCAGTCGTCCGCAAATGGCTGAAATGGTGGACGGTGACGGTCTTAGTGCCATTGGCAAGGAGACATTGGAAAACATGTTGATAGGCAAGGCTTTCGAGAGCAATCCCGATGCTGTGCGTGAGGCTACCGAGTTCAAGCAGATGCGTCAGACCATTATCCAGGCACTTGCAGAGATTAGCAATAACATCAGTCTTGGCAAGGACTACTCGTTGGAGTCGGAACTTGCAGAGGCTATCGACCTTGTTTACAATGCTCGTAAGAGTGGTTACAAGGCAGGTGAGCGTGTCAGTTCGTATGCACGTCAGCAGCAGTTTGACTTCTATGGTGTACCTTCTACCGTGGCAGACTATAAGAACGCCACCATGCTGATGATTGCCGACATCTTGAACGACAACCGTAGCACCCTCTTAAAGAAATACCTGCAACTGTACAACACCAATGCAAAGGATGCAGCCAACGGACAGTTGGACATCTTCAGTGGTACGGTTGCAAGCAAAGAAAGTATTCTCAACGACGTAAACGAATTGTTAAACTATGGAACAGAAGAAGAACAAAAGAAAGCAGCTCAAGAAGCCGTCGAAAAGCGTAAAGCAGAGAGCGTGGCAGAAGCTGGTGTTGTCGACAATGGCAGCGAAGGAAGCAATGAAGACAACGACCAAGTAGAGGAAACTCCTGCAGAGCAGGCTCCAACCAACGAAGAAGGAAACACACCTGCAATGTCTCACGATGAGAAGATGGCGTTCATGCGCCAGTTCCTCGAAGATACAGCAGGCGACATGCGTCTTCTTGATGTTGTGAATGACGAGGAGGTACAGAAACTTATCGACCTCTACGATGCGTGGGAGGTGGTGAACGACGGCTTGGGCGCAGCCCATGACGCTAACGATGCACTCCTCAATGACAAGAACAAAGCCATTGCACAAAAGGCGAAGGAGAACATTGAGACAGCCGAAAAAGCTGCCAATGCCGCTTTTGCCCCAGTGGAGGACTACTACAATGAGTTGCTGAACACCCATAACATCGAGGATGAAGAAGGTGATGCCGACGAAGCTGAAACTCCGTCTGCTGATACACCTCTCTCTGATGCTATTTCCGCAGCAGAAGCCGAGACCGACCAGAACCCGACCGACGGACAGAAGGAGGCAGGCAACTATAAGAAGGGTCATGTGCAGGTGGGTACATTCGACATTACCATTGAGAACCCGAAAGGCAGCGTGCGTAGAGGAAAGGATGCCAACGGTAAGGAATGGGAAAGTAAGATGAACAACACCTACGGCTACTTCCGTGGTACAGAAGGCGTGGATGGTGATCACATTGATGTGTTTATCTCTAACGATATTGACGGCTGGGACGGACGCAAGGTGTTCGTCGTTGACCAGTACAACCCAGACGGCAGCTTTGACGAGCACAAGGTGATGCTTGGCTTCAATGATGCAGACGAGGCAAAGAGCGACTATCTTGCTAACTATGAGAAAGGTTGGGAGAATGGTCGTAGAATTGACGTGTCTGCTGTGAACCTCGAAGACTTTGAAAAGTGGATTGCATCAAGCAAGCGCAAGACAAAGCCTTTCAGCGAGTACAAGAATGTGAAGTCTGAAAGTGCAGAGACTCCAAAGACAGGTGCATTTGGAACTATATACACCCAGTTCAAAGGCAAGCCACAAGAAGCTATTGCTTTCCTCCTCGAAAAGAAAGAGGGCGAAGCTGTGGGCGCATTGCACCATAAAGACATTGGCGACATTGATTTGGTATGGGGAAAAGAAGGAACCGCCAAAAGCGACGGCTTTGGTCTTGCTAAACTTGCCAAATACCATCCAGAAGTTCTTGGTAACCTGCAAGAGATACTTGATGCTATGGTTGTTGTCAAGCGCACAGACAATCGTGTGCAACTGGAAAGTGAGACACACCAAGCATCAGTACGTCTAACATGGGATAGTGAGAAAAAGAATTGGTTGCTTACTGCCTTTGAAAAGAAAAACAGTGTCTCCGACAATACGACAGACACTGTAGGAACCGCAGAAGGCGGCAAGCGGAATGACACTGCTACTCCGCAAAACACTGTTTCTGATGGCAAAGATACAGAAAAGGATTTATCCGACCAAGAGAATGGCGTTAAATCGTTCAAAATCACACCTAAAGAGTACACAACCAAGCGTGGCAAGAAGTTGTCAATGCACCTTGTGACGTTTGTGAGTGAGCTAAGTAAGGAGCAGATGAACGCTGCCAATAAACTTGCAAAGGATGCTAAAGGTTGGTGGAGCAAGGAAGACGGTGGTTTCTTGATGCGAGACATGGAGAGCGCACAGAAACTGGCAGACAGCGTGCTTGATGATGCTGATGCCGTTGCAGATGCGCAGCCAGTATCGCTGAATGATATGCAGGAGGCAGTTGGTGCCGAGGTGAAAAAGCCAAAGGATAGCGGCAACAAGTTGGTGACCGATGAACGCTATGCAGAGTTGAAGGCTCGTATGCGCAAGAAGTTGGGACAGCTCAATGTTGGCGTAGACCCCGAAATGCTTGCAATCGGTACTGAAATGGCTGTTTACCATATCGAGAAGGGCGCACGCAAGTTTACCGAGTATGCCAAAGCAATGATTGAGGATTTGGGTGAAGCAATTCGCCCATACCTCAAAGCCTTCTACAATGGTGCCCGAGACCTACCAGAGGTTGAAGCCAATGGCTGGAGTGAAGACCTTACCCCATACGACGAGGTTCGCAGAATAGACATTGCCAACTTCGACAAACCTTCCGTTGATGCAATGGCAACAGCAGAAATGGTAGTCAAGGAGCAGGAGGCAGAGCAGCAAGCAGAAGAAACAAAGAAACAGATTAGTGAAACACGAAACAAAAACAGAAATGAAACCAAACAGCAAACAGCAGCAGATACGCAAGCTATTACAAGCGAAGCAACAGCTATTGCAAGCGAAACAGAAAGCGTTATCCGCACTGGAGAAGAGAATGCCATCAACGAGCAAGTAGGCAAGATAGACGAAGCTCTTGATAAAGTAAATAACCAACTCGCCTTACTTGGCTACTATGAAGCCGACGAGGAGGAAAAGGATTACAACGAGGCAACGGGCTATATGCGTAATGCTGAACGTAAAGCAGTAAAGGACGCAGGTAACCTTGCAAGTCGTTTGATAGATGATCTTGGACTCGACCGCTTCGAAGCTACCCACTCTGATAAGACTGACAAGAAGGGCAATCGCAAAACTAAGCCCCTTGCATCGGCAAATATAGCTCCTGTGGGTGGTGACGTTTCAATTCGCCTTCCTTTGGAAAAAGGACGTGAGTTGTATTTGACAATTGGACTTGAACCAAGAGTAGCAAAGGGTGTCGAAGGATATGATGGTAGTAATCTTGAAGTAACTCGCATCGTGTATCGTGTTGAAAACCCTAATGGTACAGAACGATATGGAAACAACAAGTGGGTTGCAGAAGACATTACTTATGCCGACTTATTGAAAGACATCCAGTATGAGGCTCGTGATTATCTTCCAAAGCGTAACGACACTACTGCTAAAAAGCCAAAGGCATCGAAGAAAGTTAAACAAGAACCGCAGATAGGCGATTTGTTTGCAAGTCTGTCTGATAACAATGTAGAAAGCAATGAAGAAACTAACGTACAAGCTCGCTCCTCTAAAGAAGGGGGAGACGGACAACAACGCCAGCAGGATGCGCAGATGGGAAGAAGCGCAGGGAATGAAGCTGAAAGAACTGACGGACGAGGAATGGGTGGACGTGATTCACGTAATACTGAGTCTGACAGAACAGGAAGCGAGGGATTATCTCGACCATCTGAGAGCAAGCAAGGTGTAACGCCTGCTGAAAAGAAGAACGTGAACAACAACCATGCGGAACGTGGCAAGGACTATGCTCCAAAGGGTGTAGATGCTCGCATAGATGCGAACATCAAAGCCATTGAGCTGATGCAGAATTTGATGCAGGAAGGCAAGCAAGCCACACCTGCCCAGATGAAAGTGTTGCGCCAGTTCAGCGGTTGGGGCGGTCTTGGCAAGGCATTCGTCGAGAAAGACGGTTGGAGAGACAATCCTACCGCCAAGCGTTTGAAAGAGCTGCTTGGGGATGAAGCCTACGCACAAGCCGAGATGAGCCGCAACAGTGCCTACTACACTCCTGCAAGTGTCATTGATACGATGTGGGATATAGCCAGAGCTTTAGGTTTCAAGGGCGGCAAGGTGCTTGAAGGCTCCGCAGGTATCGGTAACATCATTGGTGCCATGCCTACCGACATGAGCGAGCGCAGCAATATCCAAGCAGTGGAGATAGACGAGACAACTGGCAACATACTGTCATTGCTCTATCCCGACGCAAAGGTTGATGTGCAAGGCTTCGAAGCGACAAGAGTTCCTAATGGCAGCGTTGATTTAGCAATCACCAATGTGCCGTTTGTCACTGGACTTCATGTAAATGACGAGACAGGCGACAACGACCTTTCAAAGAAGTTCCGTGACATTCACGACTTCTGCATTGCCAAGAACGTGCGCAAGCTCCGTGAAGGTGGTATCGGTATCTTCATCACCTCTAACGGAACACTCGACAGCAGTCAGAAACTCCGCAACTGGCTTGTGAACGAAGGCAATGCCGACGTGATAGGTGCCTTCCGTCTGAACAACCAGACGTTTGGCGGTACTGGTGCCACCTCTGACATCATCGTCATTCGCAAGCGAGTGAACGGCAAGAAGTCAGCCAACGCCATTGATGTAAGCACCGTGAGTGCAGAGCGTGCCGCCACCTTTGAAGACCCTAAGACCGATAAGGAACGCACCGTATCAATGGACTACAACAAGTATTTCATTGAGCATCCCGAATGTATGGCAGGTGAAATGCGCTTCGGTTTCGAGAACAAAGACTTCTACCGTCCGACGAGCAAGGCACTCTACCCAGTGAAGGGCAAGAACCAAAATGAAATGCTTGCAGCGTGGATGAAGACCTTTGAGGGCATGAAGGAAGATGCAGTTAGTGAGACAACTCCTGCATCATCCGAGTCAGTGTATGAAGATCTTGGCGACGATGTGAAGGAAGGTTCACTCGTTCTTGACAAGGACGACAAGCTCTGTATTGCCCAATACGGCAAAGCCGTGCCTCTTGCAGTCAATGCCAACAAGGTAAAGGGTACTACGAAGGCAGAATGTTTCCGCAGATACCAGGCAATCAAGGGCGCACTTGCAGATGTGCTCTCCTATCAGACCGAGAACGAGAGTGACAATGGTCTGCAGCCGTTGCTTGATAAGTTGAACGATGCCTTTGACAGCTTTGTGAAGACCTACGGACACTTGCATAAGAACACAAGTATATCGTTCTTGAAGAATGACGTGGACTTCCCGACAATCCTTGCATTGGAGAAATACAGCGAGGTTGGCGACAAGAACGGCAAGAAGGTTGAGAAGTATGACAAGACCGACATCTTCAGCCAGCGTGTCGTTGAGAAGGAGAAAGCTCCCGAGCCAAAGAATGTGAAGGACGGTATCATTGCCAGCATCTACCAGTATGGACGCATTGATGTTCCTTATATTGCCGACAAGTTAGGCAAGAGTGAGGAAGACGTGAAGAAAGAAATCGTAGAGAAAGGCTTAGGCTATGAGAACCCTGCCACCATGCAGATGGAGGTGTCGTATGAATACCTAAGTGGAAACGTGCGTGAGAAGCTGAAACAAGCAGAAAAAGCCAATACCGACGGCAAGTATTCTGCCAACGTTGAAGCATTGCGCAAGGTAATTCCTATGGATATTCCTTCTCACTTGATTGAGTTCACTTTAGGTAGCTCTTGGGTAGACCCAAAGTTATACACAGACTATATCAAGGAGCGCACCGACGTAGATGTTCAGCTCACCAACGTAGGCGGTACATGGTTTATGAAGGCTCCATACTACACCAGCTACGAGAAGAACAAAGCTATGGGCGTGCGTGGACAGGTGGTGCAGAAGCTAATACTTGGCACAGACCTTATAGAAGCAGCATTGCAGAACAAGACTATCACCGTCAGCGAGACGCATACTGTTGGCTATGGTTCCAGCAAGAAAACTGAAACCATTACTGACAAGGAGGCTACGCAGGCATGTTCCGCCAAGATAGACGAGATAAGAGCCGACTTCAAGGAGTGGGCACGTCAGAAGATGCAGAACGATGCCGACATGTCGGAACGCATAGAGCGCACCTACAACGAGCAGTTCAACAACTACGTTCCTCTTACCATCAGCGACGAGTTTGTTCCCGACTATTTCGGTGGAGCCAACCATAAGTTCAAGATGCGCCCTCACCAGTCGAAGGCTATCATCCGTGGTACGATGCAGCCGTTGTTGCTTGCCCATGAGGTGGGCACTGGCAAGACGTTCACCCTCATCAGTACAGCAATGGAAATGCGCAGACTTGGTACAGCCAAGAAGCCAATGATTGTTGTTCAGAACGCAACCGTTGGTCAGTTCGTGGCAAGTGCAAAGGAGCTATACCCTAATGCAAAGGTGCTCACACTGGAGGACAAAGACCGAGACAAGGAAGGTAGAAAGAACTTCTACGCCAAAATCAAGTACAACGATTGGGACATGATTGTTGTACCCCAGTCGGTATTTGAGCGCATCCCCGATAGTGAGGAGCGTCAGATGCGTTTCATCCAAGACAAGATAGATGAGAAGATGATGGTGTTGGAGCAGATGCGTGAAGCCGACTCCGACAATGACAGAAATCCGATCATCCGTCAAGCCGAGAAGGAAATTGAGAAATGCAAGGACGAAATGGGAGCCTTAGCAGAGGCGTTGGCAGGCAAGCGTAAGCAGCGTGACGGCAAGAAAGAAGCCGTAGCAAAGCAGAACGCATCCGTAAAGGCAAAGGAAATGCTTGACCGTCAGACCGACGATGTGGAAGACTTTGACGATATGGGCATTGATGCCCTTCTCGTTGATGAGGCTCACGAATACAAGCATCTTGGTTTCGCTACTGCCATGCAGCGAGGTGTGAAAGGTATCGACCCCTCGTTCTCAAAGAAGTCGCAAGGCGTGTATCTGAAGACCCAAGCCGTACTGGAGAAGAACAATGGACGTAATGTTATCTTCGCTACTGGTACACCTATCAGTAACACAGCAGCCGAGATATGGACGTTCATGCGTTACTTGATGCCAGCCGACACAATGAAGTCATACGACATCTACTACTTCGACGACTTTGTGCGCAACTTCGGTAATCTGACACAGATGCTGGAGTTCAAAACAAATGCAAAGTTCCAAGAAGTAAACCGCTTCGCAGGTTATGTGAACCTTCCCGAGTTGGTTCGTATCTGGTCGAGCGTTGCTGATACTGTGCGCACCGACGAGGCAAAAGCCGTAAAGGACAATGTTCCCGACATTGAAGGTGGGCAGGCGCAGGACATCTATCTTCCTCAGACTCGTGCTCTACGCAGCATCATGAAGTTTGTGAAGGAGCAACTCAACGAGTACGACAAGATGAGTGGCAAGGAGAAGAAGGAGAACAGCCATATTCCTTTGACCATGTACGGCATCGCCAAAGCAGCAGCCGTTGATGCTCGTCTTGTTATGGCAGATGCGGAGGATGATAAGAACAGCAAGACCAATGAAGCCGTGCGTCAGACCTTACGCTCTCTCAAAGAGACCGCCAAGTATAACGGCACCATTGCTCTGTTTGCCGACAACTATCAGAACAAGCACAGCGGTTTCAACCTCTACGAGGACATCAGAAAGAAGCTCATTGAGCAAGGTGTGCCAGCCGAGCAGGTGGTAATCATCCGTTCTGGTATGTCCATCAAGAAGAAGCAGGAAATCTTCGACAAGGTGAACCGTGGCGAGATTCGTGTGATTATGGGTAGTACCTTCACACTTGGTACTGGCGTGAATATCCAAGAGCGTTTGCACACCCTCATACACTTGGATGCCCCAAACCGCCCAATGGACTACACTCAGCGCAATGGTCGAATTGCACGTCAAGGCAACCTGCATAAGGTAATGGGTATTCCAATCCGCATCTTGCTTTTCGGTGTGCAGGACTCTCTCGACGTTACCGCCTATCAGCGACTGAAGACGAAGGGAGCCATTGCCGACTCAATCATGAAGGGCAAGTCGATGTTGCAGAACAGCATGGAAGACCGTAGCATGGAGGAGGATGAAGACGTATTCGGAGACACCGTAGCACAGCTTTCGGGTAGCCAGTATGCTATGCTGAAGAACCAAGCCGAGCGTGAAGTTCGTAAGTATGAGAGCAAGAAGAAGCAATGGGAAGCCGACCAGACCTACGTCCACAATGCCATACCTCGTATCAATCGAGAGATTGAGCGTGCCGAAGAAAGAGCAGCCACCGCCCAACAGCAGTTGGATGCCATTGCAGCCGCCTTCGGTGAAAATGCGACACCTGCAATCAAGGTAGGCAAGAAGACCTATGCAGACATCAATGCAATGTCAGACCTTTTTGTTGACCTCAATAAAAAGGTAAACGAGACAGCCGAAGAAATGCGTAAGTCGAGTGGCGAAGATATGCGCACACGCAAGGTAGACGTTCAGATTGGCAATGTCACCTTCACTATAACCACCACCCAGAAGAAGGAGTTGGTAAACCATTATGGTGCAGTGGACACAAAGATTTCACGCAGCATCACCTATTCGTGCCCAGAACTTGGTTTGGATAACGAGAAAGGCGGTGCTTGGTTCAAGAATGCCATCGAGGACATCTTCGAGAACGTGGTTAGTGGTGACAGCTTCCGAGAAGAGCTAACCCGAAACACCAACTTGGCTGAACGTATGAAAGGCGAGCTGGAGCAGGTGAAGAGCCGTGAAGGACAGCCTTTCCAGTATGATAAGGAACTATCCGAGGCATACGAGCATCTTGAAGAGTACACCGAGCTTATGAAGCAGGAACTCGAAGAGAAGGAGCAGAAGTATGCCGAAATGGATAGCGAGGTTGAAGCAGCTACTGGAGTGACAGAAGCAGATGAAGCCGACGAGGACACGGACGACGACAAGCGTTTCCGTGACTCGTTGCCCGATGCAACAGCAGAGGATAAAGACCTCCGCTATTCACTCCGTGAGCAGACCGCCCCGAAGCACACGAAGACCGCCTATGCCGTGTTCATCGTAAAGCAGCATGAGGATGGCAGTGTAACCCTTCATCCAAAGATGATAGCGGACGAGGCAGTTGGCGCACCGCCTCACACTTGGCTCAATGCCGACACTGGCAAGATAAAGCGAGACAAGCAGGGCGAGCCAATTCAGAACACAAGAGGCAGAGTGAGCGTGCGAGACGCAAATGGCGCACCCCTTGCATGGAGACCAGGCAAGCACCTTGCCGCCTATCCTAACGCATCGCAGTTTGCCGTAGAAGGCGACACAAAGGGAGTTCGTGACCGCCTTCCCGATAACGTTGTATTCTTCGAGGTGGAATATGCAGCCGACCGAGACTATCAGTTGGAAGCGTGGGAGTATGGAGTGAATGGCAACGGCAAGTATGAGCACAGTCAAGCAGGACTGCCATACATACCGAAGGACGGTTATTACATCTACCGCACCAATGCCAACCCGAACATTCCTGCCATGATCATCACTGGAGCCTACCGTGTGAAGCGTGCACTTACCGACGAGGAAGCCAAGAAACTCAATCAAGAAGCAGGTGGCGACTGGTACGACAGAAAGAGTGGTGAGCCAATGACAGCCGAACGTCTGAAAGAGTTGGGGCTTGATGAAGCAGGCTTGCAGCGTAAGGCAGAAACCTTCGACTACAACGAACTGGAGCCAGCTCATGACGAAAGTTCGGTAGCCATGTCAATGCCTGGTTATGTTCGTAGAGACCTCGACTTCACCGACAAGAACCTTCTGAAAGCAATCAAAGAGAACAAGCAGGACGCAAGTTACTACCAGAGTCTCTATGAGCAGCAGAAGAAGAATGAACTTCAGCGAGAGCAGACCGCCTTTGAAGACGGACAAGTTCTTCCTATTGAATTGGACTGGGGAAATGGTGGCTATAAGGTAGAAGGACTGAACGCCACCTTTGCCAACAAGGACAGACTTCTTGATGCTTTCCGCAACAAGTATGAGAGCTATGTCGCCACCATGACAAGTGACGGCAACAGCATAGAGGTTAGTCCGTGGCGCAGCGTGCTTGCCGAGACCAAGAAACCACGTCGTAGAAACGGTAAGCCTACCAAAGAAGAGCAAGCCAAAGCCGCCTTCATAGAGCGCAAGACACGCAGAGCCGTAGAAAGCGTGAGTGATGTGGCAAGAAAACTTGGCTTGAATGTGGAGGTGAAGACCGACACCGAGGGACTTACTGGCAGACGTGCCCGAGCCAAAGGTTGGTATGACACGAAGACAGGCAAGATAGTAATCATCCTTCCTAACCATACAAGCGGACAGGACGTTATGCGCACTATCCTGCATGAGGGTGTAGCACACCACGGACTCCGTGAGCTGTTTGGTGAGGACTTCGACACCTTCTTGGAGAATGTCTATAACAACGCCAGCAAGGAGATACGAGAAGCAATCAACAGACTTGCCGCCAAGAACGACTGGGACTTCAAGGTTGCAACCGAGGAGTATCTTGCAGGCATGGCAGAAGACACGAACTTTGACCGTGCCGAATATCAGAGTTGGTGGGGCAAGATAAAGTTCCTCTTCCTCGATATGCTTAGAAAGGCAGGACTCGTTATGAATAGAACCCTTACCGATGCCGACCTTCGCTATATCCTTTGGCGTAGTTATCGCAACTTGAACGACAAGGCAGAGAACAGCATCATCCGTGAAGCAGAAGACATAAGCAAGCAAATGGACTTGAAGGTTGGAAACTTCGCAGAGAATACTGACAACTCCGCTGCTTCGGTAGCCGATGGCGACAGCTATATGTATCGTGACGGTGATGTAATGGACGAGCGAGACCGAGCCATTGTGCGAGACCGCTACGAGCGTACCATACAAAGCGGTATGTATCAGTTCCGTGAAGCCGTGCAGGATAGTATGTTGTCATTGCGCAGACTGATGGAACACATTGCAGAAGCCACTGGTGAGAAGATTAAGGAGTTCGAGAACGCTTACATGGCAGAGAACGCCCTAAGTTCAAAGAACCATGCCGAGCAGGACATCTACGGCAAGTTGCTGTTTAACCCAATGCTTGACGAGATACACAACCTTGCAAAGGAGAACAGCAGCCGTGACGAGGTTACCCAGTACATGATGGCAAAGCACGGATTGGAACGTAACGAAGTCATGGCACGACGAGCCGCAGAGCAGACAGCAATGGACGAGTTAGGCAAGGACTTGCGAGCAGCGGAGCGAGCCGTACAGAACGACCCACTTGACCAAGACGCACTCGATGCCCTTGATGATGTGAAACAGCGTATGCAAGACCGAGTAGACGAGCTGTATAATGAGAACCGTGAACGTGACTATGGCGGTATCACTGGACTCATGGGCGAAGACGACCTTGCAACAGCCGAGTCGTTAGCCAAGCAGTTTGTCAACACATTTGAAGGCGACCACGATGTAGACCAACTTTGGGGAAGAGTAAACGCCTGCACCAAAGCTACATTGGAGAAGACCTACAAGGCAGGCTTGCTAAGTAAGGCAGGCTTCGACGAAATCAACAGCATGTACGAATACTACATACCATTGCGAGGCTTCGACGCTACAACCAGTGACGAGGTGTATAGTTATCTGACACATGAGAAGAGTGGTTTCAGCAGTCCATTGAAAAAGGCGGAAGGACGTAAGAGTATAGCCGACGACCCAATAGCGACCATTGCAAACATGGCGGACTGTGCCATTGTGCAGGGCAATCGCAATATGATGAAGCAGAAGTTCTTGAAGTTCGCCATGAACCATCCGAGCGATGCCGTCAGCATAAATAAGATGTGGCTCCGTTACGACGATGTGAAAGACCAATGGGAAGCCGTAACCGCCAACATCGACGAGAACGATAGTGCAGACGATGTACTTGCAAAGACCGAAGCCTTCGAGGAGCAGATGCGCCAGCTTGCAGAGTCAGCCCCCGACCACTACAAGCGAGGCAAGGATGCAGCCAACATACCTTACATTGCTCTTGGCGATAACCTCAACGAACACCAAGTTCATGTGAAAATGGGAGGTGAGGATTATATCTTAACCATCAATGGTAGTCCGAGAGTGGCGCAAGCCCTCAACGGACTTACCAATCCCGACAACGAGAACACAGGTGCCGTTGGCGCAATCTTGAAGATGGGCGAATATGTGAACCGTCAGATGTCAGCCTTCTACACAACTCGTAATCCCGAGTTCGTGTTGAGTAACTTCCTTCGTGATGCGATGTATGCCAACAGCACCATGTGGGTAAGAGAGACACCGAATTACGCCATCAAGTTCAACAAGAACTTCTTGAAGTGCAATCCTGCTATGCTCTATAAGCTATTGCAGAAACACAACAGCGGAACCCTTGACATGAACAACGAAATGGAGCGAGCCTTCCACCAGTTCATGATGAATGGCGGTGAGACTGGCTACACCGTAGTGAAGGACATCGAGAAGCAGAAGAAGCTCATCAAGAAGTATGTGCGCATGAAGGATGCAAGCATCCCTGCCGAAGCGGCATGGAAATATCTTGGCGACAAGCTGGACGACATCAACCGCAGCGTAGAGAACTGTGCTCGTTTTGCCGCCTACCTTACCAGTCGCCAAATGGGACGCAGTGTAGAGCGTAGTGTGTGGGATGCAAAGGAAGTGAGTGTGAACTTCAACAAGAAGGGCGCAGGCAGCACTTTCTTGGGCAAGACTGGTCAGACAAAGTTCGGAAACTTTGGAGCCTTCACAAGCGGAATAGGACGCAGCTTCTATGTGTTCTGGAATGCAGCCGTGCAGGGTACGACCAACTTTGCGAGTCTTCACAAGCACCATACAGCCAAAGCCCTTGCAATGGATGCAGGTTTGTTCCTTCTTGGTGCCATGCTTGCAGGCATTGGTGGTGGTGACGATGATGATTACTGGAACCTACCTTCGTATGTTCGTCGTAGCAACATCTGCTTCAAGATACCAGGCACAAAGAGCTTCTGTAGTATTCCTCTTGGTATCGAGCAACGAGCCATCTACGGACTTGGCGAGCTATTCAGCAGCTTAGCCAGTGGCAAGGAGCGTATGAGCGGCAAGGAGATAGCCAAAGAAATAGCAGGCTCAATGTCTTCAATGCTACCTCTCGACCTTATGGAGAGCGACGGTGATATGAGTTGGTCTACCGTTTCACCTTCATACGTCAAGCCATTTGTTGAAAACGCCAACAACAAAGACTGGAAGGGAATGCCTATCTACCGCAAGACACCTTACAACGAGGATGATCCCGAATGGACAAAGGCAAGCAAGCGTACCAATCAGTTGGTAGTTGATTTCTCAAAGTGGTGCAACGAGGTTACTGGAGGCGACGACGTGAAGCGAGGTTGGGCAAACTGGAACCCCTCTAAGTTGGAACACCTATTTGAAGGAGTCTTCGGTGGAATATCAACCACAGCCAACAAGATGGTTAAGGCAGGCGAGATGGTTGCAGGAAAGCAAGATTTCGACTGGAGCAACATCCTCATGGCAAGCCGTATTATCAAGAGTGGCGACGAGAATGCCGCAGCCAAGCGATACAATGCGGAGTACTGGAAGTATTACGAAGAGTATCGTGAGACCAAGCGACTTGTAGACCACTACGAGAACCAAGACGCAGAAGGCATCATAGGTGCAGCCGAGAAACTTGACTTCATGTATAACTCACCCGAATACGGACGTTACGAGATTGTGGACGAGTATTACTACGATGTGAAGGAACTCAGCGACGAACTTAAAGAGACCACAGACGACCAAGAGCGTAAGGAACTCGAAGCGGAAATAAACACTCTGAAGCAAGAAATGGTAATGCGCATCCGAGCTTTTGACGATGCGAGAAAGAAGTAAGCGTAAATAAATAAAAAGCGTGTGTGACATTGGTGTTGTATATTTGCACACCAATGTTCACACACTCATAAAACAAATAGTTATGACGGAAAGACTTTTACCTATGAGCCGTATCCGAGCGAAAATCCCGACCCTTGATACGGTGGCATACTCAAAGGCTCACAATAGCGGTAGAGCATTTGAGATACTTGCGGAGGCGCAGATGTACTGGAATAACATGTACCTCTTCCGCAGGGACAGAGAGCGCAATAAGCGTTACTGTTATGGCGACCAATGGAAAGACCGCATCAAGGTAGACGGAGAATGGATGACAGAGGAGGAGTATATCAAGCAGCAGGGCAACGTGCCTTTGAAGAATAACCTCATCCGCAGACTTGTCAACACCGTGCTTGGTGTGTATCGTCAGCAAGCAAAGGAGCCAATCTGTACAGCTCGTGACCGTGACGAGCAGAAACTTGGCGAGACAATGAGTACAATACTCCAGTGCAACATGCAGTTGAACCGCATGTCGGACGTGTATGCTCGTACAATGGAGGAGTATCTTATCAGCGGTCTTGCCGTTCACCGTAAATGGTTCGGTTGGCGCAATGACAAGTTGGACTGTTGGACAGACTATGTTCAGCCCAACAACTTCTTCATAGACTCAAACATGCGTGATTTCCGAGGTTGGGACTGCAACTTCATCGGTGAGGTGCATGATATGAGCTACGAGACGCTGCTACAGAAATATGCAGAAAGCCCTGCCGACGTTGAGCGACTTAAAAACATATACTCATGGTGCCATGACCGCCATTTGTTTCAGTCGTATATGCAGAACTTCGGTTACAGCTCAATAAAGAACCTCGACTTCTTTGTTTGCAGCGACAACACACGATGCCGTGTAATCGAGGTATGGCGCAAAGAGAGCAAGCCACGTTACAGTTGTCACGACCCAAACAATGGTGACGTATATAAGATTGATATTGAGGACTATCACGACATGGTGGAAGTTGTCAATAACGACCGTATGAGACGTGGACTTGAGCAAGGCATGAACATTGACGACATTCCGCTTATCAAAGCCAAGTGGTTTATGGACGATTACTGGTATTACTACCACTTGACCCCGACAGGTGAGATACTTAGGGAAGGTGAAACTCCCTACGAGCACAAGAGCCACCCTTACATCTTCAAGGCGTACCCCTACATCGACGGAGAGATACACAGTTTTGTGAGCGATGTTATAGACCAACAGCGTTACACCAACCGCCTCATCACTCTGTACGACTGGATTATGCGTGCGAGTGCAAAGGGCGTGTTGCTGTTCCCCGAAGAGTGTCTGCCTAAAGGCATGGACATCAACGACATTGCCGACGAGTGGAGCCGCTTCAACGGTGTTATTGCTATCAAGGCGAAGAACACGAAGGTGCTTCCTCAGCAGATAGCCAACAACTCAACGAATATCGGCATCACGGAATTGCTGAACCTGCAACTAAAGTTCTTCGAGGAGATAAGCGGAGTGAACGGAGCTTTGCAGGGCAAACCAGGCATGAGTGGTATGAGTGCTTCGCTGTATTCACAGCAGACACAGAACGCCACCACCTCGTTGCTTGACCTCTTGGAGTCGTTCAGCCAGTTTGTTATAGACGCAGCCTATAAGGACGTTAAGAACATACAGCAGTATTATGACTCGAAGCGTGTGTTCAACATATCTGGAAGAAGCGGCACGCAGATAGAGTACGACCCGAAGAAGATTAGAGACATCGAGTTTGACTTGTCAATCGTCGAGAGCACCAGCACACCTGCCTACCGCATGATGGCAAACGACTTCCTAATGGAGATTTGGCGCAGCAACCAAATCAGCTTACAGCAGTTGCTTGAACATGGCGACTTCCCATTTGCCGACGAGTTGTTGCAGAGCCTCAACAGTCAGCAGGAGCAGTTGGAGAATGGTCAGACTCCAGAGGCATTGTCACCAGAGATTATGAAACAAGCACAGCAGGGCGCAAACATGGATGCCGTAAACAAGGCATGGGGCATGTTGCGTCATGCAGCATAATAAATGAACTATCAATCTTCCATATCTATGATAGCAAAGGACACAAAGACAAGAGGAGAGGCTGCATCCGTTCGCAATGCAGCCGCCCTTGTCGTGTCTGAAAACGTAGCCAAGATAATAGCGTTGAACCGTATGCGCAATGCCGAGATACGTTCCAAGTTCAACCCTATCACTGGTGAAGGCAGCATAGGCGAAAGGAAGAAAATAGAGATAGAAGATTTCCCCTTCCCTGTCCAGTACGTTCCTTTGTCGATGCTAAAGGTGCCACTTGTGCAGCAGCTCTTAGAGGCAGGAAGCATCCGCAAATTCTTGGAGGACTACATGAATGTGGAGTATTCCGAGGAAGACAAGGAAAAGGTAATAGAGCAATTTGTTCGGCTTCGAGCGAAGCATGACTTCGCATTTTGGGCTGCAATGTACGTTTTCATCAAACAAAAAGGAGGTGGTGAGGACGTACATTTTCGTTTGAACCGACCTCAGCGCAAGTTGATAATGCGCTTTGAGCGTCGCAGATTGCAGGGCAAACCAATTCGTCTAATCCTTCTGAAAGCACGTCAGTGGGGAGGCAGTACCGCCACGCAGATATACATGGCGTGGTTGCAGCTCGTACACAAGGTAGGCTTGAACAGCCTTATTGTCGGTCATGTGAAAGATGCCTCTACCGAGGTGAAGGACATGTTCGACAAGCTCATCAAGGAGTATCCTGTAAGTATGCTCTATGAAATGGGCGAAGCATACAACGAGACAGAACCAAAGATAGTAGGTGTAGGTCAGAGTGGCAACATACACCGTATTCCTCAAAGAAACTGCAAAATAAAGGTAGGCACAGCCGAGAAGCCAAACTCAGCCCGAGGTGGCGACTACAACCTTGTGCATTGTACCGAGGTGGGTCTATGGGTTACGACCGACGGCAAGACCCCCGAGCAGATTGTGCGTTCCGCTTGCTCTGGTATTTTGCTGAAGCCCTACACAATGATTGTGTACGAATCGACAGCTAACGGTACAGGCAACTTCTTCCAACGAGAGTATGATGCAGCCAAGAATAAGAAGTCACAGTTTGAAGCTCTGTTTATCTCCTGGTTTGAGATTGAGCAGTATTCGGCTCCCATTGACGACATCAATACTTTTGCCACCAAGCTATGGGAGAACCGCAACAATGCCAACGCAGCCAGTGACCGTGAGGAAAGCGGCAAATACCTATGGTGGTTGTGGGAGCAGGGCGCAACCCTCGAAGCAATCAACTGGTACATATTGGAGCGTAGCAAGTACACAGATCATGGCGACATGGCGAGTGAGTACCCCAGTGATGATGTTGAAGCCTTTGTTCATAGTGGAGCAAGAGTGTTCGACAAATACAATGTGGAGAAGTTCAAGAAGTGCTGCAAGGCACCGAAGTATGTTGGCGATGTGTATGCCGATGGCGACGAAGGCGAGGACGCACTTAGCAACCTCCGCTTCAAAGAAGACAAGCAAGGTTTGTTGTGGGTATGGTCGAAGCCCGACGTTGATGATAAAGAAGAAGTCACCGACCGTTATCTTGTTGTTGTGGATATTGGCGGTAGAGGCAAGAAAGCGGACTGGAGTGTAATCGTAGTGTTTGACCGTCTGAACCAAATGGAAGGCGGCAAGCCAGTAGTAGTAGCACAATGGTACGGACACATAGACATGGATATGTTGGCGTGGAAGGCAGCGCAGATAGCCGCCTTTTACGACAACGCCCTGCTTGTGATAGAGAGTAACACGCTCGAAACCCACGATAAGGAGCGACAGGTGGACGGTGATATGTCTGGCTATATCCTCAACCAAATAAAGGACGTATATAGTAACCTCTATGCCCGTAAGCAAAGCGACGAAGAGATACAAGAAGGCGAGCCAAAGAAATATGGTTTCCATACCAACGTTGCTACAAAGCCGAAAATCATCAGTACGCTTGTTAAGGTTATCCGTGAGCAGTTGTATGTGGAACGAGACGCACGCTGTCTTGACGAGTATCTATGCTATGAGAAGAAAAAGAACGGAGCCTTTGGTGCCATCACTGGCAAGCATGACGACTTGCTAATGACACGAGCCATTGGTTTGCATATCTGCTTCTACGAAATGGAGGTTCCGACCATTGTTCCAAGAATGAAGCGAATTGCAGTGAAGCGGAAGCGAGCCATAAGCTGTCTCTTATACACATCTCCGAGCC
>ERZ1026780.517-NODE-517-length-30634-cov-9.148828_pt1 | contig 30634 bp, 26 predicted proteins | sample MGYA00380126_ERZ1026780 | MGnify/ENA primary metagenome ERZ1026780 (study PRJEB33269, sample SAMEA4719762) | human gut metagenome | biome: human-associated habitat; feature: organic feature; material: feces | place: Cameroon | collected 2013-10 ... | reverse complement strand
CTCGATGCAGTCGTAACATTCTTTAATTTTTATTCAAAAAAGTGCCGAAAACAGGGTTATCAATAAAGTAGCATCTCTTTCCTTTTATATCAAGCACATAATTTCAAAAAAGTGTCGATGGTAGCTAAGAAAAAATCACAATAATAATGAAAGGTTTTTCAATGAGAATGAAAAATGTAGTATCCATCGAATCTTTTTAATCAAAACGCGCCGAAACATTCGATAGTACCGCATCACTTTCGGATACGGTAGATAATGTGAATAGGTGTGCCATCAAAATCAAAAGAGGCTCTTAAACGGTTCTCAAGATATCGCGTATACGAGAAATGAGCGGTTTCTGGGTTATTGCAAAAGAAAACAAAGGTTGGTGGATTCACCGCCACTTGATTTGCAAAGACGATTTTTAGACGTCCATGGTTAAAGTTCGGCGAAGGATTCATCGCTTGAGCATCACGAATAATTTCATTAAGAAGAGGGGTTGGAACTCTTCTTAAACTCGCCTCATGAACGGCAAGGACCTTAGGCAAAATGCTATCCACGCCCGAACCACTGGAAGCGCTCACAAAAAGAATCGGGGCGTAATCCAAAAACTTAAATTGCTCGCGGATATTTTTTGTGAATTCTTCTTTCGAAAGCCCTTTTTCCTTGGCCAAATCCCATTTATTGACAATAACGATGATGGGTTTATGTTCGTCAACGGCATAGCCGACGACATGCTTATCCTGTTCGAGAATAGGGCTTGACGCATCGAGCAAGAACAAGACGATTTGACTTCTTTCAATACTCGCCAAAGCGCGCATTGCCGCGTATTTATCAATCGCTTCGTAGATTTTTCCCCGCTTCAATAAGCCAGCGGTGTCAATCAAGACGAAGTTATGGCCGTCTTTACTAAAGGGGGTATCAATCGCATCGCGCGTTGTACCGCTAATCGGTGAAACAAGCGTTCTTTCTTTCCCTAAAAGTCGATTGGAAAGGGAGCTTTTCCCAACGTTTGGACGTCCGATAAGGGAGAAGGTGATGGCATCGCCATATTCTGGAATCTCTTTTTCTGGAAGAGTGTGGATAATTTTATCGAGCAAATCGCCAATACCAATGCCATGGGCGCCACTGACGATAAAGGGATCCCCAAACCCTAAAGAATAGAATTCAGAAGCGTTCGCCGCTTCTTCAATGTTATCAATCTTATTTACGACTAAGAAAATAGGCTTCTTTTGGCCATAAAGCATTTTGGCGATAAAACGGTCATCGCCACTTAAGCCACGTTTCCCATCGACCACAAAAAGGATGAGGTCGCTCTCCGATAAGGCTAGTTCCACTTGCGCGCGAATGAGGTCCTGGAAGGGGACTTCTTTCGCTTGGATGCCACCCGTATCGATAAGCGTAAAAGTTTTGGTAAGCCATGTGCATTTCCCATAGATGCGATCACGAGTAACGCCTGGAGTGGGCTCGACAATGGACTTTCTTTCGCCGATAAAACGGTTAAAAAGGGTACTCTTCCCAGCGGAAGGAGAACCAATAAGGCTCACGGTTCCTAAAGACATTAGAAACGCTCCTTTCCCGTCTTTTCTCGGATGATATTCAAGACGGCTTCCACCGCTTCGTCAATCGATAAGTTCGAAGTATCAAGAAGGACGCTGTCAGAAGCGGGCTTTAATGGGGCAAAATCGCGATTGGAGTCGATATAGTCTCTTTGACGAACGTTCTCTTCGACTTCTTTAAGGGTGGAAGGAATGCCTTTTTGTAGGTTTTCTTCGTAGCGGCGGAGGGCTCTGGTTTCCACAGACGCAATCTGAAAAATTTTCACTTTGGCATCGGGAAGAACATAGGTTCCAATATCTCTTCCATCCATCACCACCGACTTCTTTTTAGCCATCGCACGTTGAAGTTCCACAAGTTTTAACCGCACAGGCTTCATCGCCGCAATATAGCTCACATTACTAGAAACAATGGGTTCGCGAATGGCTTTGGTGACGTCTTCGCCATCGCAAAGCACGCGATTATCTGGCAATAGTTCGATTTGAATACTAGGAATAAGAGTGCTAGCTTCCTTTTCGTTTTTAGGATCAAGCCCCTTCTTCATCACCGCATACGTAAAAGCACGATACATCGCTCCCGTATCGATATAAGTCATATGAAGAATTTCGGCGACTTTCTTCGCGACCGTGCTTTTTCCCGCTGCGGCAGGACCGTCAATCGCAATATTCACAATTTCTTTTTCCATAGTGTGTCCTATTTCATAACCCAAAAGAACCAAAGTAAGACGAGGCCGATAATAGCTAAGCCTAAAAGTACGAGCTTTAAGATGAGCGCATTTCTCTTTTTGGAAAGATAGACGCCATAAGGAGTTGGCTTTTTTCTCGGAAGCGCACTCACATTCACGGCGCTGGAAGCACTAGCTTTATCCATGAGCAAAGCGGCTTCTTCTTTCGAAGTAGGTGAAAAATGAGGCTTGTTTTTGAATTTGTAATCCGGCGTACGGAGTATCTTTGCACGGTATTTTGCCCACTTCTCGGTTCTTGTTTTCATAAACGTAACAATTCTAACCGCTTTAGGAGGTCTCTAAAAGAAGAAGCTCATCAAAAAACGATTATTCCTTCTAAAAGAAGGAGAAAGAGCGAAAAGAAGCGAAGAAACATAGGAAGACAAGACCATGCGAAATGATTGAAAGAAGCTTCCTTTCGTTTTAGAATTGCTATTATTCCAAATGGAGGAAGAATAATGAAAAAAGTGAAAGTGAATGCCGAAGCGTGCATCGGATGCGGTCTTTGCATCAGCAGCGCTCCAGAAGTGTTTGCCTTCAATGACGAAGGCAAAAGCGAAGTCATCGGGCAATCTGCCGACGAAGCGGCCGTTGAAGAAGTGATTGCTTCTTGCCCAGTCGCCGCCATCGAGTGGGAAGACTAAGCGAATTCGGCTTTTGAATCGGGGTTCATGCCCCGATTTTTTTATTGCCCTTGGCTTTCGAAGCGAAGCGCTTTATGAAGAAAACGATAAGCAAAGAAAGTCACAAAAAGAACTACAGTATCCTTGATAAGGTTCAAAGGAAGAACGGCAAATAACCCATAGGTCCATTGGAGATCTTGAATAGAGCTATTGGCCATTTGACATAGGGAAAGAAGCGATTCTTCGCTTAGCCCCATGACAAAAATATAGAATGGCAACATCACATAGATGTTCAGAATCAAAGCGGCCACATTTTGCAAAATCAAACCAACGATGAAGCCAATAAAAACGCCTTTCAAATTGCGCATCTTCTTATAAATCAACGTCGCAGGCAAAATGAAAATAGCGCTCAAAAGAAAGTCGGTTAATTCCCCGACGCATAAGCTATGCGAAAAGGGAAGCTTAATAAGCGTCTTAATAAGAAGAACGAGAATCGCCGTCAAAGGCCCATAGGCATAACCGCTTATGAAAGCGGGTATCTCATCAAAATGAAGCGAAAGGAAAGAAGGCAAGAAAGGGAGATTGATATTGAAAATCGGCACCACATAGAGAATCGTCGATATAGCGCCAAAGATAGCGGATCTTGCCACCAAACGAGTGTAATTAAAATTCTTTTTCGCACGCCCCTTAAAATAATGAGCAAAGAGAATGACAACATAAAGGAACGACAAAACAAGAATAACAATCTTATAGAACCGATCTTCCATAAAAAAATCCCCACTACAAAATTCGGGGAAACAAAGCGAAGTTCACTTCTCTTATCCGGACTTTACCGTTGGCATCGGAATTGCACCGATTCGTACAGTTTCCTGTTTGTGGGCTTTACCACCAGTCGACGTATTTCGCGTCGCCCCGAAGCACCTTCATTATAGAAGCTTCGAGAGCCTGCACAAGCTTAATCCCTTTCAAGAAGGGAATTGCGGGCCAAAAAGGATTCCAATTCCTTTTCGTTTTCGAAAGTGAGTTTTAAAGAAAGACCTTTCTTTTCGACTTCCGGTTTCTTTTCTTCCTTCCCCACCGTCTTTCGAACGAGTTCTTCTGTCTCGCGAACGCTTAAACCTTCTTCGTGGATTTTTTTCGCAAAAGAGATGATTTCTTCTTCGCTTAAAGAGAGAAGAGCCCGAGCATGTCCAAAGCTGAGTTCTCCTTGCGAGACTTCTTTGATAATGGGATCTGGGAGAGACAATAAACGCATGGTATTAGTCACTTGACTTCGCGATTCATGGGAGAGTTTAGCCAAGGTTTGCTGGGAATATTGGAATTTATTCGACAAAGCATAATAGATATAAGCCATCTCTAAAATATTCGACTCCCTTTGGTCGCGGGTATCCGCTAAAAGGATCAAAAGCATTTCTTCATCGCCTAGGTTAGAGACAATGACAGGTATGGTCTTAAGGCCGGCTGCTTTCGCGCCGAAATATCTTTTTCTTCCTAGGATAAGCTCATAGTGAGAGCCTTTTTCTCTTACAAGCAAAGGGCTAAAGACCCCTTTTTCTCGAATGGAAGCGCCTAAGGAATCAAGGCGCGCTTTTGGAAAATGAACGCGCTTGATGTAGCTATTGTCATCGATAAAGGATAAGGGCAAGTTTTTCGAAGCAAAGCTTTGATATTCTTTCTCCATTTCGGCGATAACGTCGAACTTAGAGAAACGAGAGACAAGTTCGGAAAGGCTCGCCACATCCTTCTTTCTACTTTTCATGGTCAACGATTTCCTTGGCTAGAGATAAATAGGCGATAGAGCCTTGGGAAGAAGGTCTAAAGGATAAGACGGAAAGACCTTTCATCGAGGCTTCGGCAATCGAGATGTTACGAGGAATGGCGATATTGAAGGTATTTTCCTTGAATAAGCCCCGGACTTGCCGAGCGATTTCCGTATCCAAGGAATTTCGTGAGTCGTACATGGTAAGCAAGAACCCTTCGATTTTAAGGTCGGAATTAAAATCGTTTTGAATCTTGTTGATGGAAGAAAGAATCGCCGCTACTCCTTCCATCGCAAAAAATTCGCATTGGACGGGGATAAGAACGGAGGAACTCGCCGTTAAAGCATTGATATTAAGAAGCCCCAAAGAAGGAGGGCAATCGATAATGATGTAGTCGTATTTCGTTTTGAGACTCGCTAAAGCGGTCTTTAGCAAGAAAAACGGCTTCGCAATCCCTTTATTTTGTATCGCAATATCAAGGCTCGCGAGTTTCAGGTTACTCGGCAAAATATCGAGACCTTTTTCTTTCGTCTTCCGAAGCGCCAAATCAATGGCGATATCCCCTAAAAGAACATCATAAACTGTTTGTGGTAAGGACAAAGCGTCGATGCCAAGACCTCTCGAAGCGTTGCCTTGGGAATCCAAATCAATCAAAAGGACGTTTCGCCCCAGTTCCCCCAAAGCGCTTGAAAGATTAATGGCGGTCGTTGTTTTACCAACGCCACCCTTTTGATTGGCAATCGCAATAATCTTTCCCATGGCTTGTTATACTAGCATTTCTAAGAACGTAAAACACGCTCAAAGAGGCTTTTTCAAGATGTCGGCGTAGGGTCGAGGAAACTTCTTTGGCGTGACCTCTGTCTTTTCGAAGATAAGATTCACACGCTTCCCCATTTCTTCAGGAAGCTCAAATTCTTCTTTTCTTTGAAGTTTTAGCCCCAAAATTTTCGTGGCTTTTTGGCTCTCTAAAAGCTCACGCTCGCCATTGGCGCCTTTCATGGCCAAGAATAGGCCACCAACCTTCAATAAAGGGGCGATAAGTTCGAGCAAAATAGGAAGAGCGGCTACGGCCCTAGCAGAAACAACGTCGAAGGTCTCTCTCGCTTTAAATTCTTCTCCTCGCGCATGTACCACTTCGACGTTTTTTAAGCCAAGAAGTTCGGTGGTGTGTCTTAAGAATTCGCACTTCTTTTTCGTTGCATCTAATAACGTTATCTTGGCGCTAGGAACGAAAATGGCAAAAGGAAGGCCCGGGAAGCCAGCCCCAGAGCCAAAATCAAGAACCTTCTTGTTTTCAAGCGGAAGATAAGCCAAAGGAGAAAGAGAATCATAAAAATGCTTTATGAGCATCTCATTGGAATCAGTGATGCTTGTCAAATTGAATTGCTTGTTGTTAAGGAGCAAAAAAGACTCATATTTCTTAAGCTTTTCAATCTTTTCTTCGTCTGTCGAAAGAAAAGAAGACAAGCGGTTTTGAAGTTCTTCGTAGTTCATATGTTTCCTCTCTTCTTTAAGTTTAAAAGCAAAATCGAGATATCGGAAGGATTGACGCCAGCAATACGAGTCGCTTGGCCAATGGAAGTTGGACGAATGCGATCAAGCTTCTCACGCGCTTCTAAGCGAAGGCCATCCATATGCTTATAGTCAAAATCTATAGGCAATAAAACGTTCTCTCTCTTCTTCTCTTCAAGCGCATCTTTAGCCGCTAAAGCGATGTATCCTTCGTACTTAATGATCGTTTCTAAGGTCAAGACGTCTTGGTCCGATAAGGAAAAAGAAGCGAGTTCTGGCATGTATTTTTCGATTTCTCGATATTCCACAAAGGGGCGTTTAAGAAGCTCTTCCCCTTTATGTCCCACTTCCGTATCGGTATAGCCAAGACTTTCAAGATATGGGCCAATACCCGTTCTCGGAGAGATATTTGTTTCTTTTAGGATTTTACGAACGTTTTTGAGCCTCTCTTTACGAGCCAAATAAGTCTTATAACGCTCTTCGCTTGCTAAACCGATTTCATGTGCCTTTGCGGTTAAGCGGAAGTCGGCGTTATCGTGTCTAAGAAGAAGGCGATATTCCGCTCGCGAGGAAAGAAGACGGTAGGGTTCTTCCGCTCCTTTCGAAATTAGGTCATCAATCATGACGCCGATATAGGCCTCATCTCTTCCTAATATGAAAGGCTTCTTGTTATCAATCCATAAAGCAGCGTTAATGCCCGCCATTAAGCCGAGGGCTGCCGCTTCTTCATAGCCACTCGTACCACAAATCTGACCAGCGATATAAAGACCCTTGTACTTTTTGACGTTCATCGAAGCATCAAATTGGAAAGAAGCGAAGGCGTCGTACTCGATTTGATAGGCATCTTTCAGTATCTTGGCGTTCTCCAATCCTTTAATCGTGTGAACAAGTTGTTCTTGGAGATCATGGCCGAAGCCCGTGCTAAAGCCTTGAAGATAAATCGAATCGCCGTCTCTTGTTTCCGGTTCCAAAAAAAGTTGGTGACGTTCTTTATCAGGAAAGCGAAGAATCTTTGACTCGATAGAAGGACAATAACGAGGGCCATTCGCTTTGATAAGGCCATTGGTAACAGCGCTTTCGGGAAGGTTCTCAAGAATGACTTTCTTGGTTTCTTCTGTCGTATAAACCAAGTAGCAAGGAAGCTGCTTCGAAAGAGGGACAAAATGTTTTGTTAAGTAAGAGAAGCTAAGCTCTCCATCCATTCCCGTTTCTTCTTTGGCTTCCGAAAAATCGATGGTTTCTTTTGCTAAACGAGGAGGCGTCCCTGTCTTTAAACGGAAAAGAGAAATCCCCATCTCCGCCAAAGAAGCGCTTAAACCATGCGAGGCTTTTTCGCCATCCGGTCCTGCCAAACGCGTTTCATGGCCCGAGATCGCAGAGCTTTCCATATAAGTCCCGGTCGTTAGAATGACCGTTTTCGAAGTAAATGTTTTTCCATCCGCAAGACGAACGCCATAAACATAAGAATCGTCGTGAAGTAAGCCAACAACCATGCCTTCCAAGACGGTGATGTTCTTTTCTTCTTCGATCGTTTCTTGAACAAAAGCGGGATAGCCTTTTTTATCGACTTGGGCTCGAAGGCATTGGACGCCCGGTCCTTTTCGGGTATTTAAGAATTTAATTTGAAGAGGATCATGGTCGGCAAAATAGCCCATCATTCCTCCTAACGCATCGATTTCTCGCACAACAATTCCTTTAGCGCTTCCACCAATATGAGGATTGCATGGAGTATTGGCGATCATCTTCTTATTAAGCGTCGTCAAAAGAACTTTCTTTCCAAGATGTGCTAAAGCGAAAGAAGCTTCGACGCCAGCGTGTCCACCGCCGACAACTATAGCATCAAAATCAAAATTTCCTTGCATTTCCTTAGCCAATTGAATCCGACATATCGAGTTTTATAAGCCGATTGAGCTCAATCGCATATTCCATCGGAAGTTCTTTCGAGAAAGGTTCAATAAAACCCATGATGATGGAATTGGTCGCTTCTTCTTCTGATAAACCGCGGGACATCAAATAGAAAAGCTGGTCTTCGTTAATCTTCGAAACGGTTGCTTCATGTTCGATGAAACTTGTGGCGTTTCGAATCTCGTTTTTGGGGTAGGTATCGCTTTTGGATTTATCGTCCACAATGAGGGTATCGCACTCCACATGGGCGTGGGCGTTCTCGGCACCGGGCAACATTCGGACCGTTCCCCGATAATTCGCGACGCCCCCATTCTTGCAAATAGATTTCGAGATGATGGTAGAACTGGTGTTCTTCCCAATATGGATCATGCGAGCGCCGTTATCTTGGAATTGATTCTTGCCACCCACGGCAATCGAGATAACAGAGCCTCTGCTATTGTCGCCTTTCAAGATGCAAGCAGGGTATTTCATGTTACGCATCGAACCGATATTGCCATCCACCCATTCCATAAGACCGCCTTCTTCGACCAAGGCTCTTTGGGTCACAAGATTCACAATGTTATTCGACCAATTTTGAACGGTCGTATAACGACATCTAGCATTTTTAAGAACAACGATTTCCACAACGGCCGCATGAAGCGACTCTTTGCTATAGATAGGAGCCGTGCAACCTTCGACATAATTAATCGAAGAGCCTTCGTCACAGATAATCAAGGAACGCTCGAATTGGCCGCTCTTTTCATTATTGATACGGAAATAGGATTGAAGAGGTTTCTCTAGATGAACGCCCTTAGGCACATAAATAAAAGAACCACCACTCCAAACAGCACCATTTAAAGCGACAAACTTGTTATCCCCAAAAGGAACAACGCTTCCGAAATATTTCCTAAAAATTTCGGGAAACAATCTTAATCCCATGTCGGTGGAAAGGAAAATAACGCCTTTCTCTTCCACTTCTTGGAGCATGTTATGGTAAACGACTTCAGACTCGTATTGGGTGGTCACACCAGAAAGGAATTTCTGTTCCGCTTCGGGAATGCCAAGCTTTTCGAAAGTCTCTTTGACGGCGTGTGGGACTTCATTCCAATTTTGCGATTCTTGATTCGAAACCCTCGTGTAGTAAGTGTAGCTTGGGAAATCTAAAAAAGACAAATCCGGCCCATAACTAGGAAGAGGCATCTTCGAAAAGGCTTGGAACGCTTTAAGGCGATATTCGAGCATCCAATCGGGCTCTCCTTTGATTTTGGAGATTTCACGAACCACCTCTTCGTTAATTCCTTTACCTGTCGTAAAAATGCTTTTTTGATCGGTCTTAAAGTCGTAGGCGTATTCCTTATCGAGAAAAGAGACGTCTTTTTTATTTTCTTCCATCGTTCTCCTCCTCTTTCAAAAGAAGCTCCCGCATGGCATCCCAACCCATGGTCGCACAATGGATGCGGGCCGCTTGTTTGCCCGTATTCATAAAGACAATGGCCTCATCCAAAACGGAATCGTCGTAGGCTTTTTCGGAGATCATGTTAAGGTATTGAGTGATGAGGTAAAGCCCTTCTTTCTCATTCATCCCAATAAGGCGATCGCAAAGGATATCGGTGGAGGCGCTGGAGATCGTGCAAGCCACTCCTTCCCAACGGGCATCCATCACCTTGCCGTCTTGATACTTGAGATAGACATCAAAAGAGTCGATGCAATTGACGCTGTCCGTATGAACGGAAATATAGCCATCAAGGTTCTCTGGCTTCCCTTTATGGCGTGGGGAAGAATAGTGGTCCATGATAATTTCACGCATGATTTGCGGGGTTATTTCAAAAGTAGGCATCGAGAAACTCCTTTCCATGAGAGACGGCGTCCACGAGTTGATCTATTTCCTCTTTGGTCGTATAGAAATAGAAACTTGCTCGGACGGTAGCAACGGTGCCAAGAAAATCGGTGAGGATTTTGGCGCAATGTTGGCCACTTCGGCAAGCAATACCTTTGCTATTAAGGAAAGTTGCCGCATCTTGAGCAAAAACATCTTTGATATTGAAGGTCACAATCCCCGATTCGGAATCGGAATTATAGATAATAGCGTTCCCCGTTTTTTGAAGTTCGTTCACGGCATATTTTTTCAAAGAATGTTCGTATTCTTCGATATTCTTCATGCCAATGTTTTCTAAATAATCTATCGCAGCGCCTAGGCCAAAGACGCCTTCGATATTTTGCGTTCCCGCCTCGAATTTCAAAGGAGGTTCAAGGAATCCCACTTGGCCACACATATCAAACTTGGCGTTCATGCCGCCACCCGTCATAAAGGGATCCATTTTGCAAAGCAAATCAAACTTTCCAAAAAGGCAGCCGATTCCCGTCGGGCCACAAAGTTTATGGCCACTAAAAGCTAAAAAATCACAATCGAGATCTTTCACATCGATTGGCATATGGGGAACGGTCTGAGCGCCATCGAGCACGAAAAGGGCACCATTTTCGTGACACACTTTCGCAATCTCTTTGGCGGGTGCTACGAAACCAAGAACATTCGTCACCATTGCGGTTGCTACAATCTTCGTTTTTGGGCTCATTGTTTTCTTAAGGTTTTCGATGGTCAACCGGCCCTTTTCATCAAGAGGGATATACTTAATGACCGCTCCCGTCATTTCCGCAACTTTAAACCATGGCAAAACGTTAGAAGCGTGTTCTGCTTCGGTAAGAAGAATCTCGTCCCCTTCTTTTAAAAACTTCACGCCATAGCCGAAAGCCACAAGATTTAAACCCATGGTAGTGCCGGATGTAAAAACGATTTCATTCTCGTTGGCGTTTAGAAAAGAAGCCACTTTTGCACGGACTTCTGCGATTTTTTTATCAACAAAATAGCAAAGATCATAATCGCCACGATGGGAATTCGCCGTCATCGAAGTGTAATATTCCTTCACCGCGTCAAGCACGCAGTCAGGCTTAAAAGTGGTCGAGGCGTTATCCAGCCACACAAGCTTTTTCCCTTGCATCTTGACGTCATTTCGAAACATGGGGAAATCTTTTCGAACCAAGTTAGGATCAAACATACTAGAACCCCCTTTCGATTTGAGTATCGAGCTCATTTTTCAGCTTTTCGTCATCGAAATAGGCTTCAATTGGTTTTAAGTAGCCTAACGCAATTAAGCGCTTCGCCAAAGGCAAATCAATCCCTCGAGACTCAAGATAGAAAAGATGTTGCTCGTTAAGCCTTCCCACAACCGCCGCATGAGAAGCCAAAACATCATTCTCATCGATTTGTAAGGCGGGCGAAGCAAGACCATCCGAAAGAGGGTCAAACACGATGATTTTCGCTTCTTGACGAGTACTTGATTTTTGAGCGCCCTTTTCAATGAAAGAGGCTCCAAAAAACTTTAAAAAACTCTCTTCGCGAGCGATGCCATAATTAGAAACAGTCGCTGTCGTATGTGAAGCAAGGTGGTTCACGTTAGTTTCATAGTCTTTCTTTTCTTTTTTGGAGCTTAAACTCGCCAAATGCCACTCACAGCTCGCGCCCTGAGACAAGAGATTAATGGTTATTTTAAAATGCACGTCAAAGTTACAAAAATCTGCAAAAGCACCAACAAATCGGCCATCTTTTTCTACATCGACAATAATTTCAGAATCCATTGCCTTTAAAAGACTCGCCAAAGATAAGGAAAGTTCCTGCCCTTCCTTCACCACCAAATGAAGATAAGAAGGGAGGCTATCGACAAAGGTTTGTTTCGACTTATTTTCCATCATGAGTCTTCACCTTGGTCGCACAAGCGCCAATCGAAACGCCCGCAAAAGAATTTTCGTCTTCTTTCTCCAGACGAATGCCATGTTCTTTCTTGAGCCATTCATATCCTTCTTTGTCGATTCTTTCGATGATTTCGGGTCCGCCTTCTAAAACGATTCTGCCATTCACCAAAATGGCGGCGCGAGTAGGATGAATCATATGATAGAGACGGGCATAATGGCTAATAACAAGGAATCCTGTCCCCTTCCTTTGTTCTTCTTCGATGGCTTTGGCGACGATATTCATCGCATCCACGTCAAGACCGCTATCGATTTCGTCAAGCATTGCGATTTTCGGTGAGAGAAGCCGCATTTGAAGGATCTCATTGCGTTTCTTTTCTCCACCGCTGAAGCCTTCGTTGAGATTGCGCTTGCTCATTTCGAAAGGAATGCCAAGCTCTTGATAGGCTTTTTCAAGGATACGATAGAATTCGAAAACGCCAAGTGGCTTTTCTCGTCTTGCATTCATCGCCGCTTTATAGAACTCAGCGCTATTTAAGCCAGGGATTTCGGCTGGATATTGCATCGCTAAGAAGAGGCCTGCTTTCGAGCGTTCATCGACAGACATCTTAAAGACGTCCTTATCGTCCAAAGTGATGCTTCCACTCATGACCTCGAAATTAGGGTTCCCCATAATCGCGGCCAAAAGAGTCGATTTCCCATGTCCATTCGGTCCTAAAAGAGCCAAAGTTTCACCTTGCTTGACGGTAAGGTTTACCCCTTTCAAAATCGGCGTTCCTTTTACCGCTACGTATAAATTCTCAATAACTAGATTCGCCATAAGTCACTCCAAAGCGACACTATTCTAGTTTAGGGAGAAGACCTTCGCAACGAAGATGATAAGAAGCAAGGCGGAGCCTAAGGAAATTCTTTCTTGCACCCATTCTCTTTAGAGAATAGACTAATGTGGCATTGTTAGTGCAAGGAGGAACGAGTCCACACTTATGAAGAAAGTGAAAAAATGTGCTCTCGGGCTTGTAGCAATCGCCGCCTCTGTCGCCGCTTTAACGGGTTGCGACCGAGTCACGGAAAGCGATAGCGGGGTCATCATGACCTATACCGACGCCACCGGCGCCCGCACCAGTTACACCGCCCAGGATTTGCTAAAGAACTACCAAGAAAGCGGCAGCTCTCTTAGCTCCCAGTTCGACAAGATTTTCGAAGTTCTTGTTCGACACTATTACGAAACTTACGAGAAGAACCACGTCGGTGATAACGGAGCGAAGATGCGTAACCTTCGCGCCACCGCTACATCGGATGTCATGAGTGTTAAGCTTACAGCGAAAAATAACGCCAATAGTAATAGCACCACTTATGAAGAAGAACTCGAGAAGCTTTTCGACAGTGAGAATGTCAATAACATCGACGAACTCTTCGAAAAGAAGCTCTACGAAGCAGAAAAGAAAGACTTCAACAGCCAAATGACCCAAAACTTTGGGACTGGCGATAATAGCATCAACGGCTACGAAGCCATGCGTGATGGCTATTACATGCAAAATGGCGAGAAAAAGACTTCTTTCGAAGGCAGCGATGCCTGGGGCATTGGAAACGATGGCTGGCTCAAAGGCCAAATGCCATATCACATCCGCCACATCCTCGTGAAGCTCGCAAGTGCTGCTGATAAGTCCTATACGCAAGACAAAATTGGCGATAGCACAGGGGTTAATGAATCGGGTGAAGCAACCAAAGTTGCCAACGTCGTTCTTGAACTCGCCGGCGCTCAATTTAATGCCAGCACAGGCGTTTTAGAGAGCACGGGTGCCGAGAACCGTCATAACTTCGGTTCCATTGCCTTAAGCTATAGCGACGACTCTTCCAATACCGTCTATGGCGAATATGGCATCATGAATAAGAACGTTGTCGGCAGCGATAGCGCCCTCGTTCATGAATTCCAACTTGGCACTTACGCGTTCGAGTCGCTTTATAGCAAACGCGAAAGCTCAAAGGAAGACGCTTATCGTCTTATGCCAGGTCTTACGCAAAACGCTGACCACAACCCTGAAAATGCTTCAGATAATGTGATCGACAACAATCAAACCATCGTCGAAAGCAACGGCTTAGAGAAGAGCGTTTACACCTTCTTCGAAGAAGAGGGCGTTGGACAAATCCCACTCGGTGCCGCTCTTGCCTTGAAAGACACCGCTAAGACCACTGCCGATGATACTCAAACCCCAGTTTGGAGCGATTCGCAAGAAACTTTCTATCCTAGAAACGTCATCTATAACAAGTATTTCAATAGGCACAACGTCTGTGTCATTACGCCAAACGTCATTCCAACGAATGCCACGCCAAAAGCTGGCGTAACCACCGCCGTTCCTGCTGATAACGAGTTCCGTTATACATGGCTTGATAATAGTAGCAAAGCCGCCTCGAAGAAGGCTCTCGAAAACCTCAATGCTTGCTACAAGAACAAAGGCGCCGACGAAGCGGGCGAAGTCGAGAACGAAATCGCCACTGCCAATGGCGTCTATAGCAAACAATTCGGTGACCTTCCTGGCTTCTCCGTGGATACCACCAACGTCATCGACGATGTGAACAATACCGAATCGGATAAAAACGCTCATAACGTCTTAACCGATAGCGAAGGCAACATCGTTCTTGCCGTCCGTGCTGGAAGTGGAAGCAGCTATCAAGGCATCCACTTCATCACCGTAGCCAGAAGCGCTCTTAACGAATATGGCTATAAGTACGACGAAGTGAGCAATCAATACGTCAACTACACCGAAGACGAAGTTAAAAATAGCGACGGGACTTATAAGGTTAATAGCGCTTCCCTAAGCGACTACTATAGCGACTACGTTCCAAGCACTACCAAAGGCGACAAGACCTCGAAATATCCAACCTATGGGGAAGATAAGAAAGATCTGACCACCTACATCAACTACAACAAGAATTCCCAAAACGAATTCTCCGATCGCCGTAGCAAAGTCGAAACCGCTATCACGAGCTACCTTAGCGATCTCAATACTTATGAATTCCAACGTCTCTTTGAGAACGGCGCCATCACATTCACCGATAGCAACCTTGAGAAGAACGTCAAAAATTACAGCGTCACCAAGCGTCAAAGCACGCAAGATGATCTCTGGAACACCTGGAAGAACAACTGGAAAGAATACGCCGAACAAATCGCTGCTCAAAATGAAGCGAGAGGATATGGCGCAGGAACCATCAAGGGAACCCTCTTAACGGAACTTTGCGCGGTTGCTTATGGCAACGCCAACAATTCGAATTCTGCCTATTCTTCCTTATTCAACGTGGGAGGCGCTTGCTACTATGTCAAAAAATAAGATGAAAAACATTCTTGCTCTTGGCCTTATGTCGAGCGCGCTTCTCTTAGCGGGTTGCGATAAGGTCGAAGCAAAACTTCCGACTAATAGTCCAATTCTCGATTTCGAAGGCGAAACTGGAACGGTCTATAACAACACCGAGAAGCAAATCTATGAAGCGCTCGTCACGAGTGGCGACACCAATAGTGAAAAGATCCTTAATAACGTTCTTTATATCTACTCTCAAAGTGTGTTCGGCCCCTTCTTTGGCGCTGATGGCTTAAAAGCCGTTGCCACAAGCGGCGATAATGCGAAAATAGACGCTTTCGTGAATACCTATAGCACTTACCAAGTGAAAGAAAACGGGGAGCTTAATAAGGAGGCTTCACGTGCACGCGTGATTTCCTTCTATAACGAAGTTCTCTATCGCATCAACGAAGTCTTCTTCGGCTACGTGAAAGATAGCACCTATCAAGAACGTAATGAATTCATCGAAGAAAAGTTCTATAAAGCCCAAATCAAGAACTACTATCATCTTCCTTCGAAGTTAGGAGAAGACCTCCCCTACAAATCCGAAGGGGTGCTAGTCGATGGTTCCTATAGGCTTTCCGAAGACGATGCCATCAATGACGCCTTGCTCGAGAAATTCTTTAAGAACATCTTCTCAGTCTATAGTGAATACATTGAGATCAACGTCTTGCCGGACATCTATCGCAAGGAACTCACCGCTCAATACTTGATCGATGAAAACTATTCGAGCACCATCAAAAACGTGGCTGCTCGTAAAGTGGACTATATCACCTTGCCAGCCGGCGAGAATAACAACGTCAACCGCTTATTAAACGCTTACGATAGCATCATTATTAAAGCGGACGCCAATGACGTTTCGAAAGCAGACAAATATAGCCTCACTTTCCTTGATCGTCTCTATAAAGGCGTGGACCAAGCCCTTTATGACGTCGCAAACGAAGAAGGCCAAATCGCCAAGCAAATCTACGACAAAGCCAACTGGACTTTGAGTGAAATCGATATCGATGGCGATGGAACGAGCGACTATAAGTATTATCTCGAATCCCAATTCGGCGACATCTGCGAGAAATTCAAGGTCATTCAAAACTCTTCCTCGCGTTATGATCCCAACTTCGAAACGCAATGGAATAGTTTCACCTCAAATGGCACTTATAGCGCCACGACCGGTTTCGAAATCCAACGTCGCGAGCTCTTTGCCAAGAACGAAACGACCAATGGTTGGTATACGCCTGGTGGCTTAAGCAGCCTTCCTGAGAATCTCCGTAACCGCATCTTCAAGACCCAAGTTGCAAACCAACTCGTCTCTTCCGACAATTCCAAGTACGACTACGTCAAGAATGAAGGCGGCCACTACTACCTCATTCCAAAGGATCCTCTTACCACCGATACCCATCCCTATATCGTTAAGGATGGCACGAACTTCGTTATCGTCGAAGTTAAGGAAGCCGTGAAGAGCAGTCGCTTAGACGAAACCAAAGATGATTTCTATGGTCTCGACAAAGCTTACCGCATCGCCCATAAGATCGCTTATAGCCTCGCTTCGAGCGACACTTGGGTTAAAGCGGCCAAGAGCTACTATGTCGAAAAGATGTCCATCATCTACCACGACGAGTACGTTCTTGACTACTTCAAGACGACTTTCCCCGATCTCTTCGATTAAAGGAAGCTTCTTAAGGTCAGCCTCAGGGCTGGCCTTTTTCCATCCCTCGAGAAAGAGACTATAATAGCCTTGAAAGGAAAGAACCTATGAAAGATATATTTTGCAAAATAATCGATGGGGAAATCCCAAGCGAAAAAGTATACGAGGACGATGAAGTTCTTGCGATACTCGATATTTCCCAAGCCACCAGAGGTCACACGCTTGTGATGCCTAAAAAACATTATCAAGATTTCCTTAGCACGCCGAAAGACATTATGCATAAAGTCTATGATGTGGCACAAAGAATCGGCCAAGCGGAGATTGCAGTACTTGGTGCAAAAGGCGTCAATATCTTAACGAATTCCGGCGAATGTGCTGGGCAAAGCATCCCCCATTTCCATGTCCACGTAATTCCTCGCTATATCGGCGGAGAAGGCGGTTTCCAAATCACGATGGCTTCTCATGACCCAAAGGATATGAATCTTCCTATCCTGGCTGAGTCCATTAAAAAAGAGCTCATTAAGAAATAGAGCTCTAAAAAGAAACGAAGACGAAGTGAGTTTTTTCACTTCTTCTTTTTATATTTCGGCGCATAAAGAGCGGTATCGTTTAAAGCGAAGATGCGAGGGGTGAATTCACCTGGGGCAACATTTTCGAGAGCTTTACTAATCATAACCATTTTGGCATCAAAATCGTCGATTATCGATAGAGCGTACGCTTCTAAAGTCATAGGATAGACAGGAGAACCATAATCCGGTTGACCATGGTGGGAAAGAACCATATGTTCCAAAAGCATCGGGATCTCGGTTTCTTCATCGTTTTCGTTCATCATGCCAAGTTCTTTGGCAGCCATGCGGATTTCCGCCTGCATGATGGAGATGTGCCCCAAAAGCTTTCCTTCTGTGGTATAAGCCGTTGCCACGGGACCACTCATTTCAATGGTTTTTCCAATATCATGGAGCAAGGTTCCTGCAATTAAGATATCGCGGTCAAGCATCGGATAAAGCTTCGTCAAAGCGTCCGCGTCATCCGCCATCGAAAGGCTATGGAACAAGAGCCCATGAAGGTAATTGTGATGGTTCCTAGTGGCAGCGGGATAATCAAAGTAACGGGTTTTGAATTTTTTAATGAGATAGGTGGTAATCTTCTTGATGTCTTCGTTTTGAATGGATTCCACATAGGCGATAAGCTTCTTTTTAAGATCTTCCAAAGGAACGGGCGCATCGGGAACAAAACGAGAGACATCCATGTGGGAGCGGTCAACTTGCTCGCCGCTAATGATTTTCATTTGGAGAGCGCCATTATAAGAAAGCACCTCGCCTTGGACGCTTACGATATTGCCAGGCGTAAAGATAGCCAAATCATCGCTGTAAACGTCCCATTTCTTGGCTGGGATTTCTCCCGTCCTGTCTTGAAGAGTGAGATTCAAATAATTCTTCCCTTTGGTGTTCACACATTTATTACACGAAGAAACGAGGTATTGCGAAAAAACCTGGCTTCCATCCATTAAGTCCTTAACAAGATCCATCTTTGATTTCCTCCAACGCTTTTAGAATCGTCTTTTTGTCGTAACCTTTTCTTAAAAGAGCCATCTCAACCCGATTGAAAAGTTCTCTACCATTATACTTCCTTTGGTACCGTCTATAAAATGCGGTCGCTTCACGGGCCGCGTTTTTCGTTTCCAAAGGTATGGAAATATGAGACAAGTTAGAAAGAGCCTCCCCTATTTCTTTTTCGGAAAACCCCCTCCTTAAAAGAGCGAGTTTAATCTTTTCTGCCCTTTCCTTACTCGAACCTCTAGCGTATTTCTTTTCGTAAAAGGGAAGCAAATCTCTAGCGGTCTTTTTGCTCAGGCCGTTCGCCTCTAAAGAGTTCACAATCTTTGGATCAATATGTTTCTTTAAAAGAAGCTCACGTTTGATTCGTTCCTCACCATAGCCATTCATGAGTTTTGTTTCAAAGAGGTCTTCGGATAATGTTTTATCGTCAATAAAGCCTTCGTTCATCAATTTTAAATGAACTTTTGCCGCGTTTTTTGGATTTTTAGCGAATAGTTTCTCTTTTATCTCGTAAGAGGAATAGGACCCTCGCACAGCGAGTTTCCTGCCATATCGATAAAGCTCGTCCAAAGAGCTTTCTTGCTCGATTTCAAAAATCTCTTTGGCTTTCACTTCCTTCCCTTCATAAAGAAAGTGGTTCGTAAAGGTGTCTTTTGAAACAAGGAGTTCCTTGCCTGCAAAAGAAAGACGTATTTTGCCATTTCGAAGAACTTCGATCTTATTGAGTCTCTTACCAGTTTTTTCGTATGGCACGTCGATAAACCTCCATAATGTTCTCGTAGAATTTCTCGAGGCTATAAGGCCCCAACCCTTCTTTTGCTTTCCTGATGATGAAAGAGCGTTTTTCTTGCGTCAAAGACATGATGTAGTTCACTTTGGTCGCAAAATCATTTTCATCGATAAAGAAGAAGCCGTTTTCCATGTCGCGAATCGTTCCGAGCAAAGAATCATCGTAACGAGCCAAAAGAGGAACACCCGCAGCCATCGATTCCATGAAGGTCAAGCCTTGGGTTTCAGTAATCGAAGCACTCACGAAAAGATTGCCAAGATGATAATAAAGAGGAACATTTTTAGGAGGCACTGGACCTAAAAAGCGTACATGATCTTCAATGCCTAGTTCTTTTGACAAAACTTTAAGCTCTTCGAGCGCCGGCCCTCCCCCCACAATAACAAATAGGGTCTTTTTCGAAGGTTTGTTCCGCAAAAAGTTCGCATATCCTTTTAAACAAAGATCGATGCTCTTTTCTTTGGCGACTCTTCCTAAAGAAAGAATGACATAAGCATCCGGATCGATGTGGAATTCCTTCCGGATGTCTTCAAGCCTTTCATGGTCCACATGTTCGTCGCCGAAAGCGTCAAAATCAATCCCCGTCGGAATAACGTTAATGTAGCCATCAACTCCAATCGAACGCATATATTCTTTGGTTTTTAAGCTCGGTGTTATGAATTCATCAATACGGTGGGCGGTGTAACGAACGTAGCCACGGATAATACCACGCGCGGCACGGTCGAAATGTCCATGGGTGACGTAATAGGTGTAATCTTCAAGATCGCTATGAAAGGTGTAAACGGTGGGCATCTTCATGCGGGCGGCCATAATGCTTCCAAATTGACCTACGCCCCAATCGGCTTGGATATGAAAAACGTCCGGTTTAAAGTCTTCGATAAGTTTGGCGGCACCTTTGTTATAGAAATAAGCCAAACGATAGTTATAAAGCCATTTGAGCTCGATTCCAGGAATGCGAATGACTTCCTTCTTTTTAGAGAGCTCATTCCCATAGATGTTCGTAGTCACAACAAGCACCTCATCGCCATGCTCTTTCAAGGTACGCGTCAAATTAAAACAAGAGGTTGCCACTCCATTTATCTCGGGTGGATAGGTATCGGTAAAAATCACTACTCTCATCGCTCTTAATCCAAAAGATTATTGTTCTTTTTCGTTTTCGCTTTCCCCTTCGCCGTAGTAGGTAAAGATGCATTCTTAGAGAAACGCATGCCAACATAGTCGTCTCCCGTTACAAGGCCCCAGGCTTTAGTCGATTGCGACACTCGCCTTTCGATGGACTTGCGAGAAAGTTGCTTGGTCTCGTAGAGAGTATCAAAACTCATCTTTCCCGTTTCTATCGAAGCCAATTGCAAATCGATATAGGTTTGTCGGGTAGCATTCCGGAAGGTTTCGCGAGGACGAGAGTGATATAAGGAAGCTACCAAGCCTGAAATCAAAAGTATCAAATAGAAAGTCATGAATCGCCACAAAATTTGCGAAGTCATCATGTTGGCGCTCGCGCTTCTGACCATCGTAAGACCATTCGGACCAATGCCATACGTTTCCACAAAGAAATCATTGAACATAGCAGCGTAGAAGAGCTCTGAAACGCCAGCCGCGCCAGGTATAGGAACAAGACCCGTTACCATTTGATGGAAGGCGCTTCTAAAGCAAGCGTCGATCATGCGAAGGAAGGAGAACCCTTCGTTGGCCCCATAAGCGTTTAGCGCCATGCCAGCAAAATAAGGAATTGAGAAGCGAAAAAGAAGAATCAACATGAAGAGAACGAAAATAAGGATGGTAACAGGAATGTTCGCTTGAAGACGGCGAAGCTCAACCTTGAAGTTCTCGATGCGGACGCGAAGGTTTTCCCTTGTCTTATCAGGATCCTTCAGAATACGAATCTTGCCCAAGAAACCGACAAAATGATGCATGATAAAATTATGGAAATGATGGGAATAAGACATAAGCAAAAGAAGAGCGATGATCGAAACGTTTAGTATGAATCCGATGATAATTAAAGGAAGCATCGGAATCTCGCCATTCCAGCCGAATAAAGAGAAGTTTGGAATTTGGAAGGATTTGATGGACATGATGGTCTTCCACTCAAAAGAAATCGCCAAAATATCAAATACAATCAAAGCAATCTGGTAAAGAATAAACCACATGACCATGATGCTGGCAGCATTGCTCACTTCTACGCCTTGCTTTTTGAGGGTATAGACTTGCATGAATTGACCGCCCGAAGCGCTCGGTGTGACGTTGTTATAGAAAGTTCCGATGAGGGCATTCGCAACCCCTTGATGCAAGTGATAGTGACGCGTGTAAAGACGACAGAAAATCTGAATGACCATGCCATCGAGGATAAAAGAGACAAAGAAGACGGCCGCCATGATGAGAAGATAAAGGGGGTTGCTATTAAGAAGAGCGCTATAGATGGTATTAAAGCCATAGGCGATATCGCCATCGCCAGCACCATAGAAAGAGAACACCAAAGAACCCGCCGTCAATGCGAGTACCAAAATGAACATGATCAAAGAGCTTTTGCTCTTCTTTTTCTTCTTCGAACCATCAAGGTTCACGTTTTCGTTTTTCTCTTTTTTTGCCATTAATACTGAAATAGACAAAGTCTATTTTACCAAAGGAAGCGATAGAGAACGAGCCCTTTTCATCTCGTTCCAAGGATTGTCACGGAAACAAGGGTATAGGGGCAATGGAAGCGGAAAGGCAAATCATAGCTCACGCCAAGGCCATTCGAGATGATAAGTTCTTTGCCATCTTCTAAATAGCTCCCCTTCTCATACTTTGTCCACGGGATAGACGCAAGAGGATAACCCCAAAGATCCACTTGGCCAGCGTGAGTATGTCCAGAAAGGGTCAAATCAAAGCCTTTTTCTTTGGCCACTTCAAAATAAGAAGGCTTATGTGACAAAAGAACGTTGAAGTCCTTTCTTTCAAGTTCCATTGTCTTAGCTTGATTGTTGATGATACTTCCTGGACGAAGCCCTGATTTGTCTTTGTCCCAATATCCAGGATCGCGAAATCCAAAAACATTCAGCAAAACCCCATCATTTTCTTTTAAACTCGCTTTTTGATTGTTTTCATCAAGAATCGTTATGTGACGATTTCTATAGATATCGTAGGAAGCATCTCGAATCTCTTTTTTAGCGTCCTCTTCATGATTGCCGCTCACGAAATAGGCAGGATAACCTTTCTTTTCGATAAAAGACGCCAAGGAATCTAAAACGTGCAAATCCTTAGAATTCGTATGGCTATCCACCATATCGCCTAGAAGGAAAAGAGCATCGGGATTTTCCGATTCAATGGCGTCTAAAAGCGATTCGTTCCGATACTCTAAACCATGGTTATGATAGTCACTTAATACGAGCGCGTGGTAGGAAAAGCCTTCCTTAAACTTCTCTGTCTTTAGGAAATAACGCTGTATGACCAAATCCGTTTCCCGAGAAACATAACAAAAAGTCAGAAGAACGCCAAATAGAACGGTAAAAATGGAAAGAACGCGAAAAAATGCCTTCAAGAACTTCATGTCTTTAGTTTAAAAGAGGAGATGAAAATTTGCCTTACTTTTCGTTTCCTTTATAAAGGTAATAGTGGTTTTCCGCTTTAATGACTTTCACTTCTTCGACGCCGGGATCAAGACGGACCGTTTTACCTGCCCTCTCATAAGTCTTTCCATCGACTTCTATTTGAAGAGTTATGGGGCTCACTTCGTTTGTCGCATAATAGGCTTTTTCGCTTTTAGCATCTAAAACAACACTGAAAGGAGGGATTTCGGCATCGCCGAAATAGGTCAAAACATTTTCCTTGAGTTCGCCATAAACGCTCGTGCAGTTAAAAAGAGAATTGTCGCCAAATGAATAATAATCAAATTCTGCGTGCGAGGTGCGATAGGCGCTTTTGATCTTGTCTTCAAGAATGCCGCTATTGATAGTCTTTTTCGCCTTCTCGAAGAATTTCTTAAAAGACGATTCTTTCTTTTGTGATTCCTTCTTGTCGACAACTTCAACTTCCACTGTTTCTTTTTCCTTGGCCATAGTCTTTCTCCTTCGAAACGTGATTAGTATATAGAGATAAAAAACAAAAAGAATTCGACAAGTTCGGCGCTCTGTCTACTTTTTAGACAAAAGACAAAAAATTAGTCAAGCAAGAAATCAAGATCGTCTTTTGAAAGAGCACTTAAGAAGGAACTCGAGCTATGGATGAGGGAATCATATAACTCTTTTTTGGAATCTTGGAGTTCTAAGACCTTTTCTTCGATCGACTTTCGACAATAGAGTTTATAGACCGTAACTGGACGTTTTTGCCCTAAGCGATATGCTCGATCGGTCGCTTGCTCTTCGGCCGCAAAGTTCCACCAAGGATCGAGATGAATGACGATATCAGCACCTTGGAGATTAAGGCCCGTACCACCCGCTTTCAAGGAGACAAGCATGACTTTCGTCTTGTCTTCATTGTTGAACTTATTCGCTAGCGCGATTCTTTTCTTGGAATTCACATCCCCTTCAATCGTATAAGAAGCAATGCCTTCACCAAGCAAAAGAGAGGAAAAATGAGCGAGCACTTTCGTAAAAGCGCTAAATACAAGTATCTTATGTCCGCCTAAGACGCCATCTTTGACAAGCCCTACCGCATAGCTGAGTTTGGCGCTCGGTGTCACAAATCCATCGAAAAAGGCGGCAGGATCCACACAGATTTCACGGAGCTTTGTCAAAATCGGAAGCATGCTGAAAGAGGAAGCGTAACGGTCCGAAGGGCCTTTTTCGGAAGGCGAAAGAGACATCGCTTTTTGCTTGGCCCTTGCTTCTTGGAGAGTGGCCAAATAGAATGCCTCGCTCTCTTCATCCATGGGAATGCTAATTCTTTCGACGGTCTTTGGAGGCAGCTCCTTAAGGACTTCGTCTTTCGTTCTTCGAAGCAAGAAGGGTTGTACCTTCTTCGAGAGGATACGACGCGCCTCTTCTTGGTTCCCTGCCATAACGTAGGTCGTCTTGAAAATGGGAAGAGTACGAAGATATCCAGGCATTAAAAAATCAAAAATCGCCCATAAATCCGCCATCGAATTTTCAATTGGTGTCCCTGTTAAGGCAAGCCTAAAGGAGCCTTTCAAACGCTTAATCGCTTTCGATTTTAAAGCGAGCGCATTTTTAATCGTTTGAGCTTCATCGCAAACGATCGTATCGAAAATAACCCCTTCATAGTGCTCACTATCATTGCGAAGCGAATCATAAGAAGTGACATAGATTCCTTCTTTTGCTTCTTTCATTTCGTTAATGAGAGCGAGTCTTTCCTCTTTTGAACCGTCCAACAGTGATACGCGGAGCGAGGGAGCGAATTTTGTAATTTCATCTTTCCAGTTATAGAGGACACTTTTGGGGACAATGATGAGGGACGGTTTTTCATTCGTTTTTGTTAAAGACAAGAAGGCAATGGTTTCAAGCGTCTTTCCTAAACCCATATCATCGGCCAAGATGGCACCCATCTTGTTCTCGTACAAAGCGTCAAGCCACTTCACCGCATGAAGCTGATAGGGGCGAAGAACCGCTTTTAAGCTTTCCGATAAGGCAATTTTTCTCTTATCGAAGGAAAGAATGTCATCGACGAATTTAGAGACGAAATCCCCATAAGTCACATGATTTCCTTCTTCGGAATTCTTCAAGTTAAAGGCTTCATAGAGAGGAATATCATCATTGATAAAGCGATCATCGAGACGAAGGCTCTTCGCTAAGCTTGAAAGCTCCTCGACCTCCTTCTCGTCGAGAAGTATGGCTTTATCGCGAAGGAGGATGAATCTCTTTTTGGCACGATACGCTTTTAAGATTTTAGAAAGTTCCTCTTCACTAAATTCCTTGCTTTTGGCTTTGACCGAAAGCCAATCGACATTTCTTTCGAGATGGATATCAAAATTACCAACATGCGAAACATGCGTCTTTCCTAAGCGTTCCGAAAGAAGAAGACGACATGTCTTTTTCAAAGAGGAAAGGTCGCACTTTAAGAAAGAAAGTATCTTTCCTTCATCTTTAAGCGTCCCTTCTCCTGGTATCCCTAAGAATTCTAACTCTTTCTTAAATTTGCTAATCCGCGAGGCGTAATAAACATTGTCTTTGAGTTCGGCATAGCCTTTCACTTCATCAAAGACCAAATAATCGGTATGGAATAAAAGTTCGCCTTTGTCGTTAATATCGACATAGAAATTGATTTTAAGACTATTGGAGCTCTCTTCGACGTCGGCTTCTTGAACATAGGGCAAAAGAAGATCTCCTAAAAGCTTAGTAGAGGCTTTTGGATTCTTTAAGAAATAGGAATAAAGCTTCCCAAGCTTTGCGTTTTGAAAATAGAAACGCTCCAAGATGGCGCTATTGGAATTAAACAAAAGGAGATGCGATCCATCGAGATAGAACATCATTCCTTCAAGGGCTTTGACGCTTGGTGAAAGAAGAACATTTCCAGTCTCTTGGAGCACCACTTTCGCTTCTTGAGTATCGTTGGAGATATAGTAGCTTTGCCCTTGGAAAAGAATGTTTTCCCCAGAATAGAGATTTAAGAAACGATTAAAAGAAGAAATGGAAAGAGGGATTTCGTTCCCCCGATACGAATAATAGCGATCTGCGGTGGCATAAAAGGCGCTTGATAAGAAAGACAGAACGTTTTTGTTCTTTTCCGAGAAAAGAGAGTAAGAAAGACGGATGTCCCGTTTCCCCATGCTATAAAGGGATTGTTCAGCTAGACCCGTAAAGAAGTTGGTAAGAACACGAGGCGAAAAAAGCCGCTTCTCTCCTTCATAGATATCAAAGGTCAAAACAGGCGTCCCCTCGTCGTTATGAATAGAAATCGATAATTCAAGAAGCTTTGCAGGAACATATTCTTCCTTCGTTTGAATAGGAGCGTCTTGGACTTGCATGAATTTCAAAAAATCTTGGCGAATCTCTCGTCTTTCCTCCCGCTCTTTCTCATTGAGATTCAATAGAGGTGAGAGTTCAGCAAGCATCGAAGCGTAAAATCCACGCAGCTTATCTTCCCCTTCTTCGCCTAGCTTTTTGTCTAAAAGGGTAGCAAAGCAAAAGAGTGCCTTCTCTTCATACGTAAGATAAGGGCTCCCCTCTTCCGAAAGAGAAAGGACTTTTCCAGAGGAATCCACACTAATACCAAAATACGCAAAATCTGAAAAGACGCCGTCCTTGACGTTAAAAGCTTCATAGGAAATCCACTCCTTTTTGCGATTAAAACGAACGGCAATTTGATAACGTCCTTGTTGGATTTCTTTGAAAATAGCTTTCGTCTTCTCGCTCTCAGAAAGAAAGGTTTGAACCTTTGGCAGTAAACTAGAGAGATTCTTATAAAGAAACATAAGGGTCCCCCTGGTAAAGAACGAATGGGCGTTTTTCGCGTGGCAAAAGCACGCTTTCTAAATAAAGAAGCATCGCTTTTCCAGTGTTGCTATTGGAATTAAAGTACGTTTCAAAGCGTTTCTCTTTCGCTAGAGCAAGGGCATTCATCGTGTGGAAATCAGCGAGCCAATAAAAGGCGGCATAAACGTCGGGCTCATGACTCGCAAATCGCTTTTTCTCAAGAAGGAGAGAAGACGCTTGAAAAGCGATTTCCTTTTGCTTGTCGTTTAAAGCATTCCGAATAAGCCACAAAAAATAAGGATGAAGTTCTTTGGTGGAATATTCCCCGAAGATGGGATAACAATAGAACACCACCGTTGAATAAATGGGGTAGAATTTTAAATACGGCACTTTCGAAAATCCTAAAGCGGCATCTTCTTTCGAAAGGTGAGTGAGCAAGAAACAAGCGTCATGGATATCGATTCCCGATGCGAAAAGGGATTTAAAAAGCTCTATAAGCTCTTCTTTATGAAGCAAAGAGAGGACGCGTTCCAAGAAGGAATAAAAGGAACGTGGCCTTTTTGAAAGACGCGAGCAAGTGCGAAGCACATTAAGGAGCGTCTTTTTATCTTCCAAAACGCTTGCCTCCGAAAATAGAACTTCAAATTGCGACTCTAAAAGAAGATTTGGTTTAAGAATTGCAACGATTTTTAAAAATTCGATATCCCAAGAAAAGCTTTCTTTCAATGGTCCATGAACATTATTAAGAAGCGTATTCGCTTGCGTTTTATTTGCTTTATAAACATCTAAAAAGTAGGACACAGCCGAAGGGGCAAAGCGAACATTTCCTAAGAAAGTAGAAAAGAGAATATTTTTGATGGGAAGCTTTTCTTCTTGAACATAAGAGAGGGTCTTTAGAACAAAAGAGTCCGCATCCATTTTGACTAAAGGAAGAAGCTCTAAGAACGAAAGAAGTGCACATCCAAAAACATCTATCGCGCTTGACGAATGGAGATAGAGACCATATTCAATTTCCGCAAAAGAACGAACAAGAAGTCCTTCTTTATCTTTGGTGTCAGGATCTTTTAAGAGAAGGGTAAGGTCTCTAATAAAAAGATCATAACGACGGTTTCTATTCGTCCCTTGCGACCAAGCCTCTAATCTTTCCAAAAAAGATTCGGCCGTCAAAGAGAAAGAAGCACTTCCCTTTGAATGAAGCCTTTCCTCTTCAAGCGCGTAAAGCACCGCTACTTCATGTTTACAATCATCGTAATAAGGACATGAACAATCTGCACTTAACAAGGTGTAGCCATCTTTCGAAAAAGAAAGATGAACTTGATAGTTTTCATCGCTTCCTTCGACAATTGCATCGACCTTGTTGCCATTATGGGTAAAAGAGAGCACCCTTCCCGAGCGAAAATACTCTCGCCCACGAGCGACAATGACAGTCGAGAAGAAGCTTAAATTATCAAGATAAGAAGGCATACACGATAGATTAGCACGAATATCGCTTCTTTTCGATAGACGCTTTAAAGAAAAAAGAGCCCTCCGAAGAGAGCCCATAATTGTTGCTAGAGATTAAAGAGAAAACCCTTCTTTCGTGTAGGCGACTTTCCCTCCGACGATAGTCATATAGACATTGAAGTTCTCATCAAGAAGAACGAAATCCGCCATCTTCCCAACTTCGATGCTTCCATAATCTTTTTCGATTCCTAAGTTTTTGGCTGGATTCAAAGAAGCGAGATTGATAAGTTCGGAAAGGCTATATCCCTTCGCCAAAGGACGAACGTTCGAAAGAGCTTTGTTTAAGGACAAAATAGAGCCCGCAATCGTATCGTTCATTAAACGGGCCACCCCATCGAAAATCTTGACCTTTTGGCCACCAAGTTCATAGAAGCCAGGCTTCAAGAATTTCCCTTCAGTGCTATCGGTAATAAGAACGATGTCTTCTTTCTTCTTGTTTTTGAAAACAAGAGACACGGCATCTTTCGAGGAATGAATCAAATCTGCGATGAGTTCCGTTTTTAAACCATCAATAAGGAAAGCTTCCCCCACGATTCCAGGTTCGCGATGATTGAAACCGCGTTGGGCATTAAAAAGATGGGTAATGGAATGAAGTCCGCCATGCACCGCTTCTTTGACAAGTTCGCTTTTGCAATCGCTATGGCCAAGAGAGCAAGTGATGCCATGCCTCACACAATAATCCAAAACCTCTTTGCCCCCTTCTTCGTAAGCAATTGTCACTTCGCGGATAGCATTCCCAGAGAGCGTGTTCCATCGATCGAAAAGCGCGACGTCGGGTTTAAGAATTGCGTTCGGATCTTGAGCACCAGGATGAAGAGGCGAGATGAAAGGTCCTTCAAGATGGCAGCCAACAACACGAGCGCCCTCTCTTTCTTTCAAGCGGTACTCTTTGATGTTAAGAAGCGCTTTTTCGATATTCTCTTTGGGCATTGTCATGGTCGTCGCTAAGAAGGAAGTAACACCTTCTTGTGGCAAGGAAATGGCAATATTCGCTAAAGCGTCTATCGTCGCGTCCATAGTATCAGTACCATTGGCACCATGAATATGTTCATCGATAAAGCCGGGGGCCAAATATAGGGTTTTTGCAATGCTTTTTTCGTTTTTCGGTTCTTCAATCGAAGCGATTCTCCCATCCTTTATGGAAAGAGAGATGTCTTTCACTTCGTTTGGCAATATGGCTTTGATGTTATCAAATCCTTTGATTTCCATGATATTTCTCCTCAATGCGATTAGTCACTTTCTTCCATCAAGAGAAGGTTCCCTAAAGAGGTCGCTTCGCTCGGGCCTAAGTAGACAGGACGGCCCACGATTTCTTCGACAAGCTTATCGAGAAAGTGATTTTGAACACCTCCGCCAAAGATGGAAATGCCTTTAAACTTCTCGCCTGTCATCTCTTCTAAGTCAAGAAGCGCGTCTTTATAGGAATGTGCCAAAGAAAGATAGACACTTCGGAAAAGGTCCCCCGCTCCCTCGATCTCTTTGGCGCCTTTTTCCTTTAAGAGAGTAAGAACTGCTTCTTTCATGCTCATAGGATTAAAGAGTCTTTGATCTGCCATTGGGAAATAATCGCTATAGGTAGAGGCTTCAGAAAGCTTCACCGCTTCAATGACGTTTTTAACTTCGGGCATCTCCATAAGAAGACGATTGACGACCCACATCCCCATGATGTTTGAAAGGAAACGCACTTCGCCGGGACGAGAAAGCTCATTGGAGAAACTCTTTTCGAAGGCGCCCTTTGCCACGATTGGCTTATGAAGCATAGCGCCGAATAAAGACCAGGTGCCACTTGATAAGTAAGCATAGCCTTCCGGTGTCTTAGAACCATAGAAAGCGCTCGCCGTGTCATGTTCCAAAACGCAATAGACATCGGCGTTATAGCCCACTTCTTTCTCAATTTGTTTGCTAAATCCGGCAATCTTTGTTCCACCTTTAACGGGATTTGGGAAGAAAGAAGAGGTTAAGCCAAGTTCCTTCAAAAGATTTGGTTCGAAAGAGTTTGTTCTACTATCAAGAAGGCCCGAAGTCGAAAGAATGGAAATCTCGTTTTGTTTGAGGCCTGTTAAGAGATAAACAAGGTAAGAAGGAAGCATCATGGCTTCTTTCGCCTTCTTAAGTCTTCCCGTTTCCTTATCATCAAAAAGTTGATAAATCGTATTGAAAGCGTGCGGATAGATTCCCGTCCTTTCAAAAAGCGTCTCCGGGTTTAAGAATTTCTTTTTGGCTTCTATCGTACGGTCGTCACGATAGGAAATAACTTTGTCGATAAGTTCGTCGTTTTCATCAAGAAGTGCATAATCGACGCCAAAGGAATCAATGCCAACTTTGGAAGGGATCTTGCCGATTTCCTTGGCTTTTTTTAGGCCGGTCACGATTTCTTCGAAAAGTTTATGGACGTCCCAATAGCAATGTCCTTCTGGAAGCTCGACTAGTGGGGTCTTAAAGCGGTAGATTTCCTCTAAAATCATTTCCCCCGTTTTGGGATCGCGATGCCCCAAGACGTGGCGAGCGCTCGTCGCACCGATATCAACAGCCAATAAATATTTCATATTTAATCTCACTTTCTCACCATTAATGGTGGCTTTAAAAGGAAGGAAAGTCAACGCGCGGACGTTCTTTGATAAATACGCAAAGAACAAAAGCGAAATAAATTTCGCGTGTAACTCGGAATTACAATCCGAGTTT
>ERZ1026780.513-NODE-513-length-30716-cov-14.951404_pt1 | contig 30716 bp, 26 predicted proteins | sample MGYA00380126_ERZ1026780 | MGnify/ENA primary metagenome ERZ1026780 (study PRJEB33269, sample SAMEA4719762) | human gut metagenome | biome: human-associated habitat; feature: organic feature; material: feces | place: Cameroon | collected 2013-10 ... | reverse complement strand
TGCCCCTGTCTCGGCGACGCCGACCGCGTTTGCTTCGCAAATCGGTCAATTCCCCCTGTCTCGGCGACGCCGACCGCGTTTGCTTCGCAAATCGGTCAATTCCCCACTGGGGAAGGCTTTCTTTTTTGCTATTTCTGCACATTAGCAAAACTACTTTTTGAATTTAGAATTTTTCGACAGATCAAAATCCCTCGGCGGTGCCGAGGGAGTTTGCTTTTAATTTTTATATTACTTTATCGGCTCGAAATCAGCTGCACCATGCTTGCAAAGCGGGCAGATATAGTCTGCGGGAAGCTCCTCGCCCTCGTAGATATATCCGCAGACCTTGCAGACATATCCTTTCTTCCCCTCTGTTTCGGGTTTGGGCTTCACATTTTTGTGGTAGTAATCATAAGTCATCGTCGGCTTATCGCTCATCACGCGCGCCTCCGTCACAGAGCAGATAAACATTCCGTGTGAGCCGAGGTCGACATAATCCTCAACTTTGAGTGAGAAAGCGGCGTTTATATAGTGTGGCAATATGACAAGTCCGTTATCCGAGCGTGCGGGCATGCAACCCTCAAATTTATTTACATTGCGTCCGCTTTGGAAGCCGAACTTCTCAAAAACCTTGAAAGGCGCTTCCGTCGAGAGGCAGTTTACATTCATTATACCCGTGCGCTTTATCACATGGTATGAATAATTTGCCTTATTGATATTGACAGCGATTCTGTTCGGATTGTCGGAAACCTGTGTCACGGTATTTACGATAAGTCCGTTGTCGTGCTTGCCGTCATTCGAGGTGACGACATAAAGTCCGTAACCTATGCGGAAAAGCGCGCTCATATCGTTTTTGTTTGCCGCCGCGGGAGAAAGCGCCGCATATTCGCGGCAAAGCTCCTCTGCCATCTTGCTTATCTCTTCCCTGTTCGCTTCGGTCATGGCGGACTTCACCGTTACGACTCCGTCAAGCCATGTGATGTTTTTACTGCCCTCGAGCATACCGCGCATTATCTTTGCGGCGAGCGGCGCCCACGAACCGTTTTCGATAAGTCCCACTGTGCGGTTTTTGAAGCCGCGCTCCGTCAGATGATTTATAAATTCGCGCATAAACGGGAAGATTTCCGCATTATATGTTGTTGTCGCGAGAACAAGCTTGCCATAGCGGAAAGCATCGGCAACAGCCGCCGACATATCGCCGCGGGCAAGGTCATGAACGGCAACATTCGGGCATCCGCCGGCGCGTAGCTCATCGGCAAGCAGAAGCGCCGCCTTTTTCGTATTGCCGTAAACCGAGGTATACGCAATACATACGCCCTCTATTTCAACGCTGTAGGACGACCATGTATTGTAGAGATCTATATAATATGAAAGGTTCTCCAAAAGCACGGGACCGTGAAGCGGGCAGATGATATCGATATCGAGCGTTCCCGCCTTTTTGAGAAGCGCCTGAACCTGTGCGCCGTATTTGCCGACTATTCCTATATAATATCTTCTCGCTTCGTCCGCCCAAGGCTCCTCGGCATCAAGCGCGCCGAACTTGCCGAAGCCGTCCGCAGAGAAAAGCACCTTATCGCGGCTGTCGTATGTCACCATGACCTCTGGCCAGTGCACCATCGGCGCGAAAACAAATGTCAGCGTATGTTCGCCGAGCGAGAGCGACTCGCCGTTTTCGACAGTAAGCTTGTTTTTGCAGAGTCCCGCGCCGAAGAAAGCATCCATCATGGCAAAAGCTTTAGCATTTGCAACAACTGTCGTCTCGGGGTAGGCGCGGAGGAAATTCGCGATATTTGCCGAGTGGTCGGGCTCCATATGCTGAACTATGAGAAAATCGGGGCTTCTCTCTCCGAGCGCCTCGGCGAGATTATCAAGCCATTCATGCGCGAAAGCGGCATCCACCGTGTCCATGACGGCTATTTTCTCATCCATTATAATATACGAATTATAAGCCATGCCGTTCGGCACGCGGTACTGACCCTCGAAAAGGTCAACCTCGTGGTCATTTACTCCGATGTATTTTATGTCTTTTGTTATATTCATTTTATCTTCTCCCGTGTTTTTTCTTCATTATAACAGCTTTTTCTTTATTTGTCAAGCAGTAATGATTATTATTATTAAATATTTTTCCAAAACCAAGCAACAGAAATTAAATTTTGCCAAAACTATTGACAAAGCAATAGTTTTGTGATATAACTGTACTAACAGTAATAATACAGTTAAGGAGGAAGGCATTATGATACAGATAGACCCGCGTTCGAGAATGCCGATATACGAGCAGCTCGTTGACGGGATAACAAGGCTTGTGGTATCCGGCGCGATGGAGGCGGACGGAGTTGTCCCCTCGGTTCGCGTGCTCGCGGCGGAGCTTTCAGTAAATCCGAATACCGTGCAGAAGGCTTTTTCCGAGCTGGAGCACCGCGGCATACTATACAGTGTCCCGGGAAGAGGGCGCTTTGTAAACGGAGATGTGGCTGTACTGCGGACGAAGCAGGAGGAAAAGCAGCTTGAATCACTCGCAGAAGAAATGAAAAAAGCAGTTTCCATGGGCGTTAGTCGCAAACGCATAATTGCGCTCGCAGAAGAGATAGCAGGAGGAAAAGCCGATGATTGAAATAAAAAACATAACCAAATCATATGACGAGGTGCTCTCGCTTTGCGATGTGAGCGCCACTATAGGAAGCGGCTCCATCTACGGACTCATCGGAAGCAACGGCGCCGGAAAAAGCACCCTGCTGCGCGTTATGGCAGGCATATTCAAGCCGGACAGCGGCGAGATACTCTTTGACGGCAGACCCGTTTTCGAAAACAACGCAGTTAAAAAGGAAATTTTCTATATTTCGGATGACGAATACAAGCTCCCGGGGGCAAATACCGACGATATGATGCGCTTCTATCGCTCGATATATGACAGATTTGATTCCAGGCGGTATGAAAATCTCTGCGAGATGTTCAGGGTGGAGCGCAAGCGCTCGCTTTCCACATTTTCCAAGGGAATGAAGCGTCAGGTGGATATTCTGCTCGGGCTTTCGTGCCGTCCGCGCTATCTGCTCTGCGATGAAACCTTCGACGGGCTCGACCCCGTCATGCGTCAGTTCGCAAAAAAGCTGATATGCGAGGAGGTCGCCGAAAGCGGTATGACGCCGATAATCGCCTCTCACAATCTCCGCGAGCTGGAGGACCTATGCGACCATGTAGGGCTTATCCACCGCGGCGGCATACTTTTCGAGAGCGACATAGACGATATGAAGTGCGGCATTTCAAAGGTTCAGATGGTAGTGACCGGCTCCGACATCGATGTGACGAGCTTCGCTCCGCTGCGCTTAGTGGATTTCCGTCGCGCGGGCAGCGTGATAACGCTCATCGCAAGAGGAAGCGCCGAGGAAATAGAGGCAAAGGTGCTCTCGCTCTCACCGAAATTTTATGAGATTCTCCCGCTGACGCTGGAGGAAGTATTTATATCGGAAATGGAGGAAAAAGGATATGATTTCACAGAAATCCTCGACAAAAACTGATTCCCGTTTTTCACTTTCCGGCGCGGGCAGATTTCTTATATGCAAGGCAAGGTCAAACTGGGCTTCCTTCCTGCTCTATTCCTGCCTTGCGCTGATAATACCGATATTCGTGCTCGCCGGCATGGGCTACACGGTGGGCATCGAGCGCGGCAAACTGCTGCTCGGGATGCTGCAGGACGAATCCGCCCAGATTCTCTTTACATGTGCGGCTGTGGCGGCGGCACTTCTCTCCTCCGTATACGCATGGAGAAACACGCACACCAAAGCAGGCAACTATTTTGAGCATAAGCTCCCGCTCACAAGAAACGCACTTTTCCTTTCAAATTCGCTCTTCGGGCTGCTTCTCTTTGCCGTTCCTTTCCTTATAATGATGCTTATCTTCACAGTGATAGGCGCATGTAACTGCGGCAGTCTTTATGCCTCCTTTATGGCGGAACTGCTCAAGATAACGGTCTATACGCTTGCTTTCTATATTCTCTACTACTCTGTATTCACATTTTCCGCCGTCGTCTGCGGAAATACAGCCGTGCATGTCGCATTCTCGCTGATAGTGCTTTTCATCCCGTATACGCTCAGCTTCTGCCTGCGCAATATCTTTGAGATGACATTCGGCTGGCGCATAGCAAAATCCACTCTGCTCGATATACTCAATACCTCGCCGATATCGCTCTATACCCGCTTCGGCTCGCTTGTGGATATGTCAATCGGCAAAGTATTCCTCGGTTCGCTATATGTGCTCATCGGCGCGACCGTGATAATCACAATCGCCTCTGTACTCAATATCTTCCTGAAGAGTGAGCGCGCGGGCAACGCCTTCACATATAACGGCATCAGGGTGACTGTGAAATACATCATCATATTTATAATAATGACGCTCGTCGCATGTCTGCTCGCAGACACCAGCGCGAGAAACGCGGGCGGCATCATAATCTCGTGCCTGCTCCTTGCGCTCATAGGCTTTGCATGCAATATAGTGCTCAATATGATAATGTATCGCGGGGTTCGTCGCGGCGCGCTCAAGGGCATACGCGCATTTGCCTGCGTGGCTCTTGTCTGCCTGATAATAATGAGCGCGATGATACTGCGCTCGGGCAAAGCTCCCGTTGAGCTTTCCTCCGGCTTCTGCCGCGAGGTAATCATGTTCGATAACGAAAACGAATACGGAAAGCGCCGCGTATATCTCATCACGGATAAGGACGATATCAGGCGCCTCATGGAGATTGCATCAAACAGAAAATACACCGACTTAAATATCGGTTACGAAGGGTCATATACTCCTGTAGACACAAAAGACGTCGATAATGCAACCTACGGTTACTTGTCAAATTCGTTCCATGCGGCTATAATAGTAAATACCGTATTCGGTTCTACACTGCGCAATTATTTCAACTATGACTTTATAAGTGAGGACGATGCAAGATTCATCGAAAAGCTGAAAAATAAGACAACCGTGGAAGATGCGCTCATTTCTCTCTCTAAATCCTGCGAGGTCTACGCATGTTCCACAGGTTTTGTCTCCGGAACATTCAGAAGCAGCGGGCTCGACGATATCCTGCGCGATGTATATCTGCCCGAGCTTAAAGAAATGTACGGGCTCGACTATGTGGACTTCTCCATGAAGTCCGCCTACAGCGCTTTCTGCATCGACGGATACGGCAACAGCATAACGCTCCCCATTTATTCCGACATGGCGAAAACCCAAGCGGCAATAAAGAAGCTCTACGACGGCAAGGAATTTCCCGATGCACCCGCCTTCTCGGCTGAAGAAATAGTTGAAAATCAGTGCCGCGAGATAATGATAACCTGTGATATTTACGGTGTTATCCGTACACCGGGCGGCGATTATCACAGCGATCAGGACTACTTCAAAAGCATCGGCAGAAATCTCTCGGTAAATGTTCCCTCAGAGAAACTTTCCATGATGGCTCTCATCGATTATCTCATCGAAAATCCCGATGCGGAAAAATATAATTCCTCGCTGATATACGCAACAGAAGAAGACGAAAAGGAAGGTAAAGACCCTATCGCAAGGGTGGATATTAACGCATATATCAAACTTGAAACGCACCCTTCCAGAGAAAGACTGAGATCCGTCTTTGTTCCCTTCAACCGTGAAACGGCAAAAATCCTCGATATAGATTATGACGGATTGGTAGCCGAAATACTGGCATTTATCGCAGAAAACGAAAACACGGAAAGCGCTGACTAAAGCTCTTTTCTTCGGGTAAACAATAAAAATAAAGCCGAAAAGGAGGCACATTTCCGTGTGCCTCCCGCCGGCAAATAATAAAGGACAAGAAAATGGAAACTTTAAGCTATATAAACTATATCATAGCGATAATTTTCACCCTGTGCTACTGCTATCAGTTTTTCTATGTGATAGTACCGTGGCTTTTCGCAAAGAAGAAGAGCAAGGCTCCCGTCACCGACCATAAGTATGCCGTTCTCATTGCCGCGCGCAATGAGGAGGTAGTAATAGGAAATCTCATCGAGAGCATAAAGGATCAGAAATATGACAGCTCTCTTGTAACGGTTTTTGTCGTTGCCGACAACTGCACCGATAAGACAGCCGAGATAGCGAGAAGCCTCGGCGCCACCGTGTATGAACGCTTCAATAAAGAGCGCGTCGGCAAGGGCTATGCCATGGAATATCTGCTCGACCGCATAAATGCGGACTATGGCTGGGACAGCTTTGACGGCTATTTCGTTTTCGATGCGGACAATGTCCTCGATGAAAACTACATTGCCGAGATGAACAAGACATTCTCGCAGGGCTACAGCATAATAACAGGCTATCGCAACTCGAAAAACTACGGCGACAACTGGATCTCCGCAGGCTACGGGCTTTGGTTTCTGCGCGAATCGCAGTATCTGAACCGCTCACGCATGTGCCTCGGCACAAGCTCCTCCATCGGCGGAACAGGCTTTATGTTCAGCCGTGAGATACTTAAAAACAACGGCGGCTGGAAATTTTTCCTGCTCACCGAGGACCTCGAATTTACAATAAAAACCATCATCGACAAGGAGAGAATCGGCTACTGCGAAAAGGCAATGCTTTTTGATGAACAGCCGACGAGCTTCCGGCAGTCATGGCGCCAGCGTCTGCGCTGGTCCAAGGGCTTTCTGCAGGTGCTCCGCCACTACGGAAAAGACCTTTTCTGCGGTATCTTCCGCCATCGCGGCTTTGCCTGCTATGATATGTTCATGGCGATATTCCCCGCCGTCGTAATCACTCTCACGAGCCTTATCGTAAACAGCGTTTTCATTATCGCCGGCGGACTGAAGGGTGCCGATGAAATGATAGCCGTGCACTCTATTCTGCAAACGCTTGTAAATACCTATCTGCTCCTCTGGACGCTCGGCGCGATAACCACCGTCACAGAGTGGAAAAAAATTCATACAAGCGCGATAAAGAAGATTCTCTATACCTTCACCTTCCCCCTCTTCATGCTCACCTATATCCCGATAAATGTGCAGGCATTTTTCAAGAAGGTCGAATGGTCGCCCATCGTGCATACCAAGGCAAAAAGCTTGAGCGAAATACGGGCGCAGAGCGACGCGGGCAAGTGATGCCGATGAAGCGTATCTATATTCTTCTCACAAAAACAAAATCCGTGCCATCACGCATAATCGGGCTTTTCACAAGGGCGGCGTATACGCATGCCGCCATAGCCTTTGAGGATGAACCGGAGGTTTTCTACAGCTTTTCAAGGCTGCGCGAGCGCTTTCCTCTCCCGGGCGGGCTTACGACGGAAAGCCCCGACAGCGGCTTTCTCGGAAAACACGGGGGATCGCTCTGCAGGCTCATCTGCCTTGAGGTTTCGGACAGAACCGCCGACAGGGCGCAGGCAAGAGTACGCCGCATGATGAAAAGCCACTCGCTTTTCCGATACAGCCTGCTCGGTTGCGTCGCCTGCCGCTTCGGCATAGCGCACCGCCGAAAAGGATATTATTTCTGCTCGCAGTTTGTCGGCGAGGTGCTCGAAAAAAGCGGCGCCGCAAGCTTTGGCAGAAGTGTTTCTCTGCTCCGCCCCGATGATTTCCTGCTCCTGCCGCATATCAGAAGCATCTTTTGCGGCACGGCGGGCGAGCTTGCAAATGTACTTAAAGCAAAAAAAGTCTTTTCATAAAAAAGAGTCCGAGGCAAATTTCGCTTCGGATTCTTTTTATAAAGAAAACCGCACTGCAATTGAGTGCGGTTTTGTTTTTTATTCTTCCGATTCAGCCTCTTCGGACTCTTCGTCTATGCTGTTGTAGACATTGAAATAAAAATATCTTAAGATATTTGTCAATAGCCGTATTTCTTTCGCTTTGCCGCGATGTAGATAAGCGAAACGACAAACGAGACAAGCTCCGCCGCGACTATGGAAATCCATATGCCGTCCAACTCCCAGATAAGCGGCAGGAGAAGTATCGCCGCCGTCTGGAAAACGAGTGTACGCATGAAAGAAATCATAGCGGAAACGCCGCCGTTGCTCAGCGCCGTAAAGAATGACGAGGCGAAAATGCTCACTCCCGCAAAAAGGAACTGGAATGAGAATATGCGGAAGCCATGCACCGTCATTTCATAGAGCGCGGGGTCATAGCCTACGAAAATCCGCGAGAGCGGTCCCGCCATCACCTCGGAAAAGCCGAGCATGGCGAGCGACGAAATGCCGATTATAACAAAGCTTTTTTTCAGTATACTGCCTATCTCGGCAGGGTTTTTCGCGCCGTAATGATAGCCTATCACAGGTGCAGTGCCTATGGAATAGCCGATAAAAATCGCGAGGAAAACGAGGTTCACATACATCAGCACGCCATAGGCGGAAACGCCGTCCTCGCCCGCATATTTGATAAGCTGGACATTGTAGAGCATACTGACGAGCGACATCGAGATATTGGACATAAGCTCGGAGGAGCCGTTTGTCGTCGCTTTCAGCAGAGCCGCTCCGTCAAAATTCGTTTTTCCGAGGCGGAGCAGGCTCGTATTCGGGCGGAAGAAATAGACGAGCGGAATTATCCCGCCTACGCACTGCCCCATCACAGTCGCCGCCGCGGCACCCGCCAGTCCCCATTTGAAAACGACGATAAAGAGCGCATCGAAAATCATATTCGTAAGCCCGCCCGCGACTGTGGAGAGAAAGCCGAGTCCGGGTTTCCCTGCCGTTACGAAAAAGCTCTGAAATTCCATCTGCAAAACATACATCGGCAGTCCAAGTATGAATATCCTGCCGTAGAGCACGCAGTTTTCGAGCAGTTCGCCCTCCGCATGCAGTGCCGCCGCTATCGGACGGATGAAAATGAACGCAAGTACGGCGATGACCGCGCCGAGCGCGACGGAAATATATACGAAAAAGGAAAAAAGGCGGTTTGCCTTTTCTTCGTTATTCTCGCCGAGGGTCTTTGCCACTATGGCACTGCCGCCCGTGCCGAACATGAAGCCCACCGTGCCGAGTATCATGAGAAAAGGATAGATGAAATTGACCGCCGCGAAAGGTGTTTTGCCGACATAGTTTGAAACGAAAAATCCGTCCACAACGCCGTATATCGATGTGAAAATCATCATGATGATGCTCGGCGCGGTAAAGCGGAGCAGCTTGCCGTATGTAAATTTATCCGATAAATATATTTTCATTTTGTTTTCCCCATTTCCTTTACGGCGAGCAGAAATTCCTCAAGATAGTTTCTTGCCAGATTCAGATAGAGCTCCGTATTTTCCTTGCCCCAGCAGTCATATATTCTGTTTTCCTCGGCGATTATCTTCGCCGCGGTAGCGTCGGCGAGCGCCTTTCCGCGCTCGGTAAAAACCGCCGTTTTCTTCTTGCCGTCATAGTTTTCGAGGGTCAGTATGCCCTCGCGCTCAAGCTTTCGCAGAGCGGAATTCACCGTCTGCTTGCTCATGCCGGAGTAGGCGCAGATATCGCCGAGCAGGCAGCGCCCGCCCTCGCAGGAAAGCGTATATATTATCTGAAATTCGCTGTCAGAAAAGCCGAAGTGCAGCGCCGCCTCGTGGTAGGCGGAATTTATTTCTCCCACTATATGATTGAAGCGCAGAAGCGCATCGGATGCAGGTATTTTCATGAAAAATCTCCCGTGTATTTATGATGCCTCACTATTATAGTACGAAATCGGACAAAAGTCAATATGGAAATTCATGTTTTTGCATAGAAAAATGCGCCGCTTCTTGTATGTCATACACAAAAAACAGCGCATTTTGTCCTTATTCGTCGTCGGGAGTATATTCGATTATATCGGGGATATCGCATTTCAGTATGCGGCAGAGCGTATTCAGGGTATATGTGCTGACATTTTCGTTCTTTCTCAGCCTGTCGAGCTGACCCGTGCTTATCCCGTATTCATGGATGAGCCTGTATTGCGATATTCCCTTTTCGCGCATTGTCTCCCATAGCTTCCTGTAGGTAATCATCGTAACACCTCTTTTGCTTTTTATCTATTATTATAATAAATCGCAAAATTTATATTGACAATTACCCGTATATTGGCTATAATTATACAAAAGCGCAATTCTTCTGCCTTTATCCCCCAAATAAAAAACGACGCCGCCGCGTCGTTTTTTATTATTTTCAGAAATTTATAACTCCGAGATGCCCGAGCAGGATTTTCAGCGCGATGAGTATAAGTATCGCACCGCCCGCAAATTCTGCCTTGCTTTTGAAGCGCGCACCGAATTTGTTTCCGATGAAAACGCCCGCAAAGGAAATTGCAAATGTTATGATGCCGATGAAGCTGACGGACTTCACAAGGCTGACGCTGAGGAAAGCAAGCGAAATGCCGACGGCGAGTGCGTCTATGCTCGTGGCGATGGCAAGCATGAAATATTCCTTCAGATTCAGCTTGTCCGCGTCCTCTTCTTTATCGTCGTCCTTTTTGAAAGATTCCGCTATCATCTGTATGCCGATTATGGAGAGCAGGATGAAAGCTATCCAGTGGTCTACGGATGTTATGTATTTTTCAAACTGTTTTCCGAGCAGGTAGCCTATCGCCGGCATCAGCGCCTGAAAGCCTCCGAAAAAAAGCGCGAGTATCAACGCGTTTTTATAGTTCATTTTGCGCATATTCAGCCCTTTGCATATTGCAACGGCGAATGCGTCCATGGCAAGTCCGACCGAAAGCAGAATCAGCTCTATCGTGCCCATTTTCATCCCTCTTTTTTAAAATAATGCTCAATCATGATATCACAAACGCGACTGTTTGTCAACAAAAATTTGTCGCAAGCTCCGCGAAAGCAAAAATCGGCAGAGGGACTGACCTCTGCCGATTTTATACAAATATATAAAACGCTGTCTGACCTTATTTTGTATAGCTGAAATAGCCGAAATCGCCGTTTCCGCCTGTGTAAAGTCCATTATCCTTTACAAGAGCCGCAACACATCTTCTCATCCCGTAAAGCATCATGGCAACATAATAATCGAAATCGTCCTTGAGATAAGGCACGCTGTATTTCGATATTACGGCAACCGCGTCGTCATGAAGTTTTTTCATCGCCGCCAGAAGAGCGTCGTATTCTTCCCTGTGCTCGTCGGTCATAAGATTCATAAGTTCACTCAGCTTATTTCCCTCGAAAACAAGCACTCTCGGCTTATATCTGTCGCCGTCCTTTACAAAGTAGCCGTTGTCGCAGAACCTATCAAGTGCACTCTTTTGTGAATCGGTGAAGCCCTCTGCGCTGTATCCGTTTTTCACAAGCTCGCGGATTACTGCTAAATCTTTTGAATCACTATAAAAACAGTGATCTTTATAAATCTGCTTTCCGAAACTGCCGTTGTCATCGACATAGCCGCGCAACATCAATTCATTACAGTTATCGCGCATAATTACTCCGTTGTCGCTGAAGCTACACGCGTTGATTCTGCCGTTCCGTATACCCTGCTCATATCCGATAAATCCCCAGTTGCCGCCGTCTTTTCTCTTGAATCTGTTCCATACGGTGCCGTCGCTTGACTCTTTCACTTCAACTACAAGCTTCATGAAGAAGAACATCGTCGCATCCTGCTCGCTCATCGTGCTTTCGCCGATAAACTCCGCATAGTGCCCCGCTACGAAATCGCTTGCCACCTGCCATAATTTTTTATAATTTTCATAGGCGAAATCCTCGCAGAGTGCGTTTATCTCTTCTCTGCACTCTTTCGGCGCGATGAAAAAGCTTGTGATATACTTATCGCCGTCTATTTTGCGCAGAAGCTCGCTTTCCGCAAGAATCGAAACCTCTTCCTCCATATAAGGCACGGCTATGCCGAGTTCTATTGCCAGTTCTTCTATAGTAGAGGGATTGTTATTTGCCTCGCAGAGGATATTTACAGGTATCTTTCTCTGCACCGCGCTCCACGGAAGTCCCGACGGCTGATTTCCCGATGCCGAAAAGCTCAGCTCTTCGGGATTATAACTTCTTTTTCCGAATTCTCTTGCCATATTCATACCTTCTTCCAGTTTTTGTCTCGCACGGAAGAGTCTTGTCTTGACCGTGCCTTCGGGGATATTCATTTTATCGGCTATCTCGGAAATACGCCTGCTCTGCACATAGTACATGACAAGGATATCTCTGTATTCCGAAAGGATGAAAGCCAGCTCGCGGCGAATCAGCGCGATATCTTCTCTTTTTATGATATCGGAAACGAAGTCGCTCTCGTCCGCTATCTCATATTCCGAAATATCGCCATCATCGAATTTTTCGCGTCGCTCATGCTTCTGCTTTGCCCAGCGGCTGTAGATATTGCGCACTATCTGCCAGACCCAACCGGAAAAGCTCTCGGGGCAGGCGCCGCGACGGAGCTGCTCTATCACAGCGAGCGCCGTCTCCTGCGAAAGCTCGGCAGCTTCCGCCTCTCCGCCCGTCTTTTTCAGGCAGTAATAATATATCCGCCCGAAATATTCCGAGGCAAATTCACCTATGCGAAGCTCGGCGAGATTTTCACCTGTTTTCATCCTGTTTCATCCCCTTTCGCTTATGAAGTGTACGATTTTCGCTTTCGGTTCCCGAAAAATTTGATTTTTTTGAAAAAAAGCGCTCCGCCGAGGAGCGCCTTTTCATTTAATCATCATAACCGTGCTGGTTGTTCTTCTGCCAGCGCCAAGAATCGCGGCACATATCGCGGAGATTCTTCTCCGCCACCCAGCCGAGTTTTTCCTTTGCCTTGGTCGGGTCGGCATAGCACTCGGCTATATCGCCCGCGCGGCGTGCGTTTATCTCATATGGGATATTCACGCCCGAAACCTCGCTGAAGGTCTTTACCATTTCGAGCACGCTGTAGCCCTTGCCCGTGCCGAGGTTTATCACATCGGCGCCCTTGTTCTCCGCGGCGTACTTTATCGCGCAGACATGACCGCGCGCAAGGTCGACAACATGGATATAATCGCGCACACCCGTGCCGTCGGGCGTATCGTAGTCATTGCCGAAAATATGGAGCTTCTCCAGCCTGCCGCTTGCCACCTGCGTGATATAAGGCATCAGATTGTTCGGTATGCCCTGCGGGTCCTCGCCGATAAGCCCGCTCTCATGCGCGCCTATCGGATTGAAATAGCGGAGCAGCACGGCGGAAAGTGTGGGGTCAGCCTTGCAGGCGTCTTTGAGGATTATTTCTATCATATATTTTGTCCAGCCGTATGGATTTGTGCATCTGCCGACGGCGGCGCTCTCGTTTATCGGCACGCTGTCCGGCGCACCGTAAACCGTAGCCGAGGAGGAAAATACGATATTGTGCACGCCGTATTTTTTCATCAGCTCAAGCAGAGTCAGAGTGGAATCGAGATTGTTTCTGTAGTATTCGAGCGGCTTTTCAACGCTCTCTCCTACAGCCTTGTAGCCGGCAAAATGGATTATAGCCTCGGGCTTCTCATCGGCAAAAATCTTATCCATTGCCGCCTTGTCGCAGACATCCGCGCAATGGAAAGCAAAGGGCGCTCCCGTTATTTTTTCAAGGCGACGGAGCACCTCGGGCTTGCTGTTTGAAAAGTTGTCGACGATGACGACATCATGCCCTGCCGAGCGCAGCTCTATGGCGGTATGCGAGCCTATATATCCCGCTCCTCCCGAAAGTAAAACCTTCATTATATATCACATTCTTTCATATGGATTTTTCGTTCATGATTATTATAGCGGAAGGCGCAATCGCTGTCAATAGATTTCCGTCATTTTATTTGCCGTTTTACCGTAAAGTTAGCTAAAGCTAACCTGAAATTGTATGCTTTTTCGCAAAAAAATTTCAAATTGCACAGACTTTTTTCGCGCTATATATTTACTTTTCCGTTTGAAAGTGGTAATATATATTCATAATCTATAAAAATTTCCGGAGGAAAAAAACATGGCAAGAAAAAAGATTTCCATGGATGGCAATACCGCGGCGGCGCATGTCTCTTATGCGTTTACCGAGGTTGCAGCCATCTACCCCATCACGCCCTCCAGCGTTATGGCTGAGCTGACAGACTCATGGTCTGCTACGGGTCTCAAGAATATTTTCGGTGAAAATGTCAGAGTTACCGAAATGCAGTCTGAGGCAGGTGCCGCAGGTACCGTTCACGGCTCCCTCGCTGCCGGTGCGCTGACAACAACATATACGGCTTCTCAGGGTCTGCTCCTGATGATTCCGAATATGTATAAGATTGCAGGCGAGCTTCTTCCCTGCGTTATTCATGTTTCCGCACGCTGTGTAGCTTCTCATGCTCTCAACATTTTCGGCGACCATTCCGATATTTATGCTTGCCGTCAGACAGGCTTCGCTATGCTCGCTTCGACAAACCCGCAGGAGGTTATGGACCTCGGCGCGGTTGCTCACCTTTCCACAATCAAGGGCAGAGTTCCTTTCATCCATTTCTTTGACGGTTTCCGTACCTCTCATGAGATTCAGAAGATCGAGCAGTGGGATTACAAGGATCTTGCAGATATGATTGATAAGGATGCCGTTGCCGAATTCCGCGCACGCGCTCTCAATCCCGAGCATCCCGTTCTCCGCGGCTCCGCCGAAAACGGCGATATATTCTTCCAGCACAGAGAGGCTTGCAACTCTTATTACAATGCTCTCCCCGCTATCGTGGAAGAATACATGAAGAAAGTAAACAAGAAGATTGGCACAAACTACAAGCTCTTCAACTACTACGGTCATCCCGAAGCCGAGAATGTTATCGTTGCTATGGGCTCCGTATGCGATGTTGCCGAGGAGGTTATCGATTACCTCATGGCAAAGGGCAAGAAGGTCGGTCTCGTAAAGGTAAGACTTTATCGTCCTTTCTGTGCAGACAAGCTCGCAAAGGCTCTGCCCAAGACGGTCAAGAAGATTGCCGTTCTCGACAGAACAAAGGAACCCGGCTCTCTCGGCGAGCCTCTCTATCTCGATGTTGTTACAGCTCTCAGAGAAGAGGGTGTTGATGCCAAGGTTGTCGGCGGCAGATACGGTCTCGGCTCCAAGGATACAACTCCCGCTTCCGTCTTTGCCGTTTATGACAACCTCGCAAAGAAGAATCCGAAGAACCACTTCACCATCGGCATCGTCGATGATGTTACAGGCTATTCGCTTCCCGAAAAGGTTGTTCCCGATACGGCTCCCAAGGGCACTATCTCCTGCAAGTTCTGGGGTCTGGGCGGTGACGGTACTGTCGGCGCAAACAAAAACTCCATCAAAATCATCGGTGACCACACCGACAAGTATATTCAGGCATACTTCCAGTACGACTCCAAGAAGACAGGCGGCGTAACAATTTCCCACCTGCGCTTCGGCGATTCGCCCATCAAGTCCTCCTACTATATCACAAAGGCAGACTTCGTGGCATGCCACAATCCCTCTTACATGCTCAAGGGCTATAAGATAGTAAACGATGTAAAGCCCGGCGGTACATTCCTGCTCAACTGCCAGTGGACTCCCGAGGAGCTGGACAAGCACCTCCCCGCTGAAGTAAAGAATTATATCGCCAATAACAATATCAAGTTCTATACCGTTGACGCTATCGACAAAGCGCGCGAAATCGGTATGGGCAAGCGTACAAATACGATACTTCAGTCCGCATTCTTCGCTCTGGCAAACATCATGCCCATCTCCGAAGCTGTAGACTACATGAAGTATATGGCAAAGAAGTCCTACCTCAAGAAGGGCGAAGCCGTAGTTGAAATGAACTACAAGGCTATCGACGCCGGCGTTGACGCCATAGTTGAGATAAAGGTTCCCGAGGCTTGGAAGACAGTTACAGGCACAGCCGAGGAGAAGGAAATCACAGGCGATCGTCCCGAGCTCGTCAAGTTTGTTCGTGATATCGTTCTTCCCGTTGCAAAGATGCAGGGCGATTCTCTCCCCGTTTCCAAGTTCGTTGACCTCGCAGACGGTACTCTCCCTCAGGGCGCTGCCGCTTATGAGAAGCGCGGTGTTGCCGTTGATGTTCCCGAATGGATTCCCGAAAACTGTATCCAGTGTAACCAGTGCTCCTATGTATGTCCTCATGCTACGCTCCGTCCTTTCGCTATGAATGCGGATGAAGCGGCAAATGCTCCCGCTTCCACAAAGTTTGCGGCTAAGATGACAGGCAAGGGTTGCGAAGATTATAAGTTTACCATCGCCATCAGCCCGCTCGACTGTATGGGTTGCGGACTCTGCGTAAATGTATGTCCCGCAAAGACAAAGGCTCTCCGCATGGTTCCTCAGGAAAGTCAGGCAGACCAGCAGGCAGCATTCGATTATGCTGTTGCAAAGGTTTCCAAGAAGACACTTCCTTTCGCAGAGACAACTGTAAAGGGCAGCCAGTTCAACCAGCCGCTGCTTGAGTTCTCCGGCTCCTGCGCAGGATGTGCCGAAACATCTTATGCTCGCCTTATCACTCAGCTCTTCGGCGAGAGAATGTATATTTCCAATGCTACAGGCTGTTCCTCCATCTGGGGCGGTTCCGCACCTGCTACACCTTACACTGTAAATAAAGACAGCCACAAGGGTCCGGCATGGGCAAACTCCCTCTTTGAGGATAACGCAGAGCACGGTCTCGGTATGGCTCTCGGTCAGAAAGCTATCCGTGAGAAGCTCAAGGCTAAACTTGAAAAGCTCGTATCCATCTGGGCTACCGACGATATCAAGGCAGCAGCCGCAGAATGGTTTGAGACATATAACGACGGCAAGACAAACGGCGCCGCTACAGATAAGCTCATCGCCGCTCTTTCCGACGGCATACTCACAGCAGATGAAGGCGTTGCATTCCTCTCTTCCGAGGCAGGCAAGGCTCACTTCGGCGACAAGGCTGAAGAGATGCTCGCTCATATGAAAGCTCTTCAGGCAGCAGGCAAGAATTGTGATTGCGAAGCTTGCACGCTCGCAGCAGAAATCCTCGCAGAGAAAGATTACCTCGCAAAGAAGTCCGTTTGGATATTCGGCGGTGACGGCTGGGCTTACGATATCGGCTTCGGCGGTCTCGACCATGTAATCGCTTCCGGCGAAGATGTAAACATCATGGTATTCGATACAGAAGTATATTCCAATACAGGCGGTCAGGCTTCCAAGGCTTCTCAGATGGGTCAGGTTGCTCAGTTTGCCGCTGCAGGTAAGGCTACAAAGAAGAAAGACCTTGCAAGCATTGCCATGTCCTACGGTTATGTATATGTTGCTCAGATTGCTATGGGCGCAGATATGAACCAGACAATCAAGGCTATCACAGAGGCTGAAGCTTATCATGGTCCCTCCCTTGTCATCGGTTATGCTCCCTGCGAGATGCACGGTGTAAAGGGCGGTATGGGTAATTGCCAGTCCGAAATGAAGAGAGCCGTTGAAGCAGGCTACTGGAATATGTTCCGTTACAATCCTGCGGCAGAGCCCAAGTTCTCACTTGACAGCAAGGCTCCCACAGCAGATTATATGGACTTCATCAAGAGCGAGACAAGATATGCCCGCCTCATGCAGTCCTTCCCCGAGAGAGCAAACGAGCTCTTCGAGCATGCTGAAGAAAATGCAAAGGCTAAGTACGAGAGACTTACAAAACTCGGCGAGCTTTACAAATAATATCAGCTTGATAATAAACAAAATAAAAATCGCCGCGGTCAATGACCGCGGCGATTTTTGCTTGTTGCTTTGATTTTTGTCTGCTTTTTAATTTTATTTCACGGCTTTTTCATCGTAATACTGCGCCTGCGCGTGCCACAGCTCGTGATACTTCCCTGCCGTGTCGGCGAGGAGTGCCTCGTGCGTGCCGACCTGAACGACAGAACCATGGTCAAACACGGCTATCTTATCGCAGAAGCGGCATGAGGAGAGCCTGTGGCTGATATAAACCGCTGTTCTGTCCGTCACCATCTCGCTGAATCTCGAATAAATTTCCGATTCGGCTATCGGGTCGAGTGCCGCCGTCGGCTCATCGAGGATGATAAACGGAGCGTTTTTATAGAGTGCGCGGGCGATGGCTATCTTCTGCGCCTCGCCGCCGGAAACATTGACACCGTTTTTGTCGAGATTCTTATAGAGATATGTGTCAAGTCCCTGCGGCATCTTCTCGGGGTCGAGCGTGAAGCCCGCCTTTTCAAGGCACTCCTCTGCTTTTTCCTTATCGTAATCCGATTTTATCGCCACATTCTGCCCGAGCGGCAGAGCGAAGAGGCGGAAATCCTGAAATACCACGGAGAAAACGGAGATATAATCGAGATAATTATATTTTCTTATATTGATACCGTTGAGAAGTATCTCGCCCTCGTCCGGGTCATAAAGGCGGCAGAGAAGCTTGATAAAAGTAGTCTTGCCGCTGCCGTTCTGTCCCACCACGGCGAGTTTTTCGCCGATGTTGAACTTGAAAGAAACATGGCGGAGCGCATAATTTTCACTGCCGGGATATTTAAAGGAAACATCGCGGAATTCTATCTCATAGTCGTTATCCATGCGCTTTTCCACCGTGAGCGAGCCCTGATACATCTTATTCGGAATATCGAGAAAATCAAAGGTGAGCCCCAGAAATTCCGCATTGTTGCGAAGCTCGTTAAGAGAGGTTATCATCGTGCCTATCGCACCGGAGACCATTGTGAGCGCACCGATATACTGCGTTATCTCGCCGACGCCGAATGCTCCCGCCCATGCTTTAAGACATACGAACACATAAGCAAAGCCTGTGAAAATGACGGACACCGCACTTGAAGCCGCATAGAGCGGACCGAGTTTGGTACGTGAAGCCTTTGCATAAAAACCCTTGGAATGAAATATATCTTCCTTGTTTGTCGCAAATTTCATTGAAAATCTGTCCTGACGATATATACGGACATCCGACACCCATTTGCTTTCATAAGCAATATTGTCAAAAAAGCAGAAAAGCTGATTTGCGAAGTTGTGCTTATTCGCGTTCTCCGCATAAAATCTTCCGACGATGTTTTCAATCGCGGGAGAAAGATATGTCACAAGCAGAAGAACGGCGATTATTCCGAGAATAAAGAGCGGACTGTTAAGCGCCGTAAGCCCGCCGGCGCTCTCAGGCACTCTGCGGACAAACAGCGTAACTGTCATCGCGATACCACCGAGAAGCGTTGCGACAGCGGAGAGAAGATCCATAAATCGCCATTCGACAGCCGGAAGTCCTCTTCCGTTTGCATTTACATTCTGACAAATCTTGTCATAAAGAATATGCGTATCGCCGCTATCCATATCGACATAGTCCATGTCCATGAATTTATCACGGTAGAGCTTATCAAAAGCATACCATTTTACCCGCCCGTAAATGCTGAGAGCTTTATTTATAAAAGCCGAAACAATCGCAATAACAGCGGCGGAGGCAAGCGATATTATGACATACTTTTTCAGCTTTTCGGGGTCTCTTCCGCCCGCAAGCTCACCGATTATCAGCGCCGAGAGATAAATGCCCACATAAGGCGTCAGCGCCGACCAGATTGTGCTTATTATCGACATTGCCGTATATTGCGGGTTTGCGCGATAAAGCAGTTTCACTCCGCGCAGTGTCATTTTCATTGCCTCTTTGCGGGGCATAAGAGCTGTTTTTTCAGTTTTCTTCTTCATTTTCTTTGCCTCCGTCCTTATAGTACTTGCTCTGGACATCGAAAAATTCCTTATATTTGCCGCCGAGCGCCATAAGCTCATCATGCGTACCTTCCTCGGCGATGACGCTTCCGTCGAGCAGGATTATCCTGTCACAAAAGCGCGTCGAGGCAAGGCGATGGGAAATATAAACGGAGGAGCGTCCCTCTGCCATGGCGTTGTATTTGCTGTACATATCCGCTTCGGCTATAGGGTCGAGAGCCGCCGTCGGCTCGTCGAGTATGAGCATCGGCGCATTTTTATAGAGTGCGCGGGCGAGCATAAGCCTTTGCGTTTCGCCGCCGGAAAGTGCAATCGCCTCCTCATAAACATCACGCACGAGCTTTGTATCGTATTTTTCCGGAAGCGACTCTATCTTTTCGCAAAGTCCCGCTTTGTCGGCGCAACTGCGGACAGCATCCATATCGATATTGCCGTCCATATCCTGCGCTATATTCTGCGCTATTGTGGCGGCAATGACATCGAAATCCTGAAATACTGCGGAAAAGAGCTTATAATAATCGCGGCGGTTGTATTTTCTTATATCCTCACCATTCAGCAGTACTCTGCCCTCTGTCGGGTCATAAAAGCCGCAGATGAGACGGACGAGCGTCGTTTTTCCCGCTCCGTTCATGCCGACCACGGCAAGCTTTTCGCCGGGATGAAGCGTGAGATTTATATTTTTCAGCACATCCCTCTCCGTTTCGGGATAGCGGAAAGTTACATTTTCGAGTTTTATCTCATATTTGCCGCGCGGGTCTGCCGTGAGCGGCTCGCCGTCCTCAAACCTGAATATTTCGGGATATTCAATCATCTCGCGGACAGTCGAGATATCAAGGCTTTGTCTGTGGAGCGTATTTACATTTCCGAGTATCCATCTCACCCAGTTTGTAAATCCGCCGAATGCGGCAAAATAAAGCACAAATTCCGCCGCGGAAAGGTTTCCTTTCAGAGCCATATTTATGAGATACGCATATGCTATACCGTTGCGGAGGAACGTGAGAACGATATCGGAAACGGAGCTTATCATATTGACATTCTGCTCTTTGCGCTTGAGGGCAAGGGTAAGGTCCTTTGCCTTATCGTAAATTTCCGTAAGCCATGGCTTTATTCCGAAAATGCGCAGATCCTTTGCATATTCCGAGCTTGCTCCTACCTCGTTTACATAGTCCATTCTGCGTCCCTGCTCCGAAAACTCCGTGCGGTGTCTGTATCCGAATCCGCCGACTTTCTTATTTACAAAGAATCCGACAATCGATGTCGCAAGCACAACGGCAACAACCCAAAGGTCAAGTCTTGAAAGCATTGCAAGATAGATGGCAAAACCAAGGATATTTTTCAGAAGCTGAACAAGCGTGTTCCATATCCCTTCCGTGGCAGAGCTGTCATTTGAAATTGCGTTCTGAGCACTGTTTGCAAGGTCGCGCACCTCTTTTTTCTCGGTATTCGGATATGATGTGGTCATCATTTTGTTGGATATAAGTCCGCCTATGTATGACCTCAGTGTAATGCGCCCATACATTGTATTTTCGCTGACATACGAATTTGCGGCTCTCAGAAGCATAGTCGCGCCGACAAAAACAAGTATCGTGACAAGCAGATATGTAAGCGACTTCTGCGTTTCCACGGCGGAAATGACCGCGGGAGAAATAAAAAGCGAAACAAGGCTCTGCCCCAGCGCTATGACGACCTGCGCAAGGCAAAGAAAGATGACCTTCTTCTCTTTTATCTTCCATGCCGTGCCTATCATCCAGCAGCTGTTCTGCCACATATTGTATTTTGGCTTCTTCGGCTTTTCCTTTTTTATTTTTTCTTTAGTCAAGGTGTTTCCCTCCCTTTTTGGTTTACGGCTATATCATATCACAGAAAAAGCGATTCGACATATTTTTGTGACGAATCGCTCTTATTTTGTGACGAACTGCAAAAATCACTCCTGCGGAAGCAGTATTTCCGTAGTAAAAGCGCCGTCCTCGCTGTTTCGCGAGAGGAAGCCGCCGTATTTGTTTACGACCTCGTCTATGCTGACAAGCCCGAAACCGTGCGAGCCCTCGCGCTTTGTCGATGAAAACAGTCCGTTGGTTTTTTTCAGCTTCTTTCCGGCTGTAAAATTTGTAAACGAGATATAAAGCTGTGTTCCTTTCATATCCATATATACGCGTATTATGCGGTTTCCCTCGGGCAGAGCGACGCTCGCATCTATCGCATTGTCAAAAAGATTGCCTATTATAACGCATAGGTCAAGGTCGCTTATTTTCAGTGCCACTGGGATATGTGCCGTCGCTTTGACCTCGATTCCCTTGGATTTGGCAAGCGAAATTTTGCTGTTAAGTATGGCATCTGCCATGGCATTGCCTGTTTTTATCACAGTATCAACGGTATTCAGGTCGGTATCGAGCTCATCGAGATATTTCTTTATCGCATCGAGATTCCCGTTTTCCGCATACGCTTTCATCGCGGCGATATGATTGCGGTAGTCATGCCGCCAGCGGCGCATCTGCTTATACATCGTTTCTACCTCGGCATAGTGCGTCTCGATAAGCTCGCGCTGATATTCGGCTACTCTTTTATCGTTTTTTATCTTTGTTCTCATTTTTTCTCCTATTTCATCGCGATTATCGCGCGGTTTATAGCTTCATATGCGCCGCGCGGCAGAGGCACCTCGTCTCCGCCCGCGAGAGTAACGCTGTTTTTCGTTGTCCGACGGACATAATCGAGATTTATTATGCTTTGCCTGCCTGTGCGGAAAAATCTGCCGTCCAGCTCCGTTTCTATTTCCGAGAGCGTCTTGCGGACGGTGATATCACGCTTTGCATGGATTGTGATATCATTTTTACAGACATCTATATATTTTATCTCGCGGATTGGCAGGCGGATTATCTCGTCGGCGGTTTTGAGCGTTATCATCTTGCCGTCTTTTGCAAGCTTTACCGCAGCACGTGAAAGCACCTCAAAAAGCTTTTCGCTTTTCAGCGGCTTCATCAGATAATGAAGCGCCGCCACATCGTAGCCGTCGCTTATATAATCGGAATAGCCTGTGATGAAAATTATCTGCACGGTCTCGCTTTTCTTCCGTATATTTTTTGCGAGCGTCACGCCGTTCATATCGCCCATTTCGATATCGAGCAGGAGAATATCAAAATCGCTCTCGCCTTCAAAATCAAAAAGCAGGCTCTCCGCATTTTTATATGTTTTTATTCTGGCATTGTGTCCGTTTTCCCGCGCCCACTGCGCCGTCAGCGCTTCCGTCATCGTCACCTGCGTCGCATCGTCGTCACAAATGCCGATTTTCAGTTCCATGCTGTTCCCTCCGTCCCGTTTGCAGACAATTTCAGTAGTGTTATACCCATATTATAGCATACAGGTTCGACTTTTTCAAGAGATTGTTTTTTGGGGGAGCTTCGCGACCTCGCAATCTTTGTATCTGCTCCGTTTTATGCTTGAAATTTGTTATGAAAACCATCTTTCAACGGTGAAAGCAAAATAAAAAGCTCTACTGTCAGTTTAGTTGTTCAACCAAAATTCAACGGATTGGTTATTGTAATAGCTTGGTTTTTCCTTTATAATATGATTGTAGCTACAAAATATAATTGCTGGAGGAATAACATGAACATATATTTATCTGACAAACTGAAAGAACTACGAAATCAAAAAAATATTTCTCAGGAAAAACTCGCACAATATCTGAATGTTTCGTTTCAGGCAGTATCCAAATGGGAAAACGGAAATTCTTATCCCGATATCACGCTTTTGCCCGATATCGCAAGATTTTTCGACATAACAGTAGATGAGCTTTTATGCGTCGAAAAGCTGGATGAAAATAAACTTTTCAAAGAATACAGTGAGAAAGCGGGCGAACTTTTTCGTGCGGGAAAAAGAGATGAAGCACTCACAATTTGGCGGGAGGCATACAAACAAATGCCAAATAACATCGATGTGAAAGAAATGCTGATGTCAAGCTACTTCGACACCGATAAAAACAAGTATTTTCATGAATTTGTCGAGCTTGCAACAGACATTTATAATAGCGATGCAAAAGGGCAAGCTTGGAATATGTATTATAAAGGGCAGGCGGTTTCGCAGCTTGCTCGGTGTTATGCCGAGCGCGGAGATATGGAAACCGCACAAGAATGGGCATTAAAATCCATGCCTATCTTCAATTCATCTGAAATAATCAGTGCGCTCATTGATAAAGGTGATGAACTGCTTTCCGATGTTGCATTTTGCACATATTGGTTTCTGGAAGAACTGTTCTATATGGCTTGCCGCATAGATAATGATGATAACATAAATTGCGGCAATGCTTATAAACAAAAGTGCTTTGAGGTTGTGGCAAAAATATTTGAAACTGTATATCAGAACGATGATATGGGATTTGAGCAATTGCAACACTTATATAATCTTCACCAAGGAATTGCAGGGCACGAAGCTGATGGCGAAAAAAATGAAGATATCGTGCACCGCCATCTTGAACGAGCCATGGAATGTTGCGAAAAATCGGCATCGGTAAAAAATCATATGCTGACGCATCCGATGCTGCATGGCTGGCGCGTTTCAGATGCACCGAATGATAACATGATGAATTTAAAACTCATGAAGCAAACTCTTGCGGAGAAATCATATGATGACTTCCGCTCTTGTGAGTGGTTTGAAAAACTTGAAATGAAAATAGCAGCTCTATAGAAACGCCACTGCAAACAAAGAAAAATGTTCCCGAAAGCAATGCTTTCGGGAACATTTTATACTATACGATTTAAAGCAGGCATCAACCACCGCAGCAGAAGAAAAATTACAGCGTTTTGCAAAATTCCGTCACCCCATCATGCTCCGATGCCGTATACCCGCATTTCAAAAAGCAATTTTCGGCCGCCGTATTGTCTTTATCTACCGAAGCCACGATAAAATCAAAGCCGTTTTCTTTGGCATACCTCTCCGAAAAATGCAAAGCAAAAGTTCCCGCGCCGCACCGCTGAAGCTCTTTTGTTACAAAAAGCATGGATATGCGCGCTTCCCTTTTGCCCGATGCTCCGCTAAAGCACATATAGCAGGCAGGCACGGCTCCTTTGCATATCAGAAAATGCTTTTCGTCGGGATTCTCGGCGGAAAGCAATTCTTTCCATTCGTTTAAGCTGATATTTTCGGTTTTCAGTTCGCTTTTGTTCTGAACAAACATTATCCTTACAAAATACGCCTCATCTATCGTCGCGGGAATCACGCAAAAGCAACTCGGAATTTTGATTTCATGCATTATTTGCCCGTCATTACATAAGCCGTTAAATGTTTTAAAAGGCTTCTCCTCAAATCCGATTGATTTCTGTAAATTTCGGCTCGGCATATTGTTCGGGTCGACATAGCAACGAAGAAGAGCCGCCCCCATTTCGGAAAGACGGCTTATCGCCGTTTCTACCATCTGCCGTGCTATGCCCATTCTTCTGTACTCCGGCGCTACAAAAAGATCGCCGTAATACCAGAGCGAAAAATCGGTTTCGTTGCGGATGCAGTGCATACAGCCTACTACTTCTCCTTTCGCTGTCACTGCGATTACCTCAAAGCAGTCGTTTCCGTCTGTAAGTTCATCGAAAACAGCATTACGCACGCAGTTTACATATTCCAGTGTCGATGTTCCCCAGCGCATCCATGCGACTTTTTTTGCAAGCTCGTCGCTTAAATACTTACTTACCCGAATTGTGATGATTTCTTTCATTATCATTACCTCTTTTCAAAAAATAAATGCTCCTGATAAAATCAAGAGCATTCAAATCATGAACTACGGTATATATCAGTCCGCGGACAAAATGGCAATTGATTTTATCATTATCGATTCGGTCATTTTGCCCACCTCCCTTTGTATCTGAATTTCACATTGTTATTTTATCATAAACCGTGGGCGCATGTCAAGCGGTAATTTGAAAATATTAAAAATTCGATGTTATTTGTATCCGCCCTGTTTTATGCTTGAAATTTGTTCTGAAATAATATATAATGATATTAGAAATAAAGTCGGCGGTTTTCTGCGCATGAGCAGAAAGCGGAAGCGCAGACGCGCTCATAGCAATCGATGCCGACGGAAAAAGAGGTACCTATGATGCAGTCAAAATATCCGCCGGCAGAGCTGAGATACGGAGAAAACCTTGTGGCAATTGAAGATTTTAATTTCCATAAGGATGATGCCGATGCAGGAAATCCGTACAACACCACATTTGGAATGAAAGTAATCTCCGGAGCATTTCAGGGGTATGCATCGTGCGACTGTTCCGCACAGCAATTTTGCGATTTTGTGAAACAACTGCAGAAAATGTACGAATTCAAATGTTTCAATGCAACGCTCTCGGCAATGTACTATGGCAGCAGTGTATCATTGGCATTGGATAAAAAGGGACATATCAAGGTTGAGGGCAAAATTTTTGATGACGGAATGGAACAGTGCCTGACTTTTACCTTTACGACCGACCAGAGCGCACTGCCGCCGTTTATCGATGGCTTAAAAAATATGATATCGTAACGGTCAAGAGATGTATGAGCATTTTTGACTGAAAGGAGAAAATATGACGCTTGAAGAACTGAAAATCCGTCAAATGACGAATCAATATCTGCTCGCGCCTGCGGACAAATTGACCGTGATGCGCGACCTTTGCGGCGTGCAGGCGCAGTTTATGACAAACGCTTTGCACTCACTGAAAATCCGTACAAACGACTATGACGAGCAGACCGTCGCCGACGGGCTTGTGAAAAACTGGTCTGTACGCGGCACGGTGCATGTTTTTGCCGAAAGCGACCTGCCGCTGTTTATCCAGTGCAACAACGGCGCGGATTACCGCAAAAACGAATGGCGCGGGTATTCCTTTTGGAATCAGCGCCCGTGCTGGGCTTTGACGCCCGAACGGCAGAAATATCTTGCGGATATCATCATCTCGGCAGTTTCGGAGAGGGCATACACGCGCGACGAGCTGAAGGAGCTTTGCCGCGCAAACGGGATGACAAAAATCGAAGAGGATTGTATGTTTGAGTCATGGGGCGGCGGTATACGCGAGCTTTGCGTGCGCGGCTTTATGAACTATACGGTGCAGGAGAAAAAGCAGTATATCGCCTCGCCAGAGTTTTCTCCGATTCCCGAGGAAGAAGCAAAATTTGAGATAGCGCGGCGGTATTTTACGAATATTGCACCCGCTACGATACACGACGCTATGTATTATACAGGCGCAAAACAGGCGGAGGTCAAGAATTGGCTTCGGAATTTGCCTGTCGAGTCGTTTGACTTCGGCGGCAGAACATATTATTACATACCAAATGGGAAAACATACGACCGGGACATTCCGCATTGCATTTTCCTTGCGGGATTCGATCAGCTTATGCTCGGATATCAGAAAAAAGAGAGTATCTATCTGAAGCCCGAATATCTTCGCGGCGTATTCAATCTTGCAGGTATCGTTATGCCGCCATTGCTCCTCGACGGTGATGTGGCGGGGATATGGAAAAACAAAAACGGGAAGCTCGAAATCAAGTGCTTCCGCAGTCTTTCGCAAGCCGAAAAAAGCCATATAGAACAGGCGGCAGATATGCTGTGGGACGATATAAAAGAGGTAAGATATGTTGAATGATGATAGCATTTTTTGAAAAACATCCGAACAACTTCATTATAAAAACACGGATGGCAAGATGATTCCCGACTTCGGCGGTATGGACACCAACATATGTATATGGTCAGGACACGCTTCTGCCTCCAATATCTCAACTCCTTTCCATTCACATAATTTTCTTATGATCTGTCCTATGTCTCCCTTGTTCTTCCCATATATTACCTGTATACGGTATTTTCGTGCAAATACGATGTGGTACTTGCAATTCCATGTTGTGTGTGCTATACTATTTGTGTCAATTTTCATTTTGACCCCTCCTATCTTTTTTGTGCTTGTGGTTGCCAGACCTATTCACATTTTACCATAGGAGGGCTTTTTGTTCAACGGCAAAAGCCTTTCCGGAACCACTCGCTTAGCGGGTGGTTTTCTTGATACAAAAAAGTCCCCTGTCATCCGACAGGGGACTTTTTTGCGCCGATTTTGCCCGGCTCTTCCCCTTTATAATAAAAAATCGCAGAATTGATTATTCTGCGATAAACATTTTATAGATAAAATACACGCTTATTGCCTGCTTGTCAATATATTTTTCGACTTTTTTCAGCTGATATTTCATCAAATATGTATAATGAAGTAGTCAAATTTAGTGTATTTTACTCAAAAAAATGAAATTCTGAAACAATTTGACATATGCGGCACTTACAGCCGCCGAAAAAGGAGGAAAATTTATGATGAAATGTGCAGAAAATATCTGCGAAAGAGACAGCAAAAGAAATGAGCATGTTCAAGCCCTTTGCGAGCCGAATACGGCTCGCAAAGGGCTTCGCCGCAGGAAAAGCAGAGGGAAAGAAAAAGCGAAAACAGGCACGAAAAGCAGCGTCAGAATATCCGATGCGGTCAGCTTCCGGCTTGCATCAAAAGAAAGAGTGCTCAAGCCATCTTCCGTCGCCAAATACCGGAATCTTGCAAGCCGCCATATAGTGCCGTTTCTCGGCGACAGGCGAATACATGAGCTGGACAGAAAGGCGGCACTTGATTTTGTCCGACTGCTGTCGGACGGAAAAACAAACGGCGGAGAACTGCTTTCCCGAGGCACGGCGCGCGATGTGCTGATGATTCTCAAAAAATCCGTGCGACTTTACGGTGGCTGAGACTTTTTAATCGACAAGAAAGAGCTTGTCGGTAAAACAGGCACGAAGCGGCGGACTGTGCTGACGGATGCGGAACAATATCGGCTGGAGCGATATCTTCTTGCGGATACGGACGAAAGAAAGCTTGGGCTTCTCCTTTGCCTTTATGCGGGATTAAGAATCGGCGAAATCTGCGCCATGCGATGGAAAAGCATTGATTTATGCGAAAAAACGCTGTCCGTAAACGCCACGATGCAACGCATACAGCTTGCCGATGCGCAGGATGGGAAACGCACCGCCGTAATCGAAACGGCACCGAAAAGCGGAGATTCCTGCCGCACGGTTCCGATTGCGGATTTTCTCATAGACCGCCTGCGGGAGAAAAATCATTTCGCGCCCGATTCTTATTTTCTGACGGGAAGCGAGCGATACATAGAGCCGCGCAGCTATGAAAATTTCTATAAAAGCGCGCTGTCGGCTTCGGGTATTGCGAAAAATAATTTCCATACGCTTCGTCATACTTTTGCCACGCGCTGTATCGAAAGCGGCGTGGATATCAAGACGATGAGCGAACTTATCGGTCATTCCACTGTCAAAATGACGCTGGATTTTTATGTTCATCCGACGATGGACACAAAGAAAAACGGTATAAACCGCATGGCACTGAGCCGTTTTTCCTGCATGGAAAACGGCGGTGATTTCATAGAATAATCAATTCTGCGATAAACGGGTCGCTTGCCGCCTTTTATGCAAAGCCGGCAAATTTTTTTGCGACAAATCCTTAAGCCTTTTAGGTCTAAAAGCCTTTAGGACTAAAGTCCTTTAAGAATTTGATTTCAAACGGACGGAAAGAGTAAGAAAAATGGGTGCACACAGGACACCGGAACAATTAAAGTCTGAGATTGTTAACGGGACATTGCAAATCGTAGCCGAGGGTGGTATCGTCAATTTCAGCTTCCCGAAGTTCACTGCGAAAACAGGCATCAGCGCTCCTATGGTTTACGAGCATTATAAAAATAAGGAAGACCTGCTCGTAACCTGCTACTAGGCAATCGACTGCGAGGTTGCAGACTGCATCGAAAAGGCAATAAAAACATTTCCCACCGTGCCGGAAAGCGCAAAGGAGATTCAGAACAGATTTCGCTTTATCTGGCAATCCTACTGGGATTTTCTCACATCCAATCGCAACAAATCGATTTTCTACTGGTACTTTCTGAATTCGGGCTATTATACCCACGAAATGCAGACATGGCACAGAAGCAACTACAAGCTGATTCGCTGGCTCCTTGATTCGCTGAAAAACGACAACGGCATAGCCGAATGCAATACCGACCTGCTGACGGCACACCTGATAAACGCCACAGCGGCATACGCCTCAAGAATGCACAGAGGCTTCTATATAAGAAACGGCGGCTCGATAACCGCATCCGGCTATATCGCAAGCCGAAATGCACGCAAAAACGGAAACGGCGGCGAGGAATATATTTTCGGAAATCCCGAACTTTATATTTCCGATGACACACCGAAAGCGGAAATATACCGGAGACTCGGGCTTGACGGCATATGGAAAAATCCCTCGGCGAAAAACGGCGGTTTCATCCCCGACATAGCGGCAAACAGGCATGAAATTTCCGCATGCGGCGAGACAGTCCGCCTTGAGACGGCGCAGGACATAAAAAACATGATTGAAACCGTCAACTCCGGCGACAAAAACGCCGCAGGCGCGCATTATATTCTCGCCTGCGATATCAACATGAGGGGCGCGAAACTGAAGCCGATAGGCGACTCCGAGAACTATCCTTTCCGCGGAAAATTCGACGGAAACGGAAAAACGATAAGCAATTTCACGGTTGACTGCCGCGGCGCGGAATACGGCGGATTCTTCGGCTGTACGGAAAACGCCGAGGTTGCCAATCTCGCGCTCGACTATATATTAAAAGGAAGCGGCGGCGTCAATGTCGGCGGCATGGCTGGAAATATCAGCGGCGGCAGCTTCACAAACTGTCAGGTGCGACTTTCCATGTCTCCCGGGATGTGCTCGGGCGACTTCTGCGGCAAAAATTCGGGCGTTATACGCTGTTGCTATGCAGGCGGCAAGATAGCGCCGCCGCAATAGGCGCGGGCAACCAGACCAATATGGAGCCGAACTCCATATCCATCTCCTCCGCCGCGACAGTCATCGCATCGGGCTTCGGTCATTATTCCGTTATTGAAAACGGCGTGCAGCACGACGAATCGCCGAAGATAAATATAGACTCCTCGGGATATATGTTCCTTGCGCGCTTCCCCGAGCTTTCCTCTCATGAGGGCAGAATCTTCGACTTCTACGAAGCACAGCGCTTTGACAAAGAGATAGACGGCAAGGTTTATCAGTATATCAAATATGTAACTCAGCCCGAGGACGGAAGTGATGGCGAAATATATTATTACTGCTCCGATGCGGCTGACCACCTGTGGCTCATGAAAGCAGGCGATGACGGCACGCTCGAAAATGCGACGCTCATCGCCGCTCTTTCCGACGGCATACTCACAGCAGATGAAGGCGTTGCATTC
>ERZ1026780.510-NODE-510-length-30900-cov-16.210342_pt1 | contig 30900 bp, 26 predicted proteins | sample MGYA00380126_ERZ1026780 | MGnify/ENA primary metagenome ERZ1026780 (study PRJEB33269, sample SAMEA4719762) | human gut metagenome | biome: human-associated habitat; feature: organic feature; material: feces | place: Cameroon | collected 2013-10 ... | reverse complement strand
ATTATCGCTGATAAAGCAAAAAAGCACTTCGTTCGAAGTGCTTTTTTGTGTGGTGACCCGGACGAGAATCGAACTCGTGTTACCGCCGTGAAAGGGCGGTGTCTTAGCCGCTTGACCACCGGGCCTTATGAAGCCGACCGAATAGTCGGCTGGTAGCGGAAGTTGGACTTGAACCCACGACCCTCCGGGTATGAACCGAATGCTCTAGCCAACTGAGCTATTCCGCCAAAAAATGCGTTTGCTTTGCAACGCTCGATTATTATATCATGCCATCGCGCTTTTGTCAATACACTTTTAAAAAATAATTTTAAAAATGTCAAATATTTTTGAAAAAAATTTTTTGAAAAATTTCGAAAAAACTGTTGACATTTGACTTCATATATGGTATACTTAGTCCCGTCGCAAGGCATTAGGCAAATCGCCTGCGAAGAAAAATGTCGGGAGCATAGCTCAGCTGGGAGAGCATCTGCCTTACAAGCAGAGGGTCATAGGTTCGAGCCCTATTGTTCCCACCAGAGAGTCCAATAGGATTCTCGATGGCCCGGTAGTTCAGTTGGTTAGAACGCTAGCCTGTCACGCTAGAGGTCGTGAGTTCGAGTCTCATCCGGGTCGCCATTTTTTCGCAAGCATCTTTGCGGGCGGCTGATAAGTCGCTTTTTTTATCCTTGCACGCCTCTGTAGCTCAGTTGGTAGAGCAGGGGACTGAAAATCCCCGTGTCGTTGGTTCGATTCCGACCGGAGGCACCACCTGCGGATTTAGCTCATTTGGTAGAGCGCGACCTTGCCAAGGTCGAGGTGGCGGGTTCGAGCCCCGTAATCCGCTCCATTAACCGGTAAGTGTCACTTGCCGGTTATTTTTTTGCTTTTTAAAAAAAATCGTCTTAACCGTTTTATCTTTCCCACGACTATATGAATGAAGGCGCCTGAAAACGGAAACGGAGGAGCAAATGGATAGTATAAAACTTGAAAAGCTGATAACCGAAAACATGAAGTCGATATTCGGATTTGCATTGACAAGACTCGGAAATGTAACAGACGCCGAATATCTTGCAAGCGATATTCTTTATGAGATAATCAAATCGGCTCAGAATCTGAAAGATGATGAGCGCTTTTACGGCTTCATGTGGAAAATTGCAGAGAATGTTTATATGGACTATCTTCGCAAAAAATCAAAGAATGCAAAGCATACAGCGGAGTTTGACGACAGCATTGCCGATGAATCCAAATCTGCCTTGGATGAAATCGTCAAAAAAGAAGAGCTGAATTTTCTTCGGCGCGAACTTTCTTTGCTGTCAAAGCAATACCGTGATGCGACAGTTTTATACTATATCGAAAATCTCTCCTGCTCCGAGATTGCGGAAAAATTGCAGACAAGTACGGAAATGATAAAGTATTATTTATTCCGTGCGAGAAAAATTATCAGAGAGGGCATGAATATGGAAAGATTATACGGAGAAAAAAGCTACCGCCCCAATACTTTTGAAATCGATTTTTGGGGAACAAAAGCAGGAGATGATTTTGAATATCGTGATTTTCAGAGAAGAAAGATTAAAGGGAATATTTTACTCGCGGCATATTACAGTCCTGTGACTTTGCAGGAAATCAGCATAGAACTCGGAGTTGCACTTCCCTATCTCGAGGATGAAATAAAATTACTTGTTGACCGCAGATATCTTGTTTGCAATGGCGGAAAGTATCTTACAAATATTCCGATTTTCACACCTGACTGCACAAAAGCGATTGACGGAAAGCTGAAAGCGCTTATCGATGAAAGCGCGCAAAAGATTGTTGCCATAGCGGATGATTTCGATACGCGCTTCGGAAACAGATTTGCAAATGCAAATCTCGCAAATTGGCAAAAGTTCCTACTGTGTTTACATTTTTCATTGATTGGTACAGAAAACGATTTGACAAATAATTACGGAGAATTACCGCAAGACGGTCCATATTCACTCGTGAATGGCGGAGGCGGACGAGGTGTCATATGGGGCAGGAGTACAGAACATACCGTTGAAAATAAAAAGCCGGACGGGATTCAGGGTATTTATAACGGTTGTCCCGCGAGCGATAAGCGCGGAAGTGTTATCGCTATGAATTTCAGGCAAACGCTGAATGTACAGGATTTTTACAAAAGAATGACCGATCCCATCGTTTGCACAGCGGTCGGTTGCTTTGAATATTTGCCGGATAGCTGGAAAAAGACGCTTGATGAGCTTCACTATTCTAAAGACGGCAAAGCAAATTTTGCGGTGTGGTCCCACAGGGAATACGATGAACTTCGGAAGATGCTCGGGGAGTGCATCGCCGTTATTTCCGACATAAACAGAAAAACGACAGAAATCGCCGCGAGCATAACTGCGGATATTGCTCCGTCGCATATCCGTAAAAATGCAGAATATGTCGGCGCACTTGTTTACCTTTTCTATTCGGCAGACAAATTAGCTGAAAGGCTTTATGAAATAAATTGGTTAAAATCGGTTGAAAACACCGAAAAGCCTGCGATTTGCGTTGTGCGGTCATGATTTACCATAAAACACAAAAATCCAAGCCGGATGGCTTGGATTTTTTATTTGCTTTTTTTCGACAGCCATGATAAAATAAAGCGTAGGTTTTCACAGAATAATCCGCAATTTTTCAAAATAAATTTAATAAGTACCCAATGAAAAGCCCATCCAATGCACTTTATGGTCGAAAGGCAGGCGAGAACGATGAATGCGAATATTATAGAAAAATATGTCGAAAAAGTTTACGGATATGCGGTCGGTCATACCTATTCTCGCGAGGAGGCTGATGATTTATCGCAGGAAATACTTTTCACCGCAGTACGGGAATTGCCGAAGCTCAAAGACGCCGACAAATTCGAGCCGTGGCTTTGGGGGATTGCAAACAATGTGACAAAATGCTTTCGGCGGCAAATGGGAAAGAAACGCGCGCTTTATTCCTATGACATTCCGGAAGATATTGCATATGAAGAAGATTCGGATGACGATAAGGAAGCCGTCTGCGATTTACTGCGCACAAAAATCGCCATGCTTTCTTCGATATATCGCGATATCATCGTTCTTTACTACTATGACAGCCTTTCAACCAAGCGTATAGCCGAGAAGTTAAACATTCCCGAAGGCACCGTCACATGGCGGCTTTCGGAAGCTCGGAAAAAACTGAAAAAGGAGTGTACCAAAATGAACGAAACCGCCCTTCGCCCCATAAAAATGCATATTGATATATACGGAACCGGAGAATATGATGATAAAACCGTGCCGTTTCCGAGCAGGTATATCGATGATGCTCTTTCTCAGAATATCCTGTATTATTCCTATGAAAAGCCCGCAACGGTAGAAGACCTCGCAAAGCTTTGCGGTGTTCCCGCATACTATATTGAAGAGCGTATCGGCAATCTTTTGAAACGCGAAGCCGTTATTGAGGTATCGAAAGGAAGATATCAGACGGATTTTATCATCTGGTCTGATAAATACGGAATTTTTTGCAAAGAAAATGCGGAAAAAGCGCTCTTGCCGATTATGGATAAATTGGTAAGTGCCGTCAAAGCCGTAGCGGCAGAAGCCGCGAGTATTGACTTCTACAAAGCAGGCAAAAGCGAATCGGATTTGCTTTATCTTTACGGCATACTTGCTTTTGATTATCTCAGCAGGCATTATTGCAGGTTGCCTTTTCCTCAAATCAAACAGAAATACGACGGATATCGGTGGAATTATATAGGCAGCATAGAAACAGGAAAACATCCGAGAGAAAAAATCGGCAGTCAGATTTCCGCCAATCGCGGCAGCAGGGGAAACTGCTCGCATACCGTCTGGTCGGGAATAAACGGCATCCGCTTCAGAAAAATGATGTTTGATACCTATATCAATGCCTGTGAAGATATTATTTACAGCGGATTTTCCGAGGACAAAAATGCAGTAGCCGATGCGATACGGGAGGGATACATAATAAAGAAAAAAGACGGAAGCTTCTTTGTGACCGTTCCGTGCTTTACGGCTGAGCAGAAGCGACTCTTTGATACAATCACAGAAAAATATTTTTCTGCTCTTATGCCCGAATATTCAAAAATTGTTGAAGCGTTTGTTTCCGATTATAAAAAGCTGTTCCCGAAGCATCTGAGCGACGATATCGACCGCATGTGTCAGAATATGTTTTTAAACCTGTATGCCACGGTATGTTCTTATGCGCAGAAAAACGGAGATTTTGAAATGCCATCCGAATTTTGCTATTGTGATGTCATGATTCAGAGATAAAACACAAAAAATCCAAGCCGAACGGCTTGGATTTTTTATTTCGTCTGCGACCTCATATTGAAAAAAGCGCAAAAATATGCTATAATATAAAAAACATGCCGATTTGGAAAGCTTCAGTAAAGGTGGTGAAATCATGGTTGGTGCCGCAGAAGCAAACGCAATGAACCTTTATATCCTCTCAAATTACGAAAAGGCAAGATTATGCACATCAAGACCGATTTCAGCCGGAGAAAAGAAAAGGCTGAAAACATCGGCAGAGGTAATGTCAGCCATTCTGTGCGGGCTCGCAGGCGGAGCCTGCGATACGGAGAGAATAAACGCATTTATCGATAGCAACCGAGGAAAAATATTCCCCGCTGATTGCAACCTGTGCGGGGCGGTTTTAGGTGCGGATTATTCCGAAAAGCAGCGTGAAATACTCGGGAAGATGACTTCCCTTTTATATAGTATAGAAGCAATTTTATCGAAACCTCGGATAAGGAAAAGCGAGCGGATGGAGTTATATTGTCTGCTTCACGCTTTTCATAATCTTCCCCGCGCGCTTCTCGGCTGTTCCTCGGAGCTGTACATTCACCCCGATGATGCCATGCGGTATGCAGATGAATGGCTGTCGCGGGTTCATGAGTCGCTTGCCGAAAATCAAACCTGATACAGAAAAATCGCCCCTTTTCGGGGCGATTTTTCAATATATCAAGCTACTCATCTGTTCATTTTTTCATAAGAAACATTCATCGCATTTTCAAGTGCGGCATTGGCTGCTTTTGCGGCAGATGCGGCAGCCTTGGAGAGATTATTCTTGCCGGAAATTATCATTTCGCCGATTCTGCTTATAAAGCCCGTATTCTCTTCGAAATTGCCATAGTCGAAATTGAGCGAATTCAGCACTATCTCAAGCATTTCGCCCGCGCCCTCATCGCAGAGGCTCTGCGTTTTCAGGGATTTGACATACTGCGGATAAAGAAGCTTTTCGGAATGATAGCCGAATACTTCAAGGAACTGCGAAATTTCTTTCAGGTCGACTACAGTATCGGGAACGCGGATTCCATAGCCGCGGGAAGAAACATATGTACCGTAGTTTTCCTGCGATTCGTCATATTTCGGGAAAGGAATCACGGAGAGGCGCTTCTCGCTGAAGTCTATGCCGTAGTTTTCCAGCTCTTCATCGGAATGAAGTCTTATCAGCCACTGAACATTGAAAAGCGACTGTCCGTCCGCAAGTGCCTGAACGGATTTCAGTTCGCCTGTCTGCCCGAGCGCAGGGCTCTTATAAACGGAAGAAGCAAGGTCGATAAGACTGCTTATGCGGGAAAGGTCAGTATTGTTTGAATCAATGCATTCGTATTCATCGTTTGCATTTTTGATAACCGTCTTGAGACCGAAGCCGTAGAAAAGCCCATACTGGCATCTCGTATTCGGATTTATGAGAAGTCCGCATATATCGCCGTCATCATAGCTTATCGTGGAGTTACCGTTTACATCGACCTTTGCGGCTTCCATGAGCTTGAGCATCTTGTCTACAGTCCATTTGCCGTCCTTTACCGTCTGATAGAGGTCGATATCCGTTTTGCCCGAGGCTTTTGCTCTCTCATAAATATCCATGTCGGCAAACATTGTTATTATCGAATCATACATGATAAGATTGAATTTGCCCGAGAGAGAATGCACGATTTTCGTGCCGTTCTTTGTGAAGCTGAAAGTATCGAGGAAGTCCTGATTCCACCAGCTGTGCGAAAGGTCGATATCGAGCGCCGCGATATTATATGCGGGCATGCCGTATTCAAACATAAGTCTCATAGAGAGATCATAATTATGCTGTCCCGTCGCGCGGTCGTTGCTTATGAGCACGCGCGTGTCATCAGACTTTGTTTCTTTTATTTTGCAGTTGTAAAGGCTCTCGATAACGGAATTTCGTGTGATTATGGCTTCCGTTATCATGCTGTCGCTTCCTGTCGCCTCGGCATATATCTCATAGCAGTCCCAACCGCCGCTCCAGCCCTTCTGCGTGACAAAATGGAATGTTCTGCCGCCGAAGTTGACATCTTTGAAATCGGGATGCTTTTCCCTGCCGGTCAGCACCGTTTCGGAGTCGGTCGTCTCCTCGCCTTTTGTCGTGTCAGTCGTTTCCGTCGTTTCCGATGAGGTCGTTTCTTGCTGCGAACCCGATGTCGTGCCGTCGGTGCCTTTTGTTGTCTCACTTGAACCGGCTGTGGAAGCCGATGTCGTGTCGCTCGTTTCCGCTTCCTGCGGATTATCGCCGCAGGAGACAAGCGCGAGCGTGCAGAGTATCATGACCGAAGCCAAAATCAATGCAATAAATTTCTTCATTGTATTTTCTCCTTAAATTATTTTATATCTCCATTTTACATGGCAAAATTTTCACCGTCAAGTATCCGCCCGACTTGCAGTAATAAAAGCAAAAAAACATGAGCGAAAAACAAAACGGCATTGTAATGCCGTTTTTTCGCTTGTATATATTATATAAATTCCCGTCGCACCGCTTGTGCGGATTGCCTACGCAAAAAAGGGACTGCATTTTTTGCAGTCCCTTTTTCGCGTTGACATTATGTATTCTTCCCCGCTCCGCCATCGGAATCCATGCGATATACGTGCCTCTCCACATATATCATCATGCGGTTATACAGCACCAGATATAAGAGTACGGCAAGCATACTGCCGAGCGCACCCAGAAGCGGGTATCTGTCACTGCCATGCAGTTTCAGCGCCGTAATTATCATAATGCCTATCCATGCCGCAATGCACAAAGCGATAGCGGCAATATGCTCCCGCAACCATTTTTTCTTGAAGAATGCTGCCTTTTCTTTCAGCGTAAATGTGCTGTTATTCAGCGCCGTGACAAGATTGCTGTCGGCGGCTTTCCTGAAGTCCTCCGCCATAATCCGCTCCCCGCTTATAAGCTCGTTGATGCTGACGCCGAACTCCTTTGAAAGCAGCAACAGCATCTCAACATCGGGCATATAATTGCCGTTTTCCCAGCGGGAAACGGTTTTGTTTGTCACGCCGAGCTTCTCTCCGAGCTGCTCCTGCGTCATGCCTTTCTCTTTTCGCAGGGCAGCTATAAATTTTCCTATTTTTATCTGATTCATTTTCATGCACCTCCGAAAAAAGTATAGCACGGTTCAGGCAAAAATTCTTCCCCACAAACAGCGAATATGCCGCATACTGGCGAAAAAATAAATTTTTCATGTCGTAATATGTAATTATATCGGCATTGCTTACTCAATATCCCGCCTTTTTCAAATCGGACACCAGCTGAACATAAAATTCGCGCACATCGAAGCCCTCTATATTTTCGCGGTTCAGATCTATCATATCGGCATGGGAAATCCCGCGCTTTCCCTCGGGAGCAAGCAACTTATAGTCGCTTCCCCATTCAAAAGAATCCGTGCCGACAAGCCCATCGTTTTCCCCGTCGAAATATTTTACGAATCTGTTTGTCAGATTCAGCGGAAATCGACCCGAAGTCGGCTTTCGCTGAAAAGAGCCGACAGAGCGGCAGTATACGCCCGCAGGGTCGGCAAGCTGCTTATTTCGCTCCCTGCATTTTTCATAAGTCAGGTCAAAAACCGCCGTGAGAAAATCCGGGTCGGTATCGCCCAGTTTCGCCGCCGCGCGATTATATGTATTTGCGAGAAAATTTTTGAATTTTTCGGGTGCTTTTCCGAATAAATAATCGGCAAATCTGCACCCGCGATGCGGCGTATTTATAGTTGTGAGAGAGGCGACGCGCTCTGCCGCTTCTCCGTCGGAAAGCATATAGCGCGCATCAAGCCCACCCTTGGAATGCGCGATTATATTGACCTTTTCGCATCCGCTCTCTTTCGTTATTTCAAGAATGCACGCTTTCAGCTGTTTTGCGCTTTCCTCCACAGAGGAGGCGCTGTTGTGGTTTCCGTAATATATCCGTGCGCCGTTTTTTTCAAGTTCTTTCGGGATTCTTCCCCAGTAATTGAGATACTTGAAATCTCTGAAAAATACGCCGTGCACAAGCAGAATCGGATATTTTGTCGCGCATACCCGCTCCCCGCACCGCATCATGTTCAGTTGATATTTCGCCTTTTCGAAGCTGTATTCCCTGTCGGCAGTGGCGATTATATCAAAAAGCGTGATTATATTGAGCACGGGAATCCACGCAAAAACGATACCGAGCACACGCTTTTTGATGCGGAGCTGATTGCAGCAGGCATATACGAGGATTATCCCGACCCAGAAAAGCAGCGAGCAGAAAAGTATGACAGCCGCAAGCCCGATGATAAATAGGGTCTTATTTTCGCGCCAAAGCGAAAATCCTATCGGCGGAGTAAGCAAATCAATGAGATAAGCCGCGCCGAAAATGCACACCGAAGCGATAAATATTTTCAGTATTGTACTGCCTGCCTTGCAAAGCCTTAATCTCGTCATGCGATTTGCTCCTTATCTGTAATATATCACGCGGTGCTTCCCTGCCGCCTGCGAAATCCGGAAATTATAACAAAAGCCGAAAGCCCTTGATATGCAAAGGCTTTCAGCACGGTTCTGGCGTTCCCGAGGTGATTCGAACACCCGACCTACCGCTTAGGAGGCGGTCGCTCTATCCTGCTGAGCTACGGAAACATATATTTGCTCCCGGCGGGCAAGCCCGCCGAAAGCTTTTTTAAAATTATCAGATACTTTTTTCGGAATCATCGGAAATCTCTGCGCTTGCCGCTGTTTCCGCTATGTTGTCATCAACAGGCTCGGTTTCCTCCGCTTCGGCTTTGTTTTTGCGCTTCTTTGCAAAAATACTGACGATTTTGGAGCCGAGTTTCGTTTCGGAAAACTTGCGCGAATGCCTTGCATCGGCTTCGGCGCGCTCATGGCAGAGCTGTTTTCCCGCCTCTGTGGTATAATATTCCGATGTGCTCTCGGGCATTCCTTTTGCTCTCAGCTTGTTTTCCACGCCGTTCTTGATGAAAGCATACATAACCGCGAAGATAGGCACGCCGAATACCATTCCGGTAAATCCGAGGAGACCCGACATCACCGTGATGGAGACGATTATCCATACAGGCTCCAGACCGATGGAGGAGCCTATCAACTTGGGTCCGATATAGTTGCCGTCAAGCTGCTGGATGAGGAATATGAGAACTATAAACCAGAGCGCCATCGTGGGGTTTGTGATAAATATAATGAAAACGCCCGGGATAGCACCGATAAAAGGACCGAAGAAAGGAATTACATTTGTCACGCCGACAATAAGGCTTATGAGAGGATAATAAGGCATGCCGAGCATTGCCATACTGAAGAAGCATATGATGCCGATAATGATAGAGTCGAGAATCTTTGCCGAGATGAAGCCGCCGAAGCTCTTATCGGCAACGGCAACATTCTTCATGAAAGAATCGTATTTCTTTTCGCTCATGCATGCTTTGGCAATCTTCTTTGCCTGAGCGCCGAGGCGCTCCTTGGCGAGCAGGAAATAAACCGACATGATGATACCGATGAACGAATTTTTGACAACCGTGATAACGCTTGATATCACCTTGGTGATACCTGGGAGCAGCTGCGTCAGAAGCTCGGAGAGACGACCGAGCAGGTCGCTCAAGTAAACCGTCAGCTTCTCAACTATCTGCGAGATATATTCGTTTGTACCGGCGAGACTTGCGAGCCAGCCCTGAATAGTCTTTATATAGTTTGACATATTCGAGGAAAGGTCGGCATAGCCGGAAACTATCTGAGGTACAATAAGTGCCACAAAGCCTGTCAGCGCGAGAAGCACGAGCACATATGTGACAGTGACGGAAAGCGCACGGGCAAGCCTGCGTTTTTTCCCGTTTTTCGTAATAAAGGCAAAAGCCTTGTTTTCAAAAAAACGCACTACGGGATTAAGCAGATATGCGAAAAGTATGCCGAGAAGCACGGGGCTGAGAACCGCAAGCAGTTTTTTGATATATCCGCCGAAATCGCTGTAATTCAGAAAGAAGAAAACACACAGTATCGAAAGCAATATCACCAGAAACGCATAAACTGCGATAGTGGTATATTTTTTGTTCCAGTCTATTTTTTTCAAATGTCCGCTCCTTTCCTACAGCAAGTATTACTTATATTTTATACTCAAAAACCTTTTAAGTCAATATCTTTGACTCATTTTATTATTAAAAATTTGTTAAAACCATAAACTTTCGCTTTTTTCGCAAAAACAGGGGCTATTTTTGTAAAACATGCTTGAAAAATCCGTGCCTTTATCGTATAATTGACATAACCAAAATATAATCACGGAGATGATTTACCAATGAAAACGGTCAGAAACCAAAAATTACTCAAAATAGTGCTCACGGCACTCATGGCTGCCCTCTGCTATGTGGCATTCAGATTTCTGAAGATAAACATACCCACACCGGGCGGAAAGCCGACGGCACTCCATATAGGAAATGCATTTTGCGTGCTCTGTGCCCTGCTTATCGGCGGCGTTTACGGCGGTGCCGCAGGCGCTATCGGAATGACTATAGCAGACCTCACAGACCCCGCATATATAAGCAGTGCGCCGAAAACATTCGTACTCAAATTTATAATCGGTCTCGTGGCAGGCTTTATCGCGCACAATATAGCAGGCATCTCCGATAAGAAAAACAGCACAAAATATACCATCAAGTGGTCGCTTATCGCAAGCATAGCGGCGCTCGGGCTGAATGTTATACTCGACCCTGTGGTAGGCTATCTCTATAAGCGTTTTATCCTCGGCATAGATGCCGATGCGGCAAAGATAATCGCCACATGGGCGGCAGGCTCCACCGCGATAAACTCCGCCATAGGCACGGTTCTCGTCGTTATTGTCTATAATCTTATCCGTCCCGCGCTCATAAAGTCGGATCTCTTCCTTGAGATACCGAAAAAGCAGAAGAAAGCCAAAGCGGCAGAAAGCGAGCAGGAAGAAAAAGCGGAATGACGCGCGCTTTTTGCCGCTGACGCAATAAGTACCTCGCGGGTCGGCAGATATCGAAACACCGAAAGAAATTTTGGGCAAAAGTCCGGAGGCAAGCCAACGGGATAAAATTTATTTTGCCAATACGCTGTAATAACTCCTCATCCGTCACGCTTCGCGTGCCACCTTCTGCCCCTGTCTCGGCGACGCCGACCGCGTTTGCTCCGCAAATCGGTCAATTCCCCGCAGGAGAAGGCTGGCAAAAATCCTTGCTTTCGTCCGCGCACTCACCTTATCCACGCCCGCCCCTCTTTTTTCAGCGGGCGTGCAGACAATGCGTGCACGAATCTGCTCGGTTTTTTCGTGTGATATGTTCGCACGCGTGGTATAGTTGAAGTCGCGGAGAGCGCGAAACTACCAACTTGCACCATTAGCCCTTTATCGCACGCACTCGACACGCATGGCTCGTGCGACTAACTCGTGCACGCGGGAGGAGATTTTTAAGAGGATGGAAAATCCTCTTAAATGACTTTTGCCGCGCTTTTGGTCACTCAAAAGCGCGAGAAAAGAAAAGTCTCTTTATGATTTTTCGCGGGAGACCAATGGTCTTCCCTACAATATAAACCCCAAGCATAGCAATAAAAAACAAAACAAGCAACCCGCACCCCCACAATGCTTATATAGAAAAACACATTGTTTTCGCAGAAAAATTTCCACAAAAAATATTATTGCCTGCCGTGAAAGCTTTCAGGCAGGGAACGGAGGTTTTGATATGAAAATTTCACCCGAAAATTGGAACGAAAATCCTTTTCGTCTCATAGGCAAAGACTGGATGCTTGTCGCCGCGGCAAAGGCGGACGGCTCGTCCAACATGATGACAGCAAGCTGGGGAGGCTTCGGCTTCCTCTGGAATAAAAATGTCTGCTTTGTCTTTGTCCGCCCGCAGAGATACACATATGAATTCTGCGAGCAGAGCGACAGACTGACACTCTCGTTCTTCTCCGAAAAATACCGCTCCGCGCTGAATTTCTGCGGGAGCAAGAGCGGCAGAGACTATGACAAGGCGGCAGAAACGGGTCTGACAAAGCGCACCGCAGACGGTTATGTCACCTTCGATGAGGCAAGAATAACGATAAAGGCGAAAAAGCTCTTTGCCACCACGCTCGCAGAGTGCGATTTTATTGATAAATCCGTCATTTCCGCGTGCTATCCCAAAAAAGACTTTCATAAAATGTATATCTGTGAGATAGAAGAAATAGAAGAAAAATAAACCGAAAAAGGAGATAAAAAATGCGTTTTTCAGAGATACCCTATAAGAGACCCGATATCGCCGAGATTTCGGCGGAATATGACAAAATAACAAAAAAGGTGCTTGAAGCAGGCAGTGCAGCAGAGCAGCTCGTGGCTTTCGGCGAGCATGAAAAGCTCTATTCGCATATCGATACGCTGAGCAGCCTCGTGTACATCCGGTATTCCACAAATACAAATGATGAATTTTACGTGGCAGAGCAGGAATTTATGGATGAAGCTTCCCCGATTATTCAGGAAAAAATTCAGGCTTTCTATACGGCTCTGCTCGAGAGCAGATTCCGTCCCGAGCTGGAGGAAAAGCTCGGCTCGCTTATCTTCAGAAAAATCGAGATTGCCCGCAGGACATTCTCGCCCGCTGTCATCGGTCTGATACAGGAGGAAAATAAGCTCGTTTCCGAATATCAGAAAATATATGCTTCCTGCACCGTTGAAATAGACGGCAAAACGCTCCCCGTGACAAAGCTTCGTCCCTATAAGGAAAGTGCCGACAGAGAGACGAGAAAGAAAGCTTATTATGCCGAGGGTGCCTGCTTTGATTCTCACCGCAAGGAATTTGACGAAATATATGACAAGCTTGTGAAGATAAGAAGTGAAATCGCCGAAAAGCTCGGCTACAGGAGTTTTGTGGAGCTCGGCTATGACCGCCTCGGCAGAAACTGCTACGGAGCAAAAGAGGTTGCAAGTCTTCGTGAGCAGATAGCGGCGGAGATAGTTCCGCTCGTTTGCGCCGCGAAGGAACGCCAGCGCACAAGAATCGGTGTCGATAAGCTTTATTTCTATGATGACGGCTTCTGCTTCCCCGACGGAAACGCAAAACCCGAGGGCACAGCCGAGGAGATCCTCGCCGCAGGCAAGGAAATGTATCACGCGCTCTCTCCCGAAACGGCGGAATTTATAGATTTCATGTTTGAAAACGAGCTTTTCGATGTGCTCGCAAAGGAGGGCAAGGCACCCGGCGGCTACTGCACGGAGCTTCCCGATTACCATGCGCCGTTCATCTTCTCGAATTTCAACGGCACCGCAGGCGATGTAGATGTACTCACTCATGAGGCAGGTCATGCTTTCGCCTACTTTATCGCGGCAAAGCACGGCTATATTTCCGAAAATCTCAGCCCCACACTCGAGGGTTGCGAGGTTCATTCCATGAGCATGGAATTTCTCACCTCGGAATATCATCATCTTTTCTTCGGCAAAAATACGGCAAAATATGAGCTTGCTCATTGCGAGGACGCGCTCGTATTTCTGCCCTACGGCTCCATGGTAGACGAATTTCAGCATATAGTTTACGAGAATACCTCCCTCACGCCCGACGAGCGCAACGAGGAATGGATGAAGCTCGAAAAGAAATACCGCCCCTACATGGATTTCGCCGATATTCCCTTCTATTCGCGCGGTGCAGGCTGGCAGAGGCAGACGCATATCTATATGAATCCTTTCTATTATATAGACTACTGCATGGCGCAGACGGTTGCTTTCCAGTTCTGGCTCAGGATGCTTGAGGATAAAAAAGCAGCTTGGGAAAGCTATATGAAATATACAAATCTCGGCGGCACGAAAACATTTGCCGCGGCTGTTCCCTGTGCAGGCATGAAGCTCCCATATGAAAAGGGTTGCGTGGGCGAAATAGCGGCAAAAGTCTCCGCATGGCTCGAGGAGCATGACAAGATTTAAACAGCATTATAAATTCAATGAAGCGACGGGAAACCGCCGCTTCATTTTTTCATGACGGAATAATACAATTTCATGTCGTAAAATTCAATGGAAAAACCGCTTTCCCCATGATAAAATCAAAAATGTAAATCATATTGTGCACAGCACAGATACACGGAGGAAAACATGGCAGAAAAGATAAAAATAAAAGTTGTGGTTCAGGCAAAAAAAGAAAATGTTCCCGGCTGGCCTCATATCAACTTCGGCTACGAGAGAGAAACAGAAAAAATAATGCAGTATGTCCGCGCATACAATCCCGATGCGGAATTTGACGTATTCAAATATAATTCCAAGGACGAAGCCGCCGCGGCTTATGAAGAAGATAAAAAAATCTATGGCGGCGTTCTCGTACTGCTGATGACAAACTGGATAAGACTCGATGAGTTTTATGCAAGAAAATCCGTCGACGGTATTCCCTGCGCGGTTGCGGATGTTCCCTTCTGCGGAAGCGGTTCGGCACTCTCCGGCACAAGTCCGATGATAAGAAACGAGAGGCTTCCCGTTCCGCTCGAGGCTTCGCGCGATTTCAACGATATAGCGAGACTTGCCCGCACGCTGATAGTAAATGCAAAACTGAAAAATACCACCGTTCTCGTTGTCAAGAACGATGTTGAAAACGATGTTGAAGCAGCCGCCGAGAAGCGTTTCGGCTGTAAATTCATAAACAAGACCGCCGCAGACCTGATGGCTGAATTTGATAATGTAGACGAGAGCGCGGCACTTGCATATGTCGAGAAATGGACGGGCGGCGCTGTCAAGACGGTTGAACCCTCTCATTCCGATATAGTAGAGAGCGCGAAAATTTATCTTGCAATCAGGAAGATGATGCGCGATACGGGTGCCGATGCCGTTACCATAGCGTGCCTCGAGCTTTCATATAACGATATCTACGGCAAGAGCCGCCATATGTATCCCTGCCTCTCTCATTTCCAGATGGCAGATGACGGCGAGCTCGGCGTTTGCGAAGCCGATATCGATTCCACTATATCTTCGCTTATCACACTCTATCTCACAGGCAGACACGGCTTCGTTTCCGACCCTGTGGTAGATACATCAAGCAATGAAATAATCTATGCGCACTGCGTTGCCTGCCGCAAGGTATACGGCGTGAAGTCCGCGGAAATCTGCGATTACTACATCCGCAGCCATGCGGAAGACCAGCTCGGCGCTTCTGTTCAGGTTATATTCCCCGCAGGCGAAAAGCTGACCACGATAAACATGAGCAATCTTGACAACTGGGCTTGCATTCATTCTTCTGTTTCCGTAGGCAATGCCGGCGGAGATGCGGGATGCCGCTCCAAGCTCGTTGCTTCCTGCAATGCCCGTGCGCTCCTCGAAAACTGGATGCCTATGTGGCACAGAGTGACTGTTTTCGGCGAATACAGACAGGATTTTATCAATTTCTTCAAACTCAAGAGCATGAATATCTGCGAAGAGGATAAGGAAAGATAAATCGTTTTCGCCATATTACTTACCGAGTGTAAGAGACTTCGGCATGGGGGTGTGCGGAGTCGCCTTATGCATAAAAAAGAACGGACAGCGTCCGTTCTTTTTTGCTTGAAACGATGAACTGAATTTTTTCTTTTCTCGCGCTTTGGCAACTCAAAAGTGTAAAAAATTAAAAGTTGCTTCACTTTAAATAAAACTCCTCATCCGTCACGCTTCGCGTGCCACCTTTCTCGCTGTGGCTCGGTCACGCTCGGGTTCTGACAGCCCTCGGGGCTGTCATTCATTCCCCTCGCGCCGCTTCGCTACCCGCAGGAGAAGGCTGGCAAAATGCTTTATTTTTTTCCAAAACAAAAGTACATTGTGCATTTGGCAGTTTTTCGTCAAATAATGCCGTGTTAAATAATGTGGCACTCTGAACCAATGATGTTGATAAGCCTTCTCCAGTGGGGAATTGACCGATTTGCGAAGCAAACGCGGTCGGCGTCGCCGAGACAGGGGAATGGACACATATGCGGAGCATGTGTGTCGGCGTCGCCGAGACAGGAGAAGCGCTCCGCAGAGTGCGCAATTACCGAATATTCATAATTTATTCACAAATAAATCAGCAAAATCTATTGTCATTTTGCATAAAATATGGTATAATACAGGTGCAAGTATGGTAAATGCTTGACATGCAAATATGACAGGAGGCAACATTATGCGTAGCTTTTCCTATGTGCAATCCCGCTTACGGCACATGCAGGCACGATATGTCCCCCGGTCTCGGAGAGGACAGATAAAAATCATTCATGTATGCGCATAAGCCGGACTGCAACGGTCGGTTTATGCGCTTTTTCAGATTTTTTCAAGGAGGAATTTAATATGAATATCAAAAGAATTTTGGCTTTGCTTTTGGTCATCGCCATGGCGGTGCTTATGCTTTCCGCTTGTGGCAAGACACGCAGTATAACGGCAAACAACCTGCCAAAAGGAAAGGTTCTGCTTTCATCTCTCAGCCAAGAGGAACTTGTCGAATTTCTCGAAGAACGCAATATTGCTATATATGAGCCATATAAGGATGGTGGCTTATCTGAACTATTTTCCCAATTTGAAGAAAAACCCGACCTATATGCAGTAGTCATGGGAGACACGCGCCACGCAGCTTTTAAGTATAAGGTTCAAAGCGCTGTATGCGATTACTACGGAATCAAAAATCCTTATTCCGATGAAATTAGAGCTATTTGGGATGAGTTTGAATATTAAAGCCAATTTTGAAAACATAAACACAAGAAGGACAAAAAGTGAGAAGAATTTTAGCCTTGCTCTTGGTCATCGCCATGGTACCATTTGGGTTGAGAGTCCTTGCACAGGTCCTCATTGCAACCTCCCTTGGAGCGTCAATCCTGACCCCGTAACCGAATAATTACATCATACACAAAAATATCCTCACACATTCCGCGTGAGGATATTTTTAGTTGCAGACTACTTTGTATAAGCTTTCCACAGTGGTAAATTGACTGATTTACAAAGCGAACGCAGACAGCGTCCGTTCTTTTTTTGCTTTTTCACATCATGCATTCACATAACCTTTTATTGTCTTGAGCGTATTATGCACACCGTCGACATGACTGCGCTCATAGCCATGGCTGGCATAAACGCCCGAGCCTATGAGCCCATGGCGGATATCATAGCCTGCGTGAAGCGTCGCTTCAACATCGGAACCGTAGTGCGGATAAACATCCACGGCATAATCCGCGCCCTCCTTCTTTGCCGCCTCGATAAGCTTGCCTACCACATCATAGCTGTAAGGTCCTCCGCTGTCCTTGGCGCATACGGAAACCTGCTTTTCTGTGCAGGAGAGTCCGTCTCCGACGCAACCCATATCAACACTTATTGCCTCGGTCACGCCTGCGGGAACAGAAGCCGAGCCGCCGTGTCCGACCTCTTCATATACCGTCACATGAACATATATGCGGCGCTCGGGCGTTATCGCGTTATCCGCGAGATATTTTGCAAAGCCGAGCAGAATGCCGACAGAAAGCTTATCATCAAGAAATCTGCTCTTGATATAGCCGGAAGCCGTTATCTTCGCCCTCGGCTCAAAGCAAACGATATCGCCCACCTCTATGCCGAGCTTTTTCGTTTCATCCGCCGATGAAACATCCTCATCTATCACGACTTCTGTCGTATCAAAGTTGCGTCCCGTGCTTCCGTAGCTTCCGTTTACATGAACAGAAGCATTGCAAAGCTGAAGAGTGCCCTCATAGACCTTGCCGCCTCTCGTGTAAATACGCACATTCTCCGTTTCGCCGTTATCCGCGCGCATGCCGCCGAGCGCAGTCAGGCGAAGCCTGCCGTTTCCTTTGATTTCGCAGACCATGCCGCCGAGCGTATCCGTATGCGCTTCAAGAAGAAGTCCCTCGCCGTTTCCGCCGAGGTCGGCAATGACGCCGCCTTTTTCCGTCATGCGCGCCGCAAATCCGAGCGCCTCAAATTCATTCTTTACCCATTTTGCGGCTTTTTCCGTAAAGCCCGAGGGGCTGTCTATGCCTATCAGTTCTATCGCTTTTTCCGCGGCAAATTCCGCATATTTTCTTTCAAGCTCCATTTTGTACCTCCGCTGTATTTGATTTCTCCTATATGATATCACATCGACGGCATATAGTCAAGAGCGACATCGCCCCCTGCCGCGCAAAATTCAAGTATAACCAATAGAAAAATGAAAAAATATGGTTTAGTCCAGTCAGCGCACTTACCTCATTCACGCTGCAAAAATCAAACCCGCTTTTTATCAAATTTGCGTTTTTGCATAAAATATGAATATAATGAAAATCTTACATTTTCTCAAAATTTCATGTTGATTTCGATTATTTTTTATGGTAAAATAGAATAAAAATGTAATAAAATAGGAGGGATGTATATTGAATCCGAAACTCAAAGGCAAAATCGGCGAATCGCTTTCCGCCGTTTTGCCCATCACGGCGATAGTTTTCATACTCTGCGTGACCATAACGCCGATTCCCTCGGCGCTTCTTCTGCTGTTTTTCACAGGTGCTTTCCTGCTGATACTCGGCATGGGATTTTTCACGCTGGGCGCTGATATGGCTATGATGCCGATAGGCGAGCAGGTTGGCGTGCAACTTGCAAAAAGCAAAAAGGTCTGGCTTATTGCCGCCTCGTGCTTTGTCATAGGCGCGATAGTCACCATTGCCGAGCCTGACCTGCAGGTTCTCGCGGGACAAATCCCGGGCGTTCCGAATGCAGTGCTCATCTTCTCCGTTGCGGGCGGCGTCGGCATATTTCTCGTGCTCGCCTTTCTGCGCAGTCTTTTCGGCTGGAGCCTCTCGAAAATGCTCATCATATGCTATGCCGTCGTTTTTGCGGCAGCGGCTTTCATTCCGAAAAGCTTTCTTGCCATAGCCTTTGACTCGGGCGGCGTAACCACAGGTCCCATGACCGTACCTTTCATCATGGCGCTCGGTATAGGTCTGAGCACCATCGGTAAAGACAAAAACAGCGGCGGCGACAGCTTCGGTCTTATCGCGCTCTGCTCGATAGGTCCTATCATCTCCGTGATGATACTCGGTCTTGCTTACGGCTCCGACAGCGGTACATACACCCCTCTTGACATTCCCTCTGTCGAAACCACGCGCGACCTCGCCGCAATATTCGGAGAGCAACTGCCCGAATATGTAAAGGAAGTATTTACGGCAATATTCCCGATAGTCGTATTTTTCGGGATATTCCAGATATTCTTCCTGAAAATGCGCCGCAAACAGCTCGTGAAAATACTCGTCGGGCTTGTTTATACGCTCATCGGACTCACGCTTTTCCTTACAGGCGTAAATGTCGGCTTCATGCCGGTAGGTAATTACCTCGGCAGAGAACTTGCAAATCTTGATTACAACTGGATAATGATTCCGCTCGGCATGCTCATAGGTTACTTCATCGTAAAAGCCGAACCTGCCGTTATCGTGCTCAATAAACAGGTTGAAGATATCACACAGGGCGCCATCTCGCAGAAAACGATGATGATAGGTCTTTCCGTCGGCATGGCGGCGTCTGTCGGACTTTCCATGCTCCGCGTGATGACAGGCGTTTCCATACTCTGGTTCCTTATCCCCGGATATGCGATAGCGCTCGGGCTCAGCTTCGTAACGCCGAAAATCTTCACCTCGATAGCATTCGACTCGGGCGGCGTTGCGTCCGGTCCCATGACGGCAACATTCCTGCTTCCCTTTGCCATGGGTGCCTGCGAAGCACTCGGCGGTAATGTTCTGACAGATGCTTTCGGCATAGTTGCCATGGTAGCAATGACACCGCTTATCATCATTCAGATAATAGGCGTGCTTTATAAGGTTAAAACAAGCGGCATCAAGGCTAAACCCGAAATCACTGCCGCAGAGCTTGAAAACGAGGTTATCGACCTCGCTATAGAGGAGGAATAAATATGCAGATGAAATTAGCTGTAGCGATACCGCGCCGCGGATACGGAAATGCCGCGAGCGAGGTCTGCCGCGAATACGGAGCAGCTCTTCCAATGATAGTCCGCGGACACGGAACGGCAAGCTCGGATATCATGGATATGCTCGGACTCGACGAGCCCGAAAAAGATGTGGTACTCTGCGTGACAGACGGAAAAACCGCACCGATGCTGCTCGAGGGCTTCAATAAGAAGCTCCACTTTGAAAAACCCGGCGCAGGCATAGCGTTTGCTCTGCCGCTCTCGGGCATAAGCCGTGCCGTTTCCGAAATGGTAGGCACGACAAACGATGCAGTCGCAACGGAAAATACGGCGGTCGCAGCCGAAAAGAAAGAGGAGGAAACAAAAATGGAAACAAATGCCGAAATAAAACATTATGAGCTTATAATCGTTGCCACAAGCTCTGGAAATACCGATATTGCCGTAAAGGCGGCAAAAGAAGCGGGCGTCCGCGGAGGCACGGTACTTCGCGCAAGAGAAGCCGAGCTCGGTAAGAAGATATTCGGAATCACGGTTCAGCCCGAGAAGGAAATAGTGTTCATGCTCGTGCGTGCCGAGATGCGTCAGGATGTCATGAAGGCGATATGCGCCGCCGTGCTGAATGAAACGGGCGAGCACGCGCTGACATTTTCGCTCCCCGTATCCGATGTTGTCGGACTTCACAAGGACAACGGCGAAGATAAAGCTGAAAAATCCGAGGAAAAATAAGCCTGCCATGCGGATTTTCATTTAAAATAAAACCTCTCGGAGGATGCTATGAAGAAAAACATCAAAGAAATGGCAAAAAACCGCATGGAAGCGGAGCTGAAATCAAAGAGCAAAGCCGTAGTGGCTGTATACATAATACTCCGCGTGCTTGTGATAGCGGCTTTTGTGCGCAGCATAATGCTCGGAAATTTCGAAAATGCGTTTATCTGCGTGCTCGTGCTTTTCCTTTTCTTTCTCCCGTCCATCGTGGAGAAGAAAATGCATATCGATTTGCCCGATACACTGGAGATAATAATACTCGTGCATATTTTCGCCGCGGAAATTCTCGGCGAACTTCAGGGATATTTCATCCAGTATGAGCATTGGGATACGATACTGCATACCACATGGGGCTTTCTCTGCGCCGCGCTCGGTTTTGCGCTCGTGGATGTTCTGAACAGAAACTCAAAAATCAAATTCAATCTTTCGCCGGCTTTTGTGGCTGTGGTAGCTTTCTGCTTTTCCATGACCGTCGGCATCTTCTGGGAATTTTTTGAGTTCGGTATGGACAGAATATTTGCAAAGGATATGCAAAAGGATACAATGATAGCAAATATCTATTCCACCCTGCTCGACCCGACAAAGCAGAATATCCCCTATCCCGTGACGGGCATTACGGAAACCGTAATAAAATACGGAAACGGAGAACAGCTTGTCCTGAACGGATATCTCGATATCGGCATTTATGACACAATGGAGGACCTCTTCGTAAACTTCATCGGCGCATTTGTTTTCAGCATCATCGGCTTCTTCTATATAAAGAAGCGCGGCGACGGCAGGATAGCCCGCCAGTTTATACCGACGCTTGCCGAAAACGCTCCGATAAATTCCGCAGTCGGGAGCCCTGACAGAGCGGAAGCGGCACCGGAAGCAGCAGTCGCCGAAGCATCGCAGGCAAAAGAAGAAGCAACCGCCGAAACCAAACCCGCAAAAAAGCGGAAAAAAGAAAAATAATCGAAACGGATAGGAAATTATGGATTACTTATACCTGATACTGGTGCTTCCCGCAGTGATATTTTCACTCTGGGCAAGTATTCGCGTAAACACAACATTCAAAAAATATTCGAAAATACGCTCCATGCGCGGCATCACAGGTGCCGAAGCGGCGCGCCGCGTGCTTGATGCAAACGGACTGCAGCACATTCGCATAGAGCAGATCCCCGGCAATCTGACCGACCATTACGACCCGAGAAGCGATGTGATACGCCTTTCGGAGAGCGTATACGGAAATACCTCCGTCGCCGCTATCGGTGTTGCCTGCCATGAGGCAGGGCACGCCGTTCAGCATGCGGAAAATTATGCGCCGGTGAAGATTCGCGCGGCGATAATCCCCGTCACAAATATCGGCTCGCGTCTTGCAATTCCGCTGATAATACTCGGCATTTTGCTTAATTCGCTCGCGTCTGCGCCCGAATTTCTTGTGATAGCGTATATCGGCGTTGCCTGCTACGGGCTTTGCACTCTCTTTCAGCTTGTGACCCTGCCTACGGAATTTGACGCGAGCAGGCGTGCGCTCCGGTGCATCGAGAATTACGGCATACTCGGCTCAGAAGAAATAGGCGGAGCGAGAAGAGTGCTCACCGCCGCCGCGATGACTTATGTTGCGGCGCTCGCCGTGTCGCTCATGCAGCTCCTGCGCCTTTTCCTGATGGTGTCGGGAAATTCGAGAAGAAGATAAGAAGTTTATTGAATTACAAAAAATCCGCCGTCGGGCGGATTTTTTGTTTTTTACCGCCTTTTTAAATTTTAGCGCGCATTTTATTAAAGTTTAGGTCGAGCCTTTGGGGAGGCTTGTGCGAGCCGTCGGCGGCGACGGTCGTGCTCCGCAGAGCGCGAAATCTCTCTGTCTCGGCGTTTTCTTTTTAATAGCTTTTTCTTTTGCGCCTGCTTCGTCAAAAGAAAAAGCGGATAGGGATTTAGTCTTTTATTTTAACTGTTGACAGGACTTGGGTTTGTAGTAGGGCGGCGGCTTGCTGCCGCCGTATAGAAACATAAAGCAACTTTTCTCTTTCTCGCGCTTTTCACTGACGAAGAGGATGGTTCAGGGTGGCGAAGCCACCTCTGAACGGCGTCGCCGAGACGGAGTCAGCGGCAAAAGTCATTTAAGAGGGCTTTCCCCCCTGTCTCGGCGACGCCAACCAACGCACTGCGTGCATTGGTTCATTCCTCCCTCTTAAAAAACTCCCTCCGCGTGCACGAGTTAGTCGCAGGAAGTAGTGCGTGGCAAGTGCGTGCGGTAAAAGGCGGAGCAAAAGTCGGTAGTTTTACCACTTCACATGACTTCAACCATACCACGCGTGCGAACATATCACACGAAAAAGCCGAACAGATTCGTGCACGCATTGTCTGCACGCCCGCTGGATATGGGTGGCGCGGGCGTGGATAAGGTAAGTGCGCTGACGGAATAAAGAGATACCACATTATGGACACCTCATCCGTCAGCCTATGGCTGCCACCTTCTCCCACAGGAGAAGGCTGGCAAAACGCCGAACTACTTCCGAAGTAAAAGTAATAATATGCACTGCATATGCAAAGCAAAATAAAAAACTCTATTTAAGCTAATGTGGTTGATAAGCCTTCTCCTGTGGGAGAAGGTGGCACGCGAAGCGTGACGGATAAGGAGTTAATAAAAATGTGTTACTGAAATTCCTCATCTCCCTATGTTCGCACCCACGCCCGCACCCAAATTCGACCCGCGAGGTTCGCCATAGCCTGACATGGCACAGCAGTGAATCCGAGTCGGCGCTTAAGCGTTTCGGACCTGTAGCCGTGGTTCAGCAATTGCCGGACGGTCGGGGCATTTTGTTCGCACCGGTCGCCGCGAGGCGACGGAAAGAGTTCAAAAGAGGAATGCTTTCCTCTTTTTGTCCTTTTCGTTCTTTTCGGACAAGCGAAAAGAACTCTAAAAGAAAAGTATCTTTGTGTTTTTTCACCATTCATCACAAATAAAAAGCGCAAAAATATCGCAAAAACAGGAAATTTCCCTATTGCAAAAAAGCGCGCTCCATGGTATAATAATAAATTGAAAAAAATAAAAAGCGTCGCACAGCGGCGGGAACGGAGTAAAAAATGGGACAGCTTCACATTATCGATCATCCCCTTATTCAGCACAAGCTCACCTACATGAGAAAGAAGGAGACGGGCTCAAAGGATTTCCGCATTCTTCTTGATGAAATTTCCATGCTTATGGGCTATGAGGTTACAAGAGATCTTCCTCTGCGCGACTATGAAATCGAAACACCTATCACAAAGATGACAGGCAAGGTCATCTCGGGCAAAAAGCTCGCGGTCATTCCGATACTGCGCGCCGGTCTCGGCATGGTAAACGGCATTCTCGAGCTCGTTCCCGTAGCAAAAGTCGGTCATATCGGTCTTTACCGTGACCCCGATACACACAAGCCCGTAGAATACTACTGCAAGCTCCCTACGGATATCGGCGAGAGAATAGTCATCGTTGTTGACCCGATGCTCGCAACAGGCGGCAGTGCTTCCGATGCAATCACCATGCTCAAGAAGAGAGGCTGCACAAATATCCGTCTCATGTGTCTTGTAGCCGCTCCCGAAGGCGTAGCGGCTGTTCAGGCGGCTCATCCCGATGTCGATATCTACACCGCCGCGCTCGATGAAAAGCTCAATGAGCACGCATATATCGTTCCCGGTCTCGGCGATGCGGGCGACAGACTCTTCGGAACAAAATAAGCCGTTTTTCCAGTAAAACCTTTCCCGCGGCAGAGCCCGCGGGAAAATTTTTTTCATGAATTTTCGCAAAAGTATTGACATGAAGCAAAGCCTGTGGTATACTACTTAGGCAAAATGAAGCAGAACTCTCTGTTCTCACCGCCCCGATTCCGTTCGCGCGCGGTATAATACCGATTTTTACGGCACTTTTGCCGATATTATCGCTATTTATGCGGAGAGCTTGGCTTTCCGCATTTTTTAATTTTATTTTTTGGAGGTGCTTACTATAAGCAAGCAGGAACATCTCATCAATGAGGAAATAAAAGTACCCGAAGTGCGCCTTATAGGAGCGGACGGGGAGCAGATAGGCGTAGTGCCGATAGCGAAAGCACAGGAGCTTTCCATAGAGAAAGAGCTCGACCTCGTTATGATTGCGCCGCAGGCTACGCCGCCTGTATGCCGCATAATGGACTACGGTAAATTCCGATTTGAGCGCGACAAGCGTGAAAAAGAAGCCAAAAAGAAGCAGCAGGTCATCGAGGTCAAGGAAATTCAGCTTTCCTGCAAGATAGGCGACCACGATCTCCAGACAAAGCTCAATCATGCGCACAGATTTCTGAATGCCGGCAATAAAGTCAAGGTTGTCGTTCGTTTCAGCTGGCGTGAGCTTCGCCATCCGGAGCTTGGTCAGGCTGTGCTCGAGAGATTCGAGGCAGGTTGCGCAGGCGTGGGTGCGGCTGATAAAAAAGCTGTTCTCGAGGGCAGAAACCTCACATTGTTCTTATCACCCGTAAAAAAATAAAATAAAACATAATATACCGAAAGGACGAAAAACAGTCATGGCAAAGATTAAAACTCACAAGGCTACCGCCAAAAGATTTTCTATCACAAAAAACGGCAAGGTTAAAATGAACTCTTCATTCCGCCGTCATAAGCTCGGTCTTAAGACTCCGAAGAGAAAGAGACAGCTCAGACGCAATGCATACCTGAGCCCTTCTTTCGAGAGCACTATCAAGACGCTCATTCCCAACAAATAATTCAGATTGATTTAACAGGAGGAAACATAAGATGGCAAGAGTAAAAGGCGCGATGATGACTCGCAAAAGAAGAAATAAAGTATTAAAGCTCGCGAAAGGCTACTGGGGTGCCAAGAGTAAGCACTTCAAGATGGCTAAGCAGGCTGTAATGAAGAGCGGCAACTATGCGTTTGCAGGCAGAAAGCAGAAGAAGAGAGATTTCCGCAGACTCTGGATTGCAAGAATCAACGCTCAGGCTAAGGTAAACGGAATGAACTATTCCACATTTATGTGCGGACTCAAGAGAGCCGGCATAGACCTGAACAGAAAGATGCTCGCAGAGCTTGCTGTAAACGACAAGGAAGCATTCGCTTCTCTCGTAGCTACAGCAAAAGCCGCACTTTAATTTTTAATAGCGCGCAGAAGGGGGCGGCAGAGGCGATATTGCTTCTGTCGCCTTTTGTGAGAATCGGAGGGCATTGCCTTTCAGATTTCCGATTATAGGTAAAAAAGGAGCGCCGTATGAAAAAAATCACCGATTTCCCGTATATATCCTCGCGGGCAAACCCGAAAATAACCGAAGCGGCAAAGCTTGCGGATAAGAAATACCGCGATGCGAGCGGCTGCTTTGCCTTTGAGGGAATAAAACTGCTTTCCGACGCCTGCCGCAGCGGATATATTCCCGAGGCTGTATATATCACCGAGCGCGCTTACGGGCGTTTTTATGATGAGCTTGACGCGCTCGGCATCGACAGCGCGATAACCGTCGTGGCGGATGCCGTATATGAAAAGCTCTCTTTCGAAAACGCGCCGCAGGGCGTTTTTGCCGTCGCGCGGCAGAAGCGCGAAAGAAGCACCGCAGGCGACGACGGCTTCGTGCTCTTTCTCGACAATGTCGGCGACCCGGGCAATCTCGGTGCTATAATCAGAAGCGCCGATGCTTTCGGCGTTTCCAAGATATATATTTCGGCGGGCAGTGCCGACCTCTACAGCCCCAAGACCCTGCGCGCCTGCATGGGTTCGGCTTTCCGCGTGAATGCCGAGACGGAATGCGATATCGTCGAAAAGATAGGAAAGCTTCGCGCAGGCGGCAAGCGCGTCTACGCGGCTATGCTCGATGAAAGTGCCGCGAAACTCTGCGATATACCCGATATGGCGCACTCCGCTTTCGTCGTCGGAAACGAGGGTCATGGCGTCTCCCACGCCGTGCGTGCCATGTGCGAGCGTGCGGTATACATTCCCATGCGGGAGGGCGGTGCGCAGTCGCTGAACGCGGCTGTGGCGGCGAGCATCATCATATGGGAAGCCTGCGGCAGAAATATCGGATAAATTCCACTGCAAAGCTATCGGTAAAGGAGTGTTTTTATGAAAAAGGAAGAACTTCTCTGCTATATCTGGCTTTCGCTTCGTTGCGGTGCCGGAAGCGAAGAGGCATCGCGTCTGCTCGATGTCTTTGACGGTGCCGCAGGTGTCTATGCGGCAAAGCGTGAGGAGCTTGCCGCTGTTTGCGACAGCGCCGCTACCGTCGATTCCCTCTGCGACAAAAATATGAGCCTGCCGAAGAAAATACTCGATTTCTGCATAAAAAACGATGTCGGCATTCTCACCTGCGACAGCGAATATTATCCCTCGCGCCTGCGGAGCATCTATGCAAAACCGATAGTGCTCTACTGCAAAGGCAAAATGCGCGATCTTGATAAAAATGTTCTCATCGCCTGCGTCGGCACGAGAAACTGTACCGAATACGGGCGCACCATGGCATACAAAATGGGCGCGGAGCTGGCTATGGGCGGCGCTTTTGTAGTCAGCGGCATGGCGCTCGGCATAGATGCGATAAGTCAGCGCGGCGCGCTCTCCGAGCGCGGTTACACCATCGCCGTGCTCGGTAGCGGAATAGATGTCATCTATCCGCCGCAGAACAAATCGCTCTACAGAGAAATTGCGGAAAAGGGATTGATTATCACGGAATTTGCGCCCGGCACGCGCCCGTATGCGAAAAATTTCCCGATAAGGAACAGAATAATCAGCGGCCTCTCAAACGGCACGGTCGTCATAGAAGCAGGCAAGGCGAGCGGTGCGCTCATAACCGCGGAAAAAGCAATCGAGCAGGGTAAGCAGGTTTTCGCCGTGCCGGGCGATGTCGGTTCCGATACGAGCGACGGCGCAAACGAGCTTATCATGCAAGGTTCCAAGCTCGTAACCTGCGCAAAGGATGTTCTCTGCGAATATGAACTGCTCTATCCGCATAAAATATTCACCGAACATATAAAGACAATCCATTTCGTAAAGAAAAGCGGCGTGAATGTCACATATATTCCCGAAGAGGACGAAAGCGAGCCGCAGGAGGAAAAGAAACACGGGCTTCTTTCGCTTCTGCGCGGCAGAAAAAAGAAAAACCCCGAAAACGAGGACGCTGTGCTCTCGGCAAGTGAATTTGAAGAGCTTTCCGGCAAGCGCGGCACGGGCTATGCCGCGGCGGCAAAGGAAGTGACGGAAGCTTCCGCGCCGCAGGAGCATGGCAGCGAAAAGTCCGCCGAAGCTCCCGCCGAGATTCCGGACGACCTCGGCGAAACGGAGAAAAATATCCTCCGCTGTATGAAATCGGCGATGACAGCCGATGAAATCACCGCGCAGTACCGTAAGAAATTCGATGCGGATGCAAGCGAAGCCGAGCTTCTCTCAACGCTCACCATGCTTGAGATAGACGGTTTTCTCGAGTCCTGCGCAGGCGGAAAATACCGCCGTACATAAAACATACACAATTCCGACATAAAATTTATCTTGACATGGCGGATAAAATCGTGTATAATGGCTTCTGCACACACTTTTAAGGGCAGAAGCCTGCCCATATTCTACCAAACGATAAGGAGATAAAATTTCTGATGCGAAATCTTGTCATTGTGGAGTCGCCCTCCAAGGCTACGACAATAAATTCCTATCTCGGAAAGGATTATAAGGTTTTAGCTTCCGTAGGTCATGTACGCGACCTGCCGAAAAGCACTCTCGGAGTTGATATCGAGCATGATTTCAAGCTTAAATATATAAATATAAAAGGAAAGAGCGAACTGATAAATCAGCTGAAAAAGGAAGCCAAGGCTGCCGATATGATTTATCTCGCGACCGACCCTGACAGAGAGGGAGAAGCTATTTCATGGCATCTCGCTTCCGTCCTCGGCGTCGAAGAGAATAAGATCCGCCGCGTGGCTTTCAACGAGATAACGAAGAATGTCATTCTTCATCAGATTGAAAATCCGCGCGATATAGATATGAATCTCGTCAATTCTCAGCAGGCACGCCGTGCGCTGGACAGAATCGTCGGCTACAAGCTCAGCCCATACCTTTGGAAAACGATAAAGAGCGGTCTCTCCGCGGGCAGAGTCCAGTCTGTTGCCACAAGGCTCATCACCGAGCGCGAAGCGGAAATCAAAGCTTTCGTGCCGAGCGAATACTGGACGATAGATGCCGAGCTGAAATCCGCCAAGGCGCATACAGTAAAGGCAAAATTCTTCGGCACGGCAGACGGGAAAAAGGAACTCTCCAGCGAAGCCGATGCAAATGAGGTTCTCGCCGCATGTGAAAACGGAGAATTTACCGCTGTTTCCGTAAAGCGCGCGCAGAAGAGCAAATCCCCGATGCCGCCTTTCACCACCTCGTCGCTTCTTCAGGAAGCGTCAAAGCGCCTCGGTTTCCAGTCCAAGCGCATAATGAAAGTCGCTCAGGAGCTCTATGAGGGCATAAACCTCGGTGAGAAATTCGGCGGCAGCCACGGTATCATCACATACATGAGAACAGACTCGCTCCGCATTTCCGATGAAGCGGCAGAGGCGGCACGCGAATATATCACAGGCAAATTCGGCAAGGAATATTATCCGCCGAAGCGCAGAATATTCAAGACAGGCGAAGAAGCGCAGGACGCGCATGAAGCTATCCGCCCTGCGGATATGCATTTCGAACCGGACGCCATCAAAAAGATGCTCACAAGCGACCAGTATAAGCTCTATAAGCTCATCTGGGACAGATTCCTTGCGAGCCAGATGCGCAATGCCGAATTCAATACGCTGAATGTTGAAATAGAATGCGGCGGATATATTTTCCGTTCCGGCGAAACAGCGATAAAATTCAAGGGCTATCTGCTCGCCTATGACGACGGCGAAACGGAGCTCGGCGAGCTTTACGATATAAACGAGGGCGAAAAACTCACGCTGAAAAAGCTCACGCCAAAGCAGAATTTCACCGACCCGCCCTCACATTATACAGAAGGCTCGCTCATCAAGGTTTTCAAGGAAAAAGGCATCGCACGCCCCAGCACCTATGCTTCCACCATAACCACGATAATAGACCGCGGTTATGTTGAGCGCGATAAAAAACTGCTCAAATCCACACCTCTCGGTGAGGCAATGGTAGAGCTGATGAAAAAGAATTTCCCGCATATTGTCGATTATAAATTCACGGCAAATATGGAGGATGACCTCGATGAAATAGCCGGCGGCAAGGAAACTTATGAAGAAGTTCTGACCAAATTTTATGGCGATTTCGAAAAAACGCTTGAAAAGGCACAGAAACATATCAGCGAAAATAAGGTCGAGGTTCCGCTTGAGGAATGTGATATGGTCTGCGAAAAATGCGGCGGCAAAATGGTTATCCGCAAAGGCAGATTCGGCAGATTTGCCGCTTGTATCAATTATCCCGAATGCAAATATACCGTTGCGATAGATGCAAATAATCAACCGATAAAGCATGAAAAGGTCGAACCGGAAAAGACTGATATGAAATGCGAGCTTTGCGGCAGTGATATGGTCATCCGCACGAGCCGCTACGGCAAATTCTATGCCTGCAGTAACTTCCCGAAATGCAAAAATACAAAGCCGATACGCGAGCATATCGGAGTCAAATGTCCGAAATGCGGCGGCGAAATAGTCAAGGGCTTCGGCAAGAATCACAGCATGTTTTACAGTTGTGAGAAATATCCCGAGTGTGATTTTTCCTCATGGGATTTGCCGACAGCCGATAAATGCCCGAAATGCGGCGGTATGCTCTTTGTCAAAAAAGGCAAGGGCTACAAATACTGCGGCAATAAGGACTGCGGCTATAGCGAAGCTCCCGAAAAGGCTGAAAAATAATCGGATAAAATAATCGAATATAGCAAAAGCTTCCGTTGATTTCAACGGAAGCTTTTTGCATATAAGCAAGACAAAGAAAAAGGGGGGGATTAACACATATGCGGAGCATGTGTATTGGCGTCGCCGAGACGGGGGATTAACACATATGCGAAGCATGTGTGTTGGCGTCGCCGAGACGGGGGATTAACACATATGCGGAGCGTGTGTTGGCGTCGCCGAGACGGGGGATTAACACATATGCGGAGCGTGTGTTGGC
>ERZ1026780.507-NODE-507-length-30938-cov-5.372826_pt1 | contig 30938 bp, 38 predicted proteins | sample MGYA00380126_ERZ1026780 | MGnify/ENA primary metagenome ERZ1026780 (study PRJEB33269, sample SAMEA4719762) | human gut metagenome | biome: human-associated habitat; feature: organic feature; material: feces | place: Cameroon | collected 2013-10 ... | reverse complement strand
TTTCATAAAATCACAAGAAATTTGGAAAAAACATTGATATTCCCAATAACTTGTGATAAAATATAACCACAGCAATAAGAGAGGGTATAACAAAATTGCCTTATTGTTATAAACGTCCAACTGGTTCAATTTACTGCACTGTTTAAACCACCAAAGTGTGTCGATTGTCCGTTGCAATTGTTTTCCGTTAATTTTACAAATCAAGTCAACAGTAAAATGTCTTGATTATGTGTGCAGTGACATTTCTTGATGTTCTGTTACTTTAGCAGCTGCTACTGCTATTAAGAAAGCCTTAGTGCTAACAGAATTACTTAACGGGCAGGCAAAAACAAAAGTTTGGTCAATATGACCTACTCCCTTCGTGCCAATAAGGCAATTTTATTATACTCTCTCGGACGTTAATTGTCAATTGCTGTAGCAATATTTTGAACATAATTTGTAAAATTGTGGTGAAAAAGATAGAAAGCGAGGTTTGAGAAGATGTCATTAGCAAAAGGAATTAAGATGTATCGCAAGCAAAAGGGTATGTCACAAATGGAGCTTGCAAAAGCTGCCGAAATCGGACAGCCGTATCTATGTCAGCTTGAAAGGGGTTCAAGAACACCTACAGTACCTACGGCGTTACAGATTGCAAAGGTACTTGGTGTTACTTTGAATGAACTTTTGGCAGCCGGAGAGGATTAAAATTTTAGTTTTGAGAAATTGTAGAAATTGATGATTTGATTTTAAGAAAGGGAAATAAAAATGCCGAGAGAAAAAGCGAACTACAGGGACATGCTTAGTTTTTTGGTTCATGATTGCAGAATGCCGCTGCTGATGAATAAGATTCAAGCGGCAAGCACTCTGGGAATTTCAAGAAACAAGCTTGATGAACTTATTGCAGATGGCAGCATTGCAATTGACAATAACAAAATTGCAATTGGTTCTGTTGCGAGATATTTATGCGGGTGAGAATTTGAAGCACAAAGAGGTGTTAAGTTTATGGGAGCAGCAAAGCAATCAAGTCCTAAGCAACGCAAGGACTACACTTTATGCGAGTTAGTCATGCGGGGTGAGCAGGTACGGGAATTAAACGGTTTTTGTGCGCCGAGCAGGCGGAACAATCATGTTGATCCGTATGCGCCGACTATAGACGATATAGTCAAGGCATGGGCGGAGAGATACAAAATCAGATGCGGCGGCACAGTTTACGAGTACATACGTTCAATCAAGATTACGAAGGACGCGGACGGGGACTGCATGCTTCAGCTGGATTTATACGGGAAAAGCAGCGGGCAGGGATATTTGGTTACTGCGTGTCCGAGGGATATTGAAATTTTGAGTTAGGAGGAAACGAACAGATGAAAAAAAGAATTGCGGTTACATTAATAGGTTTTGCCTTGATTACGGGCGGCATAGCCTGCGGTGCAAGCCGGGGGCCTAAGGCAGAGTGCATAAGCGTTGAATATGTGGTTTCGGACGGCGACACGCTTTGGGAAATAGCCGAGGAAACATACGGAAAAAATGCCGACATCAGAAAAGCTGTGCGCGAGATAATGGAAATCAACAACTGCGGCGGAGAAATACATCCGGGGGACGTTTTGGTTCTGCCTGCAAAATAAGGATGAATAATATGAAAAGTGTTGTAATAAAAAAACGCTCCCCGAAGGGAGCATCTGAACATGTATTTATTATAACACTTTTCTTTTGGAAAGTCAAACATAAGAAAGGAAGTTGTATAAAAATGTATAATGCAATAGCGAAAATCAATGAAGAAATGCAAAAAGATCCGAGTAATAAGTATCTGGAAATAATCGGGCACTACATAATAGACCGGTGCAGGGAGCCTGAGGTTGCAAAGGCTGTGAACGAACCCGAAAAGTCGCTTAATGGTGCATACAAGTACATAGAGGCTGCTGCACGGAAAAAGTCAGAAAAGGGCTGTGCCGTAATGACTGACAGTGACGTTTTTGACGCTATAGACGAATACCTCAGGATACCGGTAAATACATCGGCGCGTATGCACACAAAGAGCGAGGCAGACGGGGAGCCTTCGGCAGATGAAGCTGAGGACAGCAAACCGAAATCCGTAAATCTTGACTTTGACAGCTTTTTTGCGTAAGGGGGGCGGTCAGAATGAAGATGCCAAAGAATATAAAAGAGCTGCCGTTCGGAAAGTATGACGGTGAAGACAACGACTGTGTACGCTACAAGATAGATGTTTCTCAAATCAGCATAGGGCATGAAAGAATGTATCTCATAGAGTGTACTGCAAATCCGAAGTATGAAACATACCGTTTCCGACTTGGATATTATACGCATTTAAATTCTTTTCGGGTGCTTGTTTCAAAGAAAAGCAGGGAGTACCGTATATATGAGGACGGAAAGCAGAAGGTTACAGAGTGTGCCATAGGCAATTGTTTAGGTTCTTTCGGTTATTATGACATTAATGAGAAATCGGAAAAACTGCTCAAACGGCTCTGCGGTTCAAAAAGTACCGGAAATCACGAGGTGGACAATTTAATTTCTCTGCTTAACAAATGGCACGAAGACAAAAAAGCGGAAACACGCAAAAAGAACGGATATATAGATGATGACGCGGTATACAGCTGTCCGGAGGAATACCCGGAGGGATTTCTTGACTGGGTGCGCCGTGAGATTATTGACAAAGACCAAACCATAGTATACAAAAAAGGCAACATCCGCGGAACGTGCTCCGTGTGCGGCGAAAAGGTAACGACAAACTATTTGGCTAAATTCCGTCAGTATCAGCATCAGCTATGCCCGAACTGCGGTACAAGCTGTTTATGCGTTCTTGAAGATTCATCGGCATGGCTTGCTGACAATGTAAAAAATGTTGCGGCAATGCAGCGCGGAAGTGACGGCACGGTTTGGTTCAGACAGTGGCATGTGCGCCGTGACAATGACGCAAAGTATGAAAACCTGGAAAGCTATCTTGATGAAGCAGGCAGGTATGCCGTCCGCGGTGAAAAGTCCGCGGCGTGGACTCATTATTACAAAGAAAATTCCATTTATGCCGCAACCGAACGTAAATACAGTTGCTGGGAGCGGTACAACGCATCGGATGTATATGACGGAAGCTATGAATTTTACTGCGGCGATATTAAAAGTGTGATTGCCGGCACAAGTCTTGAATATTCGAGCCTTGAGGATTACATAAACAATGACAGTCTGAGAACGAAAAATCCGATTAAGTATTGCCGGAACTTTGTAAAATATCCGGTATATGAGTTTTTATACAAGCGCGGCTTTTATAAAATCATCCAAGAAAAAACCCGTGGTTACAATCTCGGCAAAGCGGCACATGCTATCGGCTGGCAGAAGAAAAAGCTGAAAGAATGTTTTAAATTTCCGATACGTTATTTAAACCTTGCCGAGCCGCAGACATGGACCATGAATGACATATTCGAGGTAAACAAGCTTTATGCCGCAAAAATTCCGGAGGCGGTTATAAAGCGTTCACTGATAAACCACATACCGGCGGACTATATCATAGAAGCCCGGGAAAATGCAAGCGTTCAAAAAGTGCTTACATATCTGGAAAAGCAGAAAAAGCTTGCTCCGGAAGAAAGCTTTATACGGCTGCTTGGCACATACAACGATTACATAAGAGAATGTCAGCAGCTTAATTTTGACATGAAGTCAAAAAGTGTGCTGTTTCCGCAGAATTTAACGGCGGCGCATGCAAACAATCAGGGGGTTATACGGGCGCAGAAAAACAAAGAATATGAGGAAAAATTCAAAAAAGCCGTTGCAAAATTCAAAAAGAGCGGCTACAGCAAAAACGGTCTGACAATACAGGCGGCAAAAAGTATGGAGGAGCTTGTACGGGAAGGTGAAATGCTGCATCACTGTGTCGGCGGATATATCAGAAGGGTTGCCGACGGAGAATGCATGATTTTCTTTGTGCGGCAGGCGGACAAGCCCGAACAGCCGTATTACACGCTTGAACTCAGAAACAAAAAAATAATTCAGTGCCGGACGCTGAACAACGAAAGCTACGAATCAAACGAAGAAGTGAAAATTTTTGTTGACGGCTGGCTTAAAAAAATAAATAAAGGAGCATAAAAATGAGTGAATTAACAGTAAATGAAAATGCAGAACTCAGCACGGAAAGACCGATTGAGGTAATAACGGAGGAAATAAACTTTTACAAGGCAACGGCAGGCACGGCAATTCTGGAAATCGGCAAAAGGCTGATTGAGGCAAAAGCGCTTTTAAATCATGGCGAGTGGGGCGAATGGCTGGAGCAAAAAGTTGACTTTTCGGAGGTTACGGCGCAGCGTTTTATGAGGCTTGCAAAGGAGTATTCAAATCCGTCGCCGGTGACGGTTTTGGGAGCTTCCAAAGCCTTGATATTACTGGCTTTGCCGGGTTCTGAACGTGATGAGTTTATGAGTGAAAAGCACACTGTAAACGGTGTTGAAAAATCGGTTGACGAAATGAGCAAACGGGAGCTTGAAAAAGCCGTAAAAGAGAGAAACGAGGCTTTAAAGCGTGAGGCTGATATAACTAAAAGGCTTGAAGAGCTTAACGATGAATTGGAGCGAGTCAAAGAATCGGAAGCCGAGGGCGACGCGCTTTTGGAAAAGGCACAGGCTGAAATTGAAGAACTCAAAAAGGCAAAGGAGCCTTTGCCTGCCGAGGTGTCGGATGAACAAATGGCTGAAATCCGCAGCAAGATAGAGGCGGAAACCAAAGAACAGGCAGACAGACTCCGGGACAAAATTGAAAAGCTCAAAAAGAAAAACGAACAGGCGGCCGAGGAAAAGAAAAAAATAACGGAGCAAATGGAAGCCATAAAAGCCGAGTGCGAGCGCATTTCAAAAAACGGCCTTGAGGAAAGGCAGAATTTTGAAAAAGAGATAGACGCTCTGAAGGCTAAAATAACCGTTGCCGGTTCGGCATCGATTACGGAATTTAAAGTGTATTTCAACGACCTGCAAAACCTCGGCAACAAAATACTGGAGTGCATAAGCAAAACTCAAGCGCAGAATGCCGAAGAGGCAGACAAGCTCAAAGGTGTAAGCTCTGCCCTGCTTGAAAAGCTTCTGGAGGCGGTGAAGGGATGAGTAAGTATTCAAAAAAATGCGAGGTTTGCGGAAAAGAATTTGAAACCGAATACAAACATCAAAAATACTGCTGCGAAATATGCAAAAGAAAACGTGATTATCAGAGACATCTTGTCGGCGAGAGAATTTTCGTCTGCCGTTTTTGCGGCAAGGAGTTTAAAAGCAAAAAGAAATGTGCATATTGAAGTACGCAATGCCGCGGACGCTATCGGCGAAATTCCAAAAGACCTTCAAGGGCGCCGAAGGGAGCTTTAAGCCTGTCCGAAGTTGCCCGCCTTGCAAGAGAACAGGGCTTGACTTACGGACAGTATATGCAGAGGGAATATGCAAAGAAAGTGGGTGAATGCAGATGAATGAAAAAGCATTGAAAGGCGGTGCAGAGTGATGAAAGGATTTATAAATGAATTTGGTGTTGATGTTCCACCATGCGGAACTTGTAAGTACAAGGGCAAAATGGTAGTTGAAGCACCTTGCTCTAACTGCATAGCCATTGTTGATTTGGCTTTGCACAAGCCGAATAATGAAACAGAATTTGCAAATTATGAATTGTTGGAGGCGGAGAAATGAAAAATATATCAGAACTTTCTGAGCTTATGGCGGAACTTCTCGATAATTGCCCGGATTTAGAATTTAATCCGCGAGGAATTGAGATAATCAACGAGATTGCGGATTACGCCGAACAAACAAAGATATTCAAAGAAAACAAGGAGCGCGGCGAAATCTTTGACGGAAAGACCGCGAAAAACATATTTGTCCATATGCTTGACCGCGTTGTAAACGCTCCAACGACATTACATAGAGATGCGAGCGTGATTCTTATTATGCCATTTGTAAGAAAAAGGCTGAACGAAGAAATGACGGAGGGGAAATAAAATGTTTACTTTAACAAATTGGATAATTTTCGGGATTTTATTAATATTCGGCATTGCAATATCATTAGTCATTGGCATAGGAACAGAAAATGTGTTGGCAGGTGTCATATCAGGGCTTATATCGGTAATTTTGATAGCTGTAATTATGGCAATAGTAAGTTGGTACAATACAAGTACCGCCGCGGGGCAAAGAGCCGTAAAAGATTATAAGTCTAATGTGAATAATGGTATTGAACGAGAAATTGTTATAACAGCAGAGGACGGCAGAGAAATATTTCGCTATGAGGGGAAAATAGACATTGAAAGCAACCACGCGGACAATTATATTAAATTTGATGATGAACACGGAAAACGATATATCATATATTACGGTGTACAAGATACGATAACGATTATAGAAAAATGATAACAGGAGTTGATTTTATGAAATGCAACAGCTGCAAGCACAGAATAAAAACTGACACGAACGTATATTGTGCAAAATCCGAAAACAGGCAGGTAACGGTCCGCGCCGGTGAAAATGCTCCGGTCTGGTGTCCGAAGAATTTTACAAAGGGGCGTCGGAAATGAAAGTCGGCGATATAATCAGTGTTAAAATCAAAGCCGCTACAATGTCATATCAAACAATGCCAAAAATCAAGCATTGCAGAGTGTATCAGATATACAAAACATTTGCGGTTCTTGACACGGGGAAATACAAATTTTGCGCGTACATAAGCGATATAAAAAACAAGGCGGTTGTTTCGGTTTAGAAGCAGCCGCCAAAGAGCAAAAAGATGTATAAAAATATAATTCATATATTATAGAAGAAACACGTCACAATAAATGTCTTAAACGGCATTTTGGTCGGCTTGGTTAAAGCCTAAGTTTTCAACCAAAGGGCAATATAAACTTTGGGCGATTATTAAAAATATATTTTAGTATATGCAAAAACAAAATACTTATGACAGACGGTGAATTAAAATGGGTTATTGGGTTACTCGTACATACATATCCGGAAGAGTGGGAGAAAAAACAAAATATTATGTTCCGGGAGATAGAACCCGTTCAAAGAGAAAAATAAAATCCGCCATAAAAAAGCAGGAGCAAAATGACGCTTCGGCAGAAAAGCAATTGGCGAGATTGTTAAATATAAATTTTCATAAGGGCGATATGCTGATAGGTCTTGACTATTCGCCAGAGGCTCTCGAAGGTTTGAAAAAGTCAATAGATGTTCCGGATGACAGCGGGCATGATATGGATGAGCTTATATATCTTCGTGCCTGTCATGAGCTGACGCTGTTTATACGCCGTGTAAAGAGAGAGCTTTCAAAAAGTGAACTCGATATTATGCTTGCCGGTATAACCTCAGACATGGACGGCGACACAGGAGAGCATGTGAGAGTGCATCATCATCTTGTTATGCGTGCTGTTATATCAACAGGCGAAACAGCCGATGCCGAAACACAGAGAAAAAATAACGGTATAGCTCTGGAAGTCATCAAACGGAAATGGACTCTTGGAGGCGTTAATTTTAAACCGCTCCGTGAGCAGGAGGACTACACACCGATTGCACATTATTTTTTAAGCCAGGTGAGAAAGATAGCCGATGCAAAAAAATATACCACATCCCGAAACCTTGTAAGACCGACATACAAGGATAGGGTTGTAATGAGCAATGCTGAAATAAAAATACCGGCACGCTGCAAGCTTTTACACCGTACCGAGTACACACCGTACAAACCGCAGTATGTGAGATATCTGCTGCCCGATGATAAAACAACTGTACAAAAGGAGTGATTTATTATGGCAATAAATAAAATAAAACCGCATGCACCTGAAAGCGAAGAGCAGATTTGTCTTTTTCAGTGGGCGCAGTATCAGAGCGGGCGCTATCCGGAGCTTGAACTGATGTATCACATACCGAACGGAGGCAGCCGAAACAAATACGAAGCGGCAAATCTTAAATTGCAGGGAGTAAAGGCAGGCGTACCCGATATTTGCCTTCCGGTAGCCAGGGGAAAATTTCACGGATTGTATATTGAGCTAAAGGTCGGCAGAAACAAGACATCCGAAAAACAAAATAACTGGATAGACGCTTTAAATACACAGGGTTACTGCGCGGCTGTCTGCTACGGCTGGGAGTCTGCGGCAGATATGATAAGCAAATACCTTAGAGGAGGTCTTTAAGTGAATTATATAGCGTACATAGTCACAGCTTTATCAATAGCCGGCACGGTGGCGAACAGTTTACAGAAGCGCTGGTGTTTTTGGGTTTGGCTTGTTACAAACTCTTTTTGGTGTACATACAATTGCATAAACGGCATGCGGGCGCAGGCGCTTTTGTATTTGTTCAATGGGGTAACCTGCATTATAGGTCTTTGCAAATGGAAACGGGGTGCAGGCAAATGAGAAATTATCAGCGCAAAAAGAAAAATCCGTATTTATTGCCGCATAATGTGTATATGCAGACGCTGTATCTTATCCGTGATTACGAAAGGCTGAAGGATGAATACAATCAACTGCTGTATGCTTCGTCAATGCCATGCGACGGTCAGCCGAAGGGCAGCGGAGGCGTCGGCCGCCCTGTCGAAAACAAAGCTGTAATCCTTTCAGGAATAAGCACAAAAACAGATGCAGTCGAAAAAGCACTGAAACAAATACCGGAGTGCTACAGAAAAGGAGTATGGAATAATGTGCTGTACGGGTGGAGATACCCGACCGGTGCCGATGTGCGGACATGGCAGACTTACAAACAAAGATTTATATACGCAGTTGCTAAAAAAATGCTGTTTATCGCATAAAAAAATATTTCAAAAATTTTTAAAGTTGCCAACAGTGGGAAAAATTTTTCTGTTATACTTGTATCATGAGTTTAGTGTCGAACACAAATAGTCGGCGGTTGGGTTGGAGGGTAATACATTTTCAATAAGAATGTAATTTTTTTGATATTTTAATTTTTTTTAATTTTTGCGGAGGTGATGACGTTGTTAAAGAAAGTGCAGAGAGAGTGCTTAAAATTAATGCTTCAGGGAAACCTGACTCAAAAAGAAATTGCACAGCAAATTAAAAAAACCGAGCAAACCGTTTGTAACTGGAAAAAAGATGCCGAATTTATGGATGAATATAATAGGCTTATGCGTGTGGGTATTCAGACACTTGCGGCTAAAGCATATCAAACACAGGTGAAATTACTTGATGCAGAATCTGAAAACGTAAGATATATGGTTTCAAAGGATATTCTTGACCGTGCGGGTTATAAATCTTCCGATAAGGTTGAATTCAGCGGAAATGTAAAAAATTCTTATGATGAGCTTACAGCTGATGAACTGCGAACGCTTGCAAAGATGTGTGAAAATGAAACAGGTTAATTATCTTGAAATAAAAAAAGCGCTTGCGCGGAAAGATTTTTTTGAATACTGCAATCTCAAAGCCCCGGACTTCTACAAAAGAAGCAGGGGTTTTCTTGTACACTTTTGCAATGATTTACAAGAGTTTTTGCATAGCGATAACAGTGTTCTTATAGTGAATATGCCTCCCCGTCACGGAAAATCGCGCACGGTGGGATGCTTTGTTGAATGGGTGCTCGGTAATGACCACACGCAAAAAATAATGACAGGTTCATACAACGAAATACTATCAAGCACCTTTTCAAAAAACGTGCGCGATACCATAACCACTCAAAAGGGCGATGCCGATAAGATTGTGTACTCCGATATATTTCCAAATACACGAATCAAACGCGGTGACGGTGCAATGAATATGTGGTCCCTGGAGGACGGTTATAACAATTACCTTGCTACTTCACCCGGAGGAACTGCTACAGGATTCGGAGCTACGCTGCTTATTATAGACGATTTAATAAAATCGGCATATGAGGCGAATAATGCCGCCATACTTGAAAAGCACTGGACTTGGTTTACAGATACGATGCTTTCAAGACTTGAAGAGGGCGGAAAAATTATAATAGTTATGACGCGCTGGCATAGCCTTGATCTTGCAGGGAGAGCAATAGAACATTATGAAAAACTGTATCCGGACAAATTAAAAAAAATAGTGTACCGGGCGGTACAGCCTAACGGTTCAATGCTATGTGATGAAATTCTTTCGGCAGAATCATATGAAAACAAGCGACGGGCAATGGGGATAGAGATAGCCGAAGCAAACTACCAGCAAAATCCGATAGATATTAAAGGCAGGCTTTACACAAATATTAAAACATATACTGCTCTTCCGGCAGACGAAAACGGCAATCCGCTTTATACAGCAGTGAAAAATTATACAGATACTGCAGATACCGGCAATGATTATCTGTGCAGCATCGATTATGTGGAGTACAACAAAGAAGCATATATAATTAATATAATTTATACCAAAGACGGAATGGAGATAACCGAACCTGCAGTTGCGGCAATGCTTTACGAAGACGGGGTGAATGTAGCAGATATTGAATCAAACAACGGAGGCAGAGGCTTTGCAAGAAACGTAGGAACAATACTCAAAGAAAAATATAAATCAAATAAATGCAAAATAGCGCCGTTTTTTCAGTCGCTTAATAAACAAGCGCGGATACTGTCTAACAGTACATGGATTATGGAACATGTATACTTTCCCTCAAACTGGCGTGACAGATTTCCTGAGTATTACGACGCTATGACACGCTATCAGAAAGAGGGCAAAAACGAACATGACGATGCCCCCGACGCAACAACGGGAATAGCCGAAAAAATACTTGGCAAAAAGAAGATAAAGGTATATTCGAGGTCAGACTTCGGATTGTGATAAGGAGAGATGAAAAATGTATATGATTGATACAGAAAACATGCCCGGCCCGGTGCCCTTTGACATAGTGCGGAAATTTGTAATGAGGCATATAAAAGAACAGCCGAGATTCAACAAACTTGAAAGATACTATCGCGGTGAGCATAATATTTTACAACGGAAAAAACGTGATGACAATGCGCCAAACAACAAAATTGTGTGTAATCACGCAAAAGAAATTGCTGATACGGCTACGGGTTATTTTGTCGGTAATCCCATAACATACAGCGGAGATAATGCAAAAGTACTGCATCAATGGTTTGACTTGACAGATATTGAAAGGGTTGATTTAGAGCTTGGGACGGATATGGCAAAATTCGGCAAAGCATATGAGTTGATGTATATGTCCGATGATAATATTGCAACGCCCAGGAGCTGCACCGTTAATCCGCAAAATGCATTTTTGGTGTATAGTGACAGTATGGCTCATAAGCCGTTGTTTGGCATATATTACTATTCCGTATATGATGCCGACGGAAATCACACAGGATACAGGATATACGCATACACTGATGATAGATGTACTGTGTATAAGACTGATACTTCATTCGCGGCCGCATTTGTTGAACATGAAGAAGAAAATGTGTTTAACGGTATACCGATTATTGAGTATTCAAACAACAGGGAGCAGCAGGGAGATTATGAACAGGTAATAAGCCTGATAGATGCATATAATTTACTTGCAAGCGACAGGGTAAATGATAAGGAGCAATTTGTAGACGCTATTTTATTGCTTATTAATGCCGGTCTGGGAGATACACCGGCAGAGGAAAATGAAACTAAGCGTACTCTCAGAGAAAATAAAATTCTGTCTTTGCCGGAGCAGTCAGACGCGAGATACCTTACGCGCACATTTGACGAAAACGGTGTTGAAATACTAAAAAAGGCACTTGAGCAGGATATACACAAATTTGCGAATGTGCCGTGTCTGAGTGATGAAAACTTTGCAGGCAATTCCTCCGGTGTGGCTATGGAGTACAAGCTTTTGGGGCTTGAAATGATAGTTAAAATCAAAGAGCGGTTTTTCAGAGCAGGAGCAAAAAGAAGAATCGAGCTTTATGATGCAATCAACATAATGAAAGGCGGCAAACCGTTCGGCAATGTGGAACTGACTTTTACACGCGGATTGCCTAAAAATGTAAATGATATTGCAAGTGTGGTAAGCCAGTTGGACGGCATTGTGCCTTCGGAGCTTCTCTTGCCGCTTTTGCCGTTTATAAAGGACGCTAAGGGAGCAATGAAGCTGCTTAAAGAAGAAAAGGCGGAAAATACCGATTTTGAAAATGCAAGATTCGGTGTACCTGACAATCTGACGCACGGTGACGGATATGAAGAATAATCCGGAATACTGGAAAAAAAGAGCTGCCGGGCGGATGGTGCACTATCACCGGCAGGCGGATAACGTTTCCGGCGATGTTGCAAAAGCATATATTAATTCAACACATTGGATTAACAAAGAAATTAAAAAAATATTCAATACTTTTTCAACCGAAGGGAATTTGAGCGAAGCGGAGGCGATAAAGCTTTTAAATTCCGTGACGGATAAAAAAACTCTTGAAAATCTGAAAGAAGCCGTTAAACTGATAAAGGATCCGGAAAAAAAGCAGAAATTATTAAATATAATCAACGCTCCGGCATATGCACACCGTATACGCCGTTTTGAACTTCTGCAAAAGGATATAGATGTACAGACGGCAAAACTCGCTCAGTTTGAACAAAACGTTACAAAGGTACATTACGTCGACCTTGCCGATGAAGCATATCACCGCGCAATGTTTGACATTCAGAAAGATGTCGGGATGTCCTTTTCCTTTGCAAAAATGCCTGTTTCAAGAATAGTTGAAATATTGGACCGTAACTGGAGCGGAAAACTGTTTTCGGAAAGAATATGGGGCAGGGCGGACAGGATAAATAAGGCGGTAAAGAAGGAGCTGCTTGTGGGCTTTATGTCGGGCAGAAGCTACCGGGATACGGCAAAAGAGATTGAAAGCATAATGTCGGCAGGCGCTATGGAGGCGCGGCGGCTTGTCCATACCGAAAGTACATATATAGCAAACAGTGCAGAGCTTGAAAGCTACAAAAAAGCCGGGGTTAAGAAATTTCAGTTTGTCGCAGTGCTTGACATGCGTACAAGTGAAATATGTGCCTCAATGGACGGCAAGGAGTTTAACGTATCAGACGGTGTGCCGGGCGAAAATATACCGCCTTTGCATCCGTGGTGCCGTTCGACAACGGTAGCAGTAATTGACGGTTTGACAAAAGAAAATTTGAAACGTACAGCACGCGATCCGATAACAGGCAAGAATTATAAAGTACCTGCTGATATGACATATGAGCAGTGGAAAAAGCACATTGATGAAACCTACGGCAAAGACACATGGAATACCGAGCGTAAAAAGGTGCTTAATTATGCCAAAGACAAGCGACTGTATGAGAATTACAATAATGTTCTCGGCTCCAAAAATCTGCCTAAGTCCTTTGACAAATTCCAGCAGTTGAAGTATAATAATATTAGCGAATGGGAAGATTTAAAATATTATGTACGCAATATAAACGGGCGGCCTATTGAGTATGTAAAGATAGACCGTGATCTTGAAAAATTGGGTATCACTAACAAAGGCAAAGCATATCCGGTCGAAGATATTGAAATTAAAGGCTGGAGGGCACATGCTGAAAAAAGAATGTATGAAAGTGGAATAACAAAACAAGATGCATTGCAAATTAAAGATAATGCGATTGCGATGATGAAACATTATCCGGTCCCACAAACTTTATATAATTACTACAGCGAAAACGGTGTGCTTGGAGTTAGGGCGGAAAATGGCATTGTACAAACAGTTATTGCGGAGGATAGAATTAAAAGTGACACCAAAAAGGTGATTGAGGTGATGAAAAAGTGGTTGAAATAATTGAAGAAGTTTTTTGCCCGATGATGAACAAAATTATTGACTTTGGATATTGTAATGAATTGCAAATGATAGCTGATGATATGGTAATGCCGCTGTCGGAAGAAGAACATTTAACTGCGAACGATTACAAAATTTGCAAAGCTTGTAAAAAAAGAATAGATCCGAGGCTGTAAACCGCTTACACAGGTAGGCGGTATTTTTATACCCAAAAGAGGTGATAATGTGTAAAATTAAATATACCGTCTTTGAGCACAGACGTTAAACAGGCTTATTTTTTATACAAAAATGAACGGTGCGGGCATATGAACGCAACGGGCAAAAACATGAACGGTATGGGCATTGAACGTACCGGGCGAAAGGAGCAAATAAAATGTCAGAAGAAACAAAAACAAATGAAGTACCGAGCACTGCGGAGGGAACACCGGCAGGAGCCGAGCCCAAAACCTTTGATGATATACTTTCGGATAAAGCATATCAGGCAGAGTTTGACAGGCGTGTATCAAAGGCGGTTGAAACCGCAAAATCGAAGTGGAATGAAACCGTCGAGGAAACTGTCAGCAGTAAAATCAAGGAGGCTGCAAAGCTTGCCAAAATGTCTGCTGATGAAAAGGCAAAGTTTGAACGCGAAAAACAGGAAGCAGATTACAATGCACGTCTTGCCGAGGTAACCAAACGCGAGCTTAAAGCGGAGGCAAAGGAACAGCTTGCCGAAAACGGTTTTCCGTCAGAGCTTGCCGACACGCTTAATTATGCCGATGCCGACAGCTGTAAAAAAAGCATGGAGGCAGTTACAAAGGCTTTCGGAGCCGCAGTGGAAAAGGCTGTAAACGAAAGGCTAAAAGGCAAAGCACCGCGCGGCGGTACATCAGGAGCTCCCGACTATAATGCTATGTCGGACGAAGAGTATTATGCATCAACTATAAAAAAATAACAGGAGTGATTATTAATGGGAAATGAATTTATCAGTGTAAAAGAAATAGCGCGTCAGACGCTTCCGAGACTTATTGAAAACCTTGTGTTTCCGAATTTGATACATAAGGATTATTCAAACGACTTTGTTGCCGGAAAGGGCGCAAAAATACAGGTTAAAAAGCCTGTTGTACTTACGGCGGAGGAATTTGACGAAAGCGCGGGAACAACACCGCAGAATATCAAAGAGCGGTCGGTAGAGGTAACTCTTGACAAGCTTGCTACGGTAGATGTGGAGTTCGGAGCGATTGAAAGAGTTGTGAACGTTGACGATCTTAACAGGCTTTTTGTTATACCGGCCGCCGAAGCTTTGGCACAGAAGATTAACAGTGACGGTCTTGAACTGTACAAGGATATTCCGTATGTATCGGGCAAGGCAGGGACTACCCCGTCGGCTCTTACGGACCTTGCGGCAGTAAGAAAAGCGCTTAACGCAAATAAAGTGCCTACATCAGACAGAAAAGCAATTTGGGATACCGAGGCAGACGCAAAATTCACAACCATAGACGCTATCGTAAATGCCGAGAAGTCCGGCACCACACAGGCATTGCGCGAAGGTTCTATCGGCCGTGTGTTCGGTCTTGACAACTATATGAGCCAGGCAATAAAAACTCACAAAAAAGGTACGCTCAGTGCAGCGGTGAAGCCGAAAGCGTCAACAAGCGCAGGAGCAACAAGCCTTACACTTTCCGCTGCAGCCGTGACGGGTACGCTTGTAAGGGGCGATATTCTTACAATATTGGGAGATACATATGTAGTTAAGTCTGACGCAACGGCAGCAGACAACGAAATCACTGTATCAATATACCCGGCATTGAAAAAGGATGTTACAACAGCTACAGCGGTTTCGGTAGCAGATAACCACACTGCAAACCTTGCGTTCAATCCTAATGCGTTTGCATTTGTAACCAGACCGCTTGCTGCACCGTCCGGTGTGGAAAGCTATGTTACAAGCTATAACGGCGTAACTCTCAGAGTTGTCAAGGGATATGACATGAAATATAAAAAAGACATGCTTTCTATGGATGTTCTTTACGGTTATAAAACAATGTATGAAGAATTGGCTCTCAGAGTTATGGGCTGATTTCGGGTGGAATTATGGCAGATAAAGCAAAAATGCTTGATAAACTTAAAATACTGCTTGGGATTTCAATCAATTCGGAGGATGAATTGTTAAATTTGTTTTTGGATATTGCCGCAGATACGGTGATGAATTACACACGGCGCTCAGCTCTTATTACAGAGCTTGAAAGCGCCGTGTTGCGGCTTGCCGTTGTTTATTACAACAAGCAGGGAGCAGAGGGGCAGACATCACATTCCGAGGGCGGAGTAAGCAGAAGCTACGACAGCGAAATTCCCGAAGACATACGGATGGTTTTAAACAGATATATAAAAGCGAGGGTTATATGATGAGGCTGCTTAAAAAATCTCTCAGAAATGTATACACGTTTGCCAAAGAAACTGTTGACAGCGGATATGTAGGTACAAAAGAAACGTATGTGTACAGGAAAACGGTAAAATGCAACGTTCAGCCTGCCGAAAACAAAATAACCTCCGAAATATACGGCGAAAGAGTTTACAGTATGTACAGGCTTATTTACGGCAATAATTGTACGCTTTGCGATGCGGTATCTTTTACGGGAAGAAAAGAGCCGACGCATAAAATTATAGCTGTTGAGAAGTATTCGGATCACAGTGTCGCACTGGCGGAGGTGATTGTATGATTGATAAAAGCTTTAATTTTGATTTATCCGGTCTTGACAATCTGCTTGATGGGCTTGCAAAGCTCGGTTCGGGCGGTGTTGAAGAAGCAGTCCGGCAGGGGTTATACGACGCAGCGCTTGAGTTACAGGTTGATGCAAAAAATAATGTACCTGTAGCCGAAAAAGACGGCGGACGGCTAAGAGACAGCATTTGCATAACGGAAATACCGGACGGTTATGACGTAGGTACAAACGTAGAATATGCTATTTATCAGGAGTTTGGAACCGGGCAGAGAGGAGATCCGTCCGTAGACCATGTTACCGAAAAAGAACATATAAAAAACGGCAAAGGAACAGGAGAGTTTTACCCGTATATGGGTATACCGCCTCAACCGTATATATATCCGGCATTAGAAAAGGTAAAGAAAAAAGTGCCGGATTATATAGAAGAACGGCTTAACTTTGCAATAAAAGGAGCGTTTTAACATGGTAGATTTGAACAGGCCTGTATTTTTAATGCTGAAGGACCTTGCGGCTGTAGAACTTGAATTTCCGGGTACAAATTCAAAATTCCCGATTATAACCGTAACAGAAATATCAAACATAGAGGATATGAACATAGAGGGTATCGAAGTAATATCCGATATAACATACCAGATAGACGTATGGGATAACGGCGCAACCCGCGAAAGGTGCGAGGATTTGGCGCAAAAGGCAAGCAGGATACTTGCCGCAAATCATTTTACGCGCATTTTGGGGCGCGGATTTAAAGATGTGAGCGGCTTGCACAGAAAAATGATGTATTTTAAAACAAAAGTAATTAATTTATAACAAGGAGAGATGTAAAATGTCAAACGTACAGAGTTATGTACCAATGGTCGGTGTTGATATGCTTCACTATGCAAAAGTGAAGACGGATACGCTTACCTCATATGAAACTGAAACACCGGTAGCAGTACCGGGGGTAACCGAAATAGGATTTAATCAGAACGGCTCGGTAAGCACGTTTTATGCCGATAACGTACCGTATGACGTGGCTTCTGCACCCGGAGAAATGGATGTAGCGGTTGCGTGTGCTGATGTAACTCCGCAGATGAGAAGCGATTTTTACGGCGAGACTTATAATTCGGACGGTCTTGTGTCCGGCGGTAAGATGGACTCGCCGTACAATGCGGTGGCATACAGAATACAGAAGTCGAACGGCGCATACCGCTATGTGAGGATTTTCAAGATAAAATCCGTACCGAACGAACAGAAGGCTCAGACCAAAGGCGGCAGCATAAACTTCCAGACAAACGGCTTTTCGGCAAAAGCGGCAGCAAGAGCTTTAGACGGCAACAGTTTTGATACGCTTGATTCCGACGATCCCAAGCTTCCGTCCGGTGTAACTGCCGAAACCATTGAAACAAAGTGGTTTTCTGATTTCACATGGACTCCGTCAAGCAATAGCTGAGCCGACGGTATTATGACGGAGGGCATATATGGTTTTGAATTTTAAAAAAGGCAGAAAAACAATAAAATCAAAGCCGTGGTGCTTTGAGGCTATGTGCCTTGTAGATGACAACCGCTGCACAAATGTTATGAATATGTGCGGCAAAGCCGTGGAATATCTCTTTGAAGATTCAGATGTAACCTTAAAGGAAATAAGCGACAGCGGAAATCTGTTGCCGCTTTGCCTGGAGGTATTTAAGTGGTACATAGATGTTATGCACGTTGCATCGGCAAAAGGCGGCGGTACATTAGCAAATGATACACGTCTCAGAGATGTGTATAAGGCGCTTTTTGAGGCATGGGGAATACTGCCGTCTGCCGTAGCCGCGCAGGATCCGAAATTGCTTTTGCAGATGTTTATTCAAAGTGAAGGTAATTCAGACGGTATTCCTCCCGGTTTGGGTGTTCTTTACGGAATGTAGTTGAATTTTTTAATATAATAAAACATTTGACAAAATAAAAATATGTGGTATAATAAAAGCAGATAAAGAGTTTACCGTTTTGAACGGTTGACCGCGACCAAAAAATAACCGCGACCTTAGCCGAGGGCGGTTATTTTGCTTTTATAGTGAAAACTACAAGAGTTAATATTGTAAAAAATATTATCCTTGGTATGTATTTCATAAGCAACACCCCCTTTCGCGGGAGTGTCAACCGTCCTCAATAAATTCCTTATCTGCAAGAAATATTATACACAATATGTCATATCTTGTCAACAGCGCTTACGCTACAGTAAGCGCTGTTTTGCTATGCAAAAATTTAAAAAATATTATTCAGGAGGCGATTGCGTGAGTGACAATCCCGGAGTACATGCACAACTAACGGCAGACAGCAGTTCATTTGTTACAGCAATAAATAATGCCAAAAATAAGCTTATTGATTTAAAGGAGCAAACAAAGCTTCTTAAAGATTCGCAAGTCGAGATTGCAAGTCAACTTGAAAAAGCAAAAAAGAAATATGGCGAAAACAGCACACAGGTAAAAAGATTAAAGACAGATCTTGCGGATAACGCTCGTGCTCAAAAGGACCTTGCAAAAGAAGTAAAAAAAACTAACAGTGAAATTGAAAAAGCTACAAAAGGTTTGAAAAAATATGCCGAAGAAGCTGCAAAAAATACCAACAGCGCAGTTGATTCCGTAAAAAACGGTTTTAATATAATAAAAGGCATAATTGCAGGCTATGCCGGCAAAAAGCTGTATGAGGTGTTAATCGGTACAAACGCCGATTATGAACAGTCTTTAACCTCGCTCGAAGTAATGCTTCAAAGCACATCAAAGGCGCAAAAGATGATGGATGATATAGAGAAGTTTTCGTCCACAACACCGCTTAAAAACGAGGATGTTCAGAAGGCTACAGAGCTTTTGCTGAGCTACGGCGAGGCGGAGCAAAATGTAATGACGCGTTTGCAGCAGCTCGGCGATGTATCGCGAGGAAATGCAGAAAAATTCGGCCGTGTAACACTTGCATACGGACAAATGGTAGCCAAAGGCAAGGTGACGGGCGAAGAACTGCGGCAGATGACCGAAGCTGGCGTACCGATGCTGAGCGCACTTGCAAAGTCCATGAACATAACTACCGCCGCACTTTCGGATATGATTTCCGACGGCAAGGTAGGCATACCGGAGTTAAACAAGGCTCTTGAGGACATGACAGGAGCCGGAGGACAGTTTTTCGGCATGATGGATAAGCAGTCAAAGACTTTCAGCGGAATGCTTTCCACACTTTCGGACAATGCGGCAATTTATTCAAGAAAAATAGGCGAAGAGAGCTTTAAGTACCTCGAACAGGAAGCCGGCAAGCTTTTGAATACGATTAACGAATTGAACGAAAGCGGCAAAGGTGACAGGCTTGCCGAAACCATTGGCAAAGATATTGCAAACGTAGTTGTAAATATCGTTAATCTGATTAAATGGATGTATGAGATGCGGACGGTAATAATCACTGTTGCGGGCGCATGGGCAGGATTTAAGGTATCAATGTCAATAGCCGGTACCATAAACAGCGTTATTATAGCCTTTCATACATATACCACAACGCTAAAAACAGTAAAAACCGCAAGCGATGCTGCTACAATTGCAAATGACGCATTAAAAGGTTCGCTTGTGGCTACACCATGGGGAGCGATAGCAGCAGTTATAGGTATTGTCGCAGGTGCGTTGGTTACCTATGCATTGCAGGCAAAAACTGCTAATGACGCAACAAAAGAACTTACGGCAGAGCAGGAGGCTTTAAATTCTACAGAGGTAGTGCAGGCGGAAAAGCTGAAGGTAGCAAAAAACAGATTATATGAGCTTGAGGACCAGATGAAATCGGGCAAGCTTACAACTGAACAGGCAACTAAGGCAAAAAAAGAAATGAACTCCATTGTTCAAAATCTCAATAATGAAATACCCAATCTGAAGCTTTCAATTGATTCCGAAACAGGTGCGTTAAGCCGGCAAAGAAGCGAGGTAGATAATCTTACAAATTCATATTACAAAATGGCATATGCAAAGGCTATGGCTGCAGCTTATCAAAGCAAATTTGACTCCATTGCAAAAAAAATCGTAGATAAAGAAGATAAAATTAAAAAAAATCAAGAAAAGGCAAGCGAAATACGAAAAGACGGATCTACTAAAGTAGTAAAGGTCGGAAAAGCTCGTTCGGGTGCGACTGTCGTAGATGATACCAACGAGAAATTAGAAAAACTCCACGAAAAAAATTATGCTCTTTTTGACGACATAGAAGATTTAAAAGCCGAAATGACAGACACTTATGAGGAAATGAACAAGCAATTGCTTGACTACGAGAAATTTGTCGGCATTGTCGGGGGGAAAAACGATCCTCCCGGTAAGTACACCCCTTCTCCCGGCGGTTCTCCGACATCTTCGGGCGGTAAAAGCAGTACAACACCGCGCGGCAAAACACAAGCCGAGATTGACCTGGAGGAATTTAAAAAGAAATATGAGGAGTCGCTCGAATATATTGAACTGCACAACATGCTTGATGACTGGCACACCATAGTAATGGATGACGGCACCGTCGACAGTGAGGTGGCAGCATACAAGCGAATGGCCGCATATACCGCCGCAGCTCATAATAACGGCAAAATAGATGACGATTATTACGAAAAAACCGTTAAGGAACTTTTCAAAAAGCAGTATACAGCGCAAAGAGATGAATATACAAGCCGCTTTCAGGATTCGCTGGACTACATCGAAAAGAATAATAAATACGGTACATGGGGCGATGACAACGTTTTTCAGGCAATATACCGTATTCAGCAGTATACCGATGAAGCACGCAGAAACAAATTAATCGATGACAAAACCTATGTAGCCAATCTCGGCAAAGTCCAGGAGCTTTTGGAAAGTGAAATATCAACTATCATTGAGAACGAGTCGGAAAAACGCAAACAAACCTATCAAAATGAGTTTGATTTGGAAAAACAGCTTATTGAGGACCGTTTGGAATTAAGGAAAGCCGAATACAAAAAGCAGTCCGAATACCTTGATAAGCTTGTGGAGAAACGCAAACGGGCAAAAGAGGATGAAGACTATGCGACCAAAATGGAAAGACTGAAGCTCAAGCTTGAATATGAAACGGACGACGCAAATAAAATCTCGCTTCAGAAGGAAATAAAAAAGCTTCAGGAGCAGATAGACGATACCGAATTTGAGCGTGACATAGAACGCCAAAGAGAGTCGCTGACAAAGCGCCAGGAACAGGCAGAGGAAAGCGCCAAAAAGGGCATTGACCTTATAACCGATTATTACACCGCCAAAATGAACGATGTTAACATTGCAAAGGAAATCACAGCAAATGTAGACATGGGCGAGTATCAGAAAATAGGCTCAATGATGGGTGAATGGATTGCAAGCGGCATAAGGCTCAAAATTGACGGTATTGTCGATGGCATTGTAAAGACAATAAAGGATTTGCCTTCTCCGCAAACGTTTGTAACCAATAATAACAATAAAACATACGAGTTAAAAACAAACATAGTTGCTTCCAATACGCCAAGTCGCAGAACCATAGCCAAAGCGGCAAAAAAAGCGCTTAGCGATATTGCATTTTTTGAGGGGAATTAACATGAAGAGAGTAAAATTTCAAACAGAAAAAGGAAAAATCGAATTTTTCATCGGCAACAGTTATGTGCTTACAAGCATAGATCCGGACGATGCGGAGCTTGACACTCAGACGGAAACGTACATAGGCACAGACGGCGAAACAGAAATTGAAAGTCTTTACAGAGCGCGAACCGTTACGGTTAAGGGATACATAACCGCTCAAAATCAAGCACATCTGGAGAGGCTTAAAAGAAATATGATACGTCTGCTTAACGGCAAGGATACGGGAACACTCACGCTTATATCAAACGGTAATGAGTTTTTTGCCGAGAGCCGCGCCGAATCGCTTCCTGCATTCGGTGACGTTATACAGAATATGCAGAGCTTTATATGTTATTTCAAAATACCGTCTTTCTACTGGAAGCGCACAGACAAAAGAGGCAATGTAAAGCAAGTGTATAAACGAATCAACATGATAACACAGGACGTTGACATCTCAAACGGCGTTGTTCTTACCAAACGCATAAGCGAGGGCAGTATTGTAAACAACGGCGACACGGCAGGCGATATGATAATAACCATTGTGTGCAATTTTGCAGGTACTTCATCGGAAAGCGGCTCGGTTATTATTGAGAACCTGACAACGGGCGAAAAAATGACAGTAAAGCACAAGCTTGTAACGGGCGAAAAAATCATTATCAATACCGAAAATTCCTCTATAAAGAGCTATGTTAACGGTACTGTAACAAACATACTCCACAAGCTTGAAGGGGATTTTATCAAACTGCCTGTAGGAAGCAATGTTATAAAGGTTACAAACAACAATGAAGATGCCGATATTTCACTTACGGTTGAATACTACGACAAGCTTGCGGGGGTAGGGATATGCTGATAAAAATTTATGATGCACAAACATTAAATGCTGTTGCTATGTGTTCAAAGGTTATATCCATGCAGTGGGAGCGCAATTTTTACAGTATAGGCAAATTTGAGTTTGAGTGTTCGGGAAGTGACGAAAGTGTGGAGTACCTTAAAATAGGTAATTTCATCACGTTTGATGACAAAACCGGAATTATTCTTTACAGGCATGCAGAAAGCAACACGATAACGGTAAAAGGATATGACTTGAAATATTTTTGCCGTTCGCGAATTATAATACCGCCGTTTGTTTATAAGGATAATCCTCAACCGATAGACGGTTATGAACGCCAAAAGGGAAATGCCGAAACGGTTATAAAATACTATGCCGACAGGCAGATGATAACTACCGAGGACACAAACAGAAAAATACCGCACCTTGTATGTGCTGCCGACAGTCAAAAGGGTGAAAGAATTGCATGGCAGGCAAAATTTACACATCTTGATGATGAACTTGAAAAGATATGCAAGTATGCCAAAATGGGATATGACATTACTTTTGATGCAGATAACAAACAGTTTGTATTTGACATTTGCATAGGAACGGACCGTACAGTTTCTCAGTCGGAAAATGCACCCGTCATATTCTGCAACGAGTACAGAAACATTTCTCAGATTGAATACACCGAGGATTGGCTGACTGCGAAAAATCTTGCTTATGTCGGCGGCAACGGCGAGGAAGAAGAACAGTTTATTTTTGCCGAACCGTCCGAAGACTATGAAAATGACTTTATGCGTATTGAAAGTTATACAAGTGTGTCAAGTGATGATGTATCGGAAGTCGAGGACGGCGGAGCTGCATATCTTGAAGAAAACAAAAAATCCGAAACGGTAAGCGGAACGGCAAATTCAAAATACAAATATAAAATTGACTGGAATCTGGGCGATTATGTTACTGCAAAAATGAAGGCTTTCGGCAGCACAATGAGCGTTGATGAACAGATTATCGGCGTAAACGAGGTTTACGAAAGAGACAGTGTGATAATTACACCGGTATTCAGCAAGGATAATCTACTCAAAAAAATATTAAAGGGGTGAAAACATGGCATACAAAGGCTATTTTCTTGACAATGCAACTTACGGAACAGATGATTTTAATAATGCATTTGCACGTCTTACAACGGCAGGGGTAAGTCTGTTTAACGAAGACATGCTCATAAGCGGAACAAACAGCGCAACGGCAAGCCTTGTATCTGCAGGTACAGATATTTATAACGAAGACAGCTGCAAGGTTACCGTACAGGACGGAGCGTACAGAGTGCTTTCGGGTACATGCTGGCTTGCTGACGGTACATTCTGCGTTATAGATGATGACGGAGTTATAATTGTTCCGGCGGAAGGCGCTGTAAATTATGTGTATATAGAACATAACACAGTAAACAACACTATAGATGTTGTTGTATCTCAAACGCAGGGCGGAGAAGGGAGTGTACCGCTTGCGAAAATCAATGCAGACGGAACGGTTGAAGACAGGCGCGTTTTTGCTTCGGCAAAGGTAGGGCTTACTTCAGCAAATCAATACAAGCAGGCAGACAACATAAGCGTGAAATACTATATGTCATACTCGATCGCGGTTGCAAACTGTACCGAGATAAACGCAGGGTTTGCCGGCTTTAAATATGTGTACATAGACGCTGATTCCGCTGACGGACACACTGAATTGATTGATGTATCCGACTGCAAGGAACATCAGTTTGGCACCAGCGCCAACGGTAAGACGCAGTATATCAAAAAGCAGGGATCAAAGCTGCTTGTATACGGCGTGCGAAGCAACGGAGAACGAACCTATGAAAAATCATTTTTAATGCTGTAAAGGAGGAGCAAGATGTACAAGGATATAATAATAAATTACGGTACAGAGCTTGAAAAATACACCGGAGCGGATCTGGTGGAAAACGATGTGGATGCATACCGCATAGTATACCGCACGCCGTGGGATTTGACAGGCTGTACGGTAAAGGCGCTCTGCAAACGCGCGGACGGAACAGTCGTATCGGGCACGGGATTTGCCGAGGGCACAAATGCCGTATTTGTAATGAATTCAAGCATGTATGCGGTGCCGGGAGAGCTTACGGTACGTCTTACTGTATGCACTGCCGAGGAGCAGGTAATCACGGTATGCGACGTTACGGCAAATGCGGTTGAGTCATTTGGCGACGGAATACCCGGAACGAACAACAAAACTATTCTCGACCAGATACTCATAAACGTAGCAAAAATAAACACGGCGCTGGAGGAGCACAAGGCGGACAAAAACAATCCGCACGCTGTCACGAAAGCACAGGTCGGGCTTGACAATGTAGACAATGCAAAACAGGCAACAAAAGCAGAGTTTGACGAGCACACAACAGCCGAAGTATTAGACCACCCGGACGGCTCGGTTACAGAGAATAAAATTGCAGACAGTGCAGTAACAGGAAGCAAGATAGCAGAATCAAGCATTGAAGAAACACATTTAAAAGAAGATGTGAAAAAGATGTTAATTCCGACAATTAAAATTACCGACAGTGACAGCTCCGGCAGCATTTACAAAAGTCTGCTTATTTATGAATATGACGGCAGTGCTCCGACAATACCTATGGTTTTTATTGATGATGATACTGTTGGGTGGATGTATACAGGTGACGCACATGCGGGGCTGTTCCGCGTTGTATACACAAACGGCTCCCAGCATATTGAAGGTATTCTGGAACAGGTGTTCGATGACAACAATAATTTCATACAGATTCTGACGGTGGGAACAACAAAGAAATACAGAAATCTCGGCACGATTACCGCCGGCAATGAAGTTTATCCGCCTGCCTCATGGAGCGATATTATTACAACTGCTGTTGACGGCGCTGCTATCAAAGACGGCACTGTTGATGAAAACAAGTTAAATGCTGCATTAAAAACGAAGCTGAACGGCAAGGCAGACAAGGGTACGAAACTGTCTGACTACGGGATAGCTGACGCATATACAAAGAGCGAAACCGATACAAAGCTTGATGCCAAAGCAAATGCAGATGATGTGTATACAAAAACACAGACAGATACAAAATTTGACGCCAAAGAAAATGCTGCAAACAAGGTTACGGAAATTTCCGATACTTCAACGAATGAACAATATCCGAGCGCTAAAGCTGTAAATGATACTGTAAAAGCGGCAAAAACAGCGGCAAACAGCATTTTTGCAAATGCACTCAAAGGGAGCGGAAGCGGAGAAAACGCGGTAAGAATAGATGACAGTTCACCTATTGAGCACGAAATGAGTGTTACGGTAAGCAGCAAAAACCTTATTCCGTATCCGTATAGTAATTTTACCAAAACAACTGTTGTGAACGGTATAACATTTACAAACAACGGAGACGGAACAATTACTGCCAACGGTACCGCTACCAGCCCTGCTCAAATATTTCTCAACAGCAATAAAAAACTCCCGGTAGATTGTAATTTGTCTTATGCGTTGTCGGGATGCCCACAAAACGGCGGCAGCAATATATATTATTGCGACGCTCTGTTATACAACGGCGATACACTTGTAAACACAGTCAGAGATATAGGCAACGGTGGTATAATAAAACCGGCAACCAGTAAAGTATGGAATGCCCTAAGTTACAAAATTTATATAGAAACCGGTATAACTGTAGAAAATCTTGTATTTAAACCGCAAATAGAATTAGGAACAACAGCTACAGAATATACACCGTACATTTCCGACCTTACAAGCGTTACATTGACGCAGAGGGGAAAGAACTTATTACCGTATGTATATACCGACGGTTCAAAAACTTACAATACAATGACTTACACAAGAAATGATGACGGTACGGTAAACATAGACGGCACAAGTGCAGGTTCACAGTATTTTATAGCCAACAGAGAATGGAAGCTTCCCAAAAGAATTAAAGTAACACATCAGTCGTTTTCCGACGGTATGACAGATACTTATTATGCGGTATGCAGTAATTATAACGGTACGACTTATGTACCTTGGATAAAACAAACGAATAAGCCGGTCACAATGATTATTCCGTCCGACAGTGTTTCAAATATATATAAATTTGAGGTGCTTACCGGAACCTCTGTATCAAACAAAAAGGCATATCCGATAGTCGAACTCGGCGATACATACACAGGATATGAGCCTGTATTGCCGGAAGTAAATTACACACCGTCCGCTGACGGAACAGTTACAGGAATTGAAAATATTTATCCGACAACAACGCTGTTGTCTGATATAGACGGCGTTATAATCGATGTGGAGTACAACCGCGACATAAACAAAGCTTTTGAGGAATTGAAAAATGCAATTTTATCACAGGGAGGAAATGTATAATGTTTAATTACAGAAATTTTTTAATGACAGGATTTAAGGACGCAATAGGCAAAATGGCAGATTATCAGATTATTTTAAACGCAAACGGTTTCTATGAAAAGGGTGTTCTGACAGAGGAGGACCTGTCGGAGCTTCAGACCTTGATTGAAGCAAAAAATGCGCCTGCCGAAGATGAAATACCCGGGCAGGAAGCCGGAGAATAACGGAGGGTACATTATGATTGAAAAATACAGCAGAAAAAAGGACGGAAACAAAAAGCTTTCCGCAAATTTTTGTGTGAAAGAGTTTGCATGTCATGACGGAAGCGACTGCATACTGATTGACACGGAGCTTGTAAAGCTTCTGCAAAAGATACGGGAGCACTTCGGCAAGCCCGTTACAATAAACAGCGCTTACCGAACGCCTTCGTACAACGCAGCTGTCGGCGGTGTGAGAAATTCATACCACACACAGGGAATGGCTGCGGATATTGCGATAAAAGGCATAAATCCTCATGCAGTGGCGCAGTATGCGGAGTATCTTATGCAAAAAAGCGGCGGTATCGGCGAGTACGGCGGCAGAAAGGGCGAATTTACTCATGTTGACACAAGAGCGAAACGCTCACGCTGGCAGAATTTCGGCAAAGAGGTTGTTGTATCGGGATTTAACGGTTATACGGAAAGTGAGGACAAAGGCATGGCTAAATATCACATAGAGGGCACTACTCATATTATAGAGATTGAACCAAAAAACATATGGGCGGTCGAAACGCAGAAGGCTACAAATCAGACGCCGTACAATAATTTTGTAAATTCGGTGTTTTTTATGGCACAGGCAGACGGCACGGTATATCCGCAGGGAATAATGGTAAACGGCGGTAAGGTACTTTGCAACAATCCCACGCACGGAAAGCCTGTTTCCACGTTTATTGTACACGGTGCAAATGATGTGGAGCTTAAAAAGGTAACCGACATCACAAAAGAGAAAAATGTGTGGTTTGCAGTGTCGGGCTATGGCATATATCCTTACATAACGGCGGAACAGGAAGGATTTACAGGAAAGTTTTCCGATGTCACGCGCGCGGCAAACCGCCCTATAATCGGTTATCGGAAGTGGGATAATAAAATTGTTATCGCAGTAAGAGCAAATTCAAACGCGCAGAGAGCGCACGAAACGGCTAAAAACCTCGGTCTTGACTTTGCAATTTCACTTGACGGCGGCGGTTCTACAACGCTTAAAGTAAACGGTATATATAAGTTTAAGGGCGACGGCAGAAAGCTTTTCGGCGGTCTTATTTGGTGTTAAGGAGGTAAGGAAAATGGAAAAAGTAATTGCAAAAATAAATACATTGTGGGCGGCAGCAATAACGCTGCTCGCCTCCGCATTTGGCGAATACTGGTACTTATTCGTTGCATTTCTTGTTTTGAATATGGTCGATTATGCAACCGGAATAATCAAAGCGAGATTTTCACACACGGAAAATTCAAACAAAGGTGCAAAGGGCGTTGTAAAAAAAGTCGGGTACTGGGTTGTTATCGCCCTTGCCTTCTTCATAGCGCTGTCGTTTGAGTCAATGGGAAAAACAATAGGAATAGACCTCGGCTTTACACAGCTTCTCGGCTGGCTTACGCTTGCAACATTTTTGATAAATGAGATACGTTCCATACTTGAAAATCTTGTTGTCATAGGCGTGGACGTGCCTCAGTTTCTGATTAAGGGACTTGAGGTCGCGGCTAAGGCGGTGGAGGATGAAACGAAAGAGTGAGAAAGCTACTGCATTTAATTTGACTATTTTTTGACTACTTCAACATGAACAAACTCAGCTATTTATGAACAAGTTTACACAATGCAAAGTAAAGAAAAACCCTGTAACGACGCTACATTCAGCGTTATTACAGGGTTTTGTGTTTGGCGGAGAAGGAGAGATTTGAACTCGTTTTTAATTTAGGAATTAAGCGCGTTTAAAAGGATTTGACTACTTTTTGACTACGGACGCTATAAATTCAAACCATTTATCTGTTGACTGTGTTTGGCGCGATTCACTCAAATGTGTATAAGTGTCAAGCGTTGTTTTTATATCTGTGTGGCCGAGCCATCTTTGAGCTGTTTTTACGTCTATTCCGGCATCAAAAAGCATTGTAGCATATGAGTGACGGAGCTGATGAGGAGTGCAATTTATTTCCGCTTCTTTTTTTAGATTATTCCATTCTCTTGTTACTTGTGAGTTGTCAAATAACTCTCCTTTTTGATTTTGAAAAATATATTTTTGTTTTTTTCTTTTTAGCAATTCGGCAATTAATATATCAGGCAGAGGGATGTCGCGGTTTCCTGCAGCGGTTTTAGGCTGTGTTTTTATTTGCGGTTTGTTTCCCAGCCATTCAACGGTTTTGTTTACAGACACTGTTTTGTTTTCAAAATCAATGTCTTGCGGTGTTAAAGCCAAAGCTTCGCCGCGTCTGCAACCTGTAAAAAGCAAGAATTTTGCCAAAAAAGAAAAGGGCACATCGTTTGAAAGTTTTTTTATAATGTTTTCTTCTTCAGCTGTAGCTGCCTCTCTTTTTTCACTTGCCGCATCCTTAGAAAACTTTATTTTGACAGTTAAGCATGGATTTTTTTCGATGTATTCTCTTTCAATTGCAAAATTGAATATTTGTTTTAAAACGGCATAACGCTCTTTAACGGTCTTTTTTGCGAATCCTTTATCATGGAGCATATCCAAATAACTTTTTATACGCAAAGCAGAAATTTCGGAAATAGGAACATCGCCGAAATAATTAATTGCTTCTTTTTTGCACGGGCGGTATAATTTAAGACTGTTGTTTTGCAAGGTGGGAAAACGTTCGCCGGCCCATGCTTCAGCTACACGGTCAAAATTCATTGATTTTTTGTGTTCTGCTTCAAGTGTGAGCATTTGGCGGTTAAAGTCCTTTATTGCTTCACGTTCCGATTTTGCGGAACTGTACAGCAGTTTAGATTTACCGTTCGGGAGTGTTATTCTCTTTTGAAATCGTCCGTCAGCTCTGCGCTTCATTTTATTTCAATGCCTTTCTCTGTAAAGTATCTTTTTTAATTTCGAATGTGCAATCGATTACTTAAAACTACCTGTAACATTTTTGACAAGGTGTATATCCTCTTGCTTTTGCTTGATTTATATCAATAGCAATTCCTTGACCTCTAAGCGATCCGCAACCGCTATGGTGATATCTTGAGCCTGTTTTACCTATATAAACTGTGTTTTGACTTGCAGGCTGTTGTTGTGATTGCTGTTGCTGTTTTTGCTGAGCTTCTTGCTGTTGTTTTTGCTGTAATTCTTCCTGGCGTTTTTGTTCTTCCAATGCTGCTTGTTTTTGTTGTTCTTTTAATTCGGCAAGTTGTTTATTTAGAGATATAATTTCCGCCGAGTTCGTAACAAGCTCTTTTACTTCATCATCAACAGAAGAATACTTTTTATAAGCAGATATTATTTGTGTTTCATTAGTTAACAAATCATCTTTAGGAAGATTATTTATTTCGTCAATAATGTCTTGCGCCTTTTTGCGTATAGAATCCATATTTTTATCTTTAACAATAACGTTAATCGGTTTGCTCTTTATTTTGCCGTCTGAAGACACAACATATACTTTTGCCGTACCTTCCGCAATTCCTGTAATTTTATTTTTGTCAATAGATATTATTCCATCATCATTTGTTTCTAACTTAATACCTGATTCAGACGCATCTTCAGGCAGTACTGTATATGTTATTTCTTTGGAAACATTTATATCTGATAAAGTTATTTTGTCTTTCTTAACTTCTATTTTTTCAAGTGTCGGTTTTGGAATTGTAAGCAAGGACGCAAACATAAGTATAGTATAAGCT